>OLVY01000080.1_pt1 | contig 65587 bp, 97 predicted proteins | sample 1674261 | NCBI WGS metagenome assembly OLVY01 (sample SAMEA103958155, study PRJEB25191) | human gut metagenome | biome: human-associated habitat [ENVO:00009003]; feature: intestine environment [ENVO:2100002]; material: feces | place: Germany | collected 2013/2015
ATGGCCCCTATGGGGCCGTTCTGCAAACCCCGCGTTTTCACGCGGGGTTATGATTGCTGCCGATTTTTCAGAGATGACGTATCATGGGTGAAATTCAACAACTTTTTGTTTACAAATATCTCCAAATCGGTTATACTGAGAAAAACGGAGGTGTCGCCATGAAATACAGCTGGATCGACACAGAGCTTCTGCAAAAGCCTGACGTTACCAAAGACTTACAGGCAGAGTGGAACTGGATAAGATACCACATCGGCGGCAAAATGTTTGCAGCAGTCTGTCTGGATGATGCCACAGGAAAGCCGGTGTATATTACTTGCAAGCTGGACCCCGCCGAGGGGGATTTTCTGCGCCGACAGTATGAAGATATCATTCCGGGCTACTATATGAATAAGGTGCATTGGAACTCCGTAAAAGCAGAGGGAAACGTGCCGGATGCACTGCTGCGGGAGATGCTGGAAAAATCTTATCGGTTGGTGCTGGGCGGCTTTAGCAAAAAGAAACAGCGCGCGCTGCTGGAAGGAGAAAAGAAGGATGCCATTTGACTACAAGAAAGAATATAAAGAGTTCTATCTCCCGCCGCAGAAACCGCAGATTATCACCGTACCTGCGATGAATTTTGCTGCGGTGCAGGGCAAAGGCGACCCCAACGACCCGGCAGGGGAATACAAGGCAGCGCTGGAGTTGCTGTACGGCATTGCATTTACTATCAAAATGAGCTACAAGGGTAGCCATAAGATAGACGGCTATTTCGAATATGTCGTTCCGCCGCTGGAAGGATTGTGGCATCAGCCCGGGGCAGAGGGCGTGGATTTTTCCAACAAGGAGACCTTTATCTGGACCTCCATGATTCGTCTGCCGGAATTTGTCACCCGTGCCGAATTTGACTGGGCGGTGCAGGAAGCTACGGCCAAAAAGAAAAAGGATTTTTCTAAGGTGGAATTTTTTACCTACGATGAAGGCTTGTGCGTACAATGTATGCACATCGGCTCCTATGACACCGAACCGGAGACTCTGCGGCAGCTGGATACGTTTGCAGCGGAGCAGGGATATTGCCCGGATTTTTCAGACACACGCTTCCATCACGAGATCTATCTGGGAGACCCGCGCCGCACCGCACCGGAGAAGCTGAAAACCGTGCTGCGACATCCGATCCGCAAAAGAGAATAACAGAAAACTTCACAAAAACTGTCGCTTTTTGTTGTGAGATGTGCTATACTAAAATTATCTGTAAAACACACTTAAAAATGGAGGAAAACATCATGCAGCATGAAACTGTCATCGTGCTGGACTTTGGCGGACAGTACAATCAGCTGATTGCCCGTCGCGTCCGAGAAAATAATGTCTACTGCGAGATCTATTCCTATAAAACCGATCTTTCGGTCATCAAGACCAAGAATCCCAAGGGCATCATCTTCACCGGCGGTCCTAACAGCGTTTATCTGGAGGACTCTCCCACCATCGACCCCGAGATCTTCAGCTGGGGTGTGCCTGTGCTGGGCATCTGCTACGGCAGCCAGCTGATGATGCACCTGCTGGGCGGTCATGTCTGCCGCGCTCCCGAGCGTGAGTACGGCAAGACCGAGGTGTTCGTGAACACCAAGAGCAAGCTGTTCACCGATGTGCAGCCCTCTACCATCTGCTGGATGAGCCACAACGACTACATCGAGCAGGCGGCTCCCGGATTCCAGATCACTGCCCACACTGCAAACTGCCCTGTGGCAGCTGTTGAAAATGCGGAAAAGGGTCTGTACGCCGTGCAGTTCCACCCGGAGGTGTTGCACACCGCCGAGGGCAAGAAGATGCTGCGCAACTTCGTGTACAATGTCTGCGGCTGCTCCGGCGACTGGAAGATGGATTCCTTCGTAGAGAACAACATCAAGGCTCTGCGGGAGCGCATCGGCGAGGGCAAGGTACTGTGCGCCCTGTCCGGCGGCGTGGATTCCTCCGTGCTGGCCGCTATGCTGGCTAAGGCCATCGGCAAGCAGCTGACCTGCGTGTTCGTGGACCACGGCCTGCTGCGCAAGAACGAAAAGGAAGAGGTATGCTCTGTCTTTGGCCCGGGCAACGCCAACGGCTTCGACATCAACTTCATCTGTGTGGATGCCCGCGACCGCTACTTCAGCAAGCTGAAGGGCGTCACCGAGCCGGAGCGCAAGCGCAAGATCATCGGCGAGGAGTTCATCCGCGTGTTCGAAGAAGAGGCCAAGAAGATCGGCAAGGTAGACTTCCTTGCACAGGGCACCATCTACCCCGACGTGGTAGAGAGCGGCCTGGGCGGCGAATCCACCGTGATCAAGAGCCACCACAACGTGGGCGGTCTGCCCGATACCGTGGACTTCAAGGAATTGGTGGAGCCTCTGCGCAACCTGTTCAAGGACGAAGTCCGTCAAGCCGGCCGCGAGCTGGGCCTGCCCGAGTATCTGGTCAGCCGTCAGCCGTTCCCCGGCCCCGGTCTGGGCATTCGCATCATCGGCGAAGTGACCCCCGAGAAGGTCACTATCGTGCAGGACGCTGACGCCATCTGGCGCGAGGAGATCGCCAAGGCCGGTCTGGATAAGGAGATCAGCCAGTATTACGCTGCGCTGACCAATATGCACAGCGTTGGCGTTATGGGCGACGAGCGCACTTACGACTACGCCGTTGCACTGCGTGCCGTGACCACCACCGACTTCATGACCGCAGAAAGCTACGATATGCCGTGGGATGTCCTGGGTATTGTCACCAGCCGCATCGTCAACGAGGTCAAGCACGTCAACCGCGTGTTCTACGATTGCACTGGTAAGCCGCCTGCAACCATTGAGCTCGAATAATGGAATGATGCAAACTTTTAACGATGCTACGATTATAATCGAAAGAAAAAATGCGCCGTGACATTAGTTTGACATTAAGCCACGAAAAAACGGTCTGAATTATAATTCAACGAGCCTTCGCGGTTTAACATTTGAGAATAATTTGAAAGACCCCTGAAAGTGACGAGAAATCGAAACTTTCAGGGGCCTTTTTGACATTATTGACATTAAGAAACGACCGTGACATTATCGGAAATAGGGCGCTGTTGTCTGACAGTGGGGTGATACTATAAGCTTCCCAAGTAACCGGAATCCTCATTTTCAGGGGCGGCAAGATCCTCCAGCTTGGAGACAAGTTCGGCTTGCTTGTTTGGGTACAGGTGGGCGTATGTTTTCATAACTACTGGAACGGTGTCGCCCAAACGTTTGGCAACAAGCAGGGCAGAGTATCCAAGTTCGATGCAAAGGGAAGCGTGGCTGTGTCGCAGATCATGTACGCGAATGTCCGGCAAAGAGGTGATTCTGGTGCAGCGGGTCAACTCCTTGTTGAGTGATGTGCAGGTCATGTAAAACACTCGTTCATCGGGGGTTAGGCCGTACAGTTTGGAGCAGTAGGAACGGAATTCTTCTGCCAGCCAATGGGGGATGGGCACATTCCGGTTGCCTCCTTTTTTACTGTTCTTGGTGGGACCGAGAATATCTTGTCCGTTTTTTCTGCGATATGTTTTATAAATTTTTAGTTCATCGGTATCGGTCAAGTCTTTTGGCTGGAGCGCCAGCATTTCACCTTCACGGCACCCGGACCAAAATAATACATCGAAAGCCAACAAATATGCTTCGTTGCGAAAATGCTTCCGAAGAATATCGTACTGGTCTTTTGTGATAATCAGCATTTCTTCGGTGACAGATGAACCCATAGGCCCAGCAATGGAACAAGGATTTTTAGGAAGCTGGTACATTTTTTGTGCATAGCTGAAAAGCGCATTTAGCTGGGAGTGGATGGTCAATAGATATGTTTCAGCATACGGGAGGCCAGTGTCCTCGCCTGCCTTTTTTACAGTTTTTTGCCATTCACGAATATCCATGGCGGTGATTTCATCCATTTTTCGTTTCCCAAGATATGGAATAATTTTTGTGTCAAAAATTTGCCGCTTATTGTCAATCGTGGAATCGCGAAGTCTGCCTTTCATATCGGCAAAATATAAATCAACAAAACTGGACAATGTCATATCACAGTTCTTGGATTTTTTGAGTTGAAATTCTCGCTCCCATTCCAATGCTTCACGCCGGGTTTTGAAACCACGTTTACGCTTCTGTTTCTTAACTCCTGTGAAGTCTGTGTAATAGAATTGGCAGTACCAAGTGCCAAGCTTCTCGTCTTTATAGCAGGGCATCGAATATACCTCCTGAAGAGTTTATAAATCCCCGACCATTTTTATAATGGCCGGGGTATTTTTTTATTGCGGAAGAATCGCCTTGAACAGGTCTACGTTGTTGGAGTTGCTAAGCAGAAAATAAATATTTAGCCCGCTGTCAGAGCGGATGCGCAGCCTGCCGTATTCGCAGACAAGGCATTTCTTGTTGTTCTTATAGCGTCGGTCGGGGAAACCATCGGCATTGACCCGGAGCCAAGTTTCTTTGACCACCTTGCTATCCGCCGGTAGATGCTCCTGATCCGTGACACAGTTGACAGAATCGACATTGAAAGAGACCTCCGAAAGGTCGTATGCGCTGATTTTGCTATTATGGAGATAGAACACCTTATCCGGGAAAATATAAATGGACTCCTTTTTATTCAGAGCGGCCGAAAAGACAGGTACATTTGTTCTGAGAAAATAGGGGAGCGAGGGCATTCCGAGAGCCTTCTCTTCGGATACGGTTTTCTCAGCACCGCCATTCTTTTTTGTGCTGCTGTTGGTGTGGGTTTCGGGTACATAGAAAACGGCATCACAGGCAAATAATTTACGCCAGGCTTCATACCATTCTTCGTAGGCATCAAACTGTTCATCGGTGAAGTCGTATTCCAAATTTACAGGAGCAATATAGTGGGCATAGAGAAATACGATGAATGATAAAATGGTCAGGAAAAGCCGCTGCGGTGTATGAAGAACGATGAAAGCGAGCAGGCTGATAGCTCCAACGATAAATGATGCTTTATTGAGAAAGCGAACCCGGCGGATTCGTTTCATAAGCGTTTTAAAGTCGGAATCTTTATAGTCTGCGCGGTCGGTAGACTGAATAACTTCCGTATCTGTATATGGTTCTTCTTTTAGAGCGCTTTTTCGTGCAGATTTATAAATGGATTCCTCGGTCGAATAACTCAATCCGGTTCCCGGGATGGAGGCGGTTTGCCGGATTTTTCCGTTCGCTGTTTTGGTGATTCGATACCCGGGAACACCCCATGAGTATCCAACACCGCTACCAGAAATATTGATGCGGAACCCACCACCAAGCCGAATGCTTTTTCTATACCTGAATCCCATATCACACCATAACCTTTCCTGTTATTTTATCACGAGCATTGGTATATGTTTCCAAAAGCTGGAAATGCAAAGTACAGATGTCATACTCTTTCAGTGGCCTATCTGTAAGCCGGGAAGGAGTGATGGCACATGGCAGCATCGGATGAACACCCAAAGCACGGAGAAGTGCTGGATGAAGTTCTGCGGGACGAAATCAAGGATTTACCCCCTGAACAGATCCGGCAGGTGCTTGAGTACATCGGGCAGCTGAAGGAGCAGTAACGCATCCTTCAGCATGGGCAGGCTCCCTTATTGGGGGTCTGCCTTTTGTTCTGCATCCAGAAATTTCAGGAAGCGAACGTATTCTATAACCTTTCGCATTTCATCATCGGTCAGGCCTTGTACACTGTCCATAAGTTGTTGCTGCATAGCATTTTTGACGTTTGATGCAGGGGCGTCTACCTCGCCGCGCAGGTAGGCCACGGACACCCCGTAGAGGTCCGCAATGATAGAAAGGTCTGCGTCCGTTGGAGTTGCCTTACCGTCCTTCCAACCAGCAATCAGGGAACGACTTTTCCCACATAGGCGCGCTATAAAAGCGCCTGATGTGCCATAGTGTTCGGTCAGATCGACGATGCGTTGTACTGTAACCGTCATACGTTTTACCAGCTTTCTTCTAAGAATCTTGTGCACGGTGCTGAAATCTAACAAATGTTTGCTTTGCGGTCTTGTCCTCTAACAAGTGTTGGATTATTATATAATCACAATCAAACATTTGTTAGATTGCAAGAGCCAATGGAGGACAGGACAATGAGAACAGTAAAATACAGCGAATTGAGCCGGGCGATGCATGATTTCACAAAGCAGATTGACACGCTGGATGAGTGCATCGAAGTTGGCTTGGTTTCAGGCGAAAAGGTGCAGATTAGCATTTCGGCCAGTTGCCCGGAAGCAAACCCGGAGAGAGTAGCAGAGTTTGCAAAGCATCTGTCCGAAGTTGCAGTGGCGGCAAAGAACTTTAAATACGCCGGTTGTACAATTGTTCGATAAGGGGGATTCGATTATGACGTATGCAGACATCAACAAAATGTTCACCGCTGAAGTAAGCAAGTACTTGGCGCGTGGATATCACTTCAACACAGCAAGCATGAGTGGGAGCCAAGGTGAAACCGCCAAGGTTGATCTGACCAACGGTACGGAGATAATTCGAGTTCTGCTTCGAACCTTTTCCGATGGCTGGGATAAGCAGGGAACGGAATTGTTTGTCGGCCGTGTGGCCGAGAAAGAGAACGTACGTCGGGATGTAGCTTACTGCGTCAACACGATTTGGAATAACCGCCTGGAGCCGGTCAGCAGCCAGCGCTTCTACGAAGTGAATGGATATGGAGATTCCAACAAGTTCTATGGCACAGAAGCGGATGCGGAAGCCGTTAGCAAGGTACGGATGCGCCGCTATGCACAATGCCCGAGCCGCCAGAATAAGGACATGACCAACGCCCAAACCATCAAGATTGCCGTTCCGTTCATTCGCCGGAAACTGGGCATCAAGAACGTGGACAAGAAGCGCATTGAGGTGTTCCGCACGCCGGATCACCGGTACATCATCAGCTATCGCGGCACTGGGTACCAGCTGAACAGAAAGGAGGACTGAACCACAATAGCATGACCGAAACTAACACCTTTGAAACACAGGAGGATTGACTATGTATTGCAACAAGTTTTTTAAGACCGAGGATGAAGCCAAAGCGTTCCAGAAGTCCCACGGCGGGGCTCTGTACAAGAACGTCAAGCGGAGCCACACCCGGGAATCGTACCGGGTGGAAGCCGCAATGGCTGTGCAGGGCGGCTGGATGCACGGCACTGATCTGGATGCACACCCGTACTGTGTGGCATGGAATGGCGAACCGCTGAAAGCAAGAAAGGAGAATTAAGCCATGAAAGCACTGAAAATTGAGCCGGGCAAAGCCCCGGAACGCATTGACGTTGCCAACGAACTTGCAAGCCTGCAGAGCCTCGTGGGCGGCTATATTGAGGTGATTTACCCGGATGAACGCCGCCCGGTCGGCCTGATCTGCAATGAGGAGGGCAAGTGCTGCGGGCTCGAACTGAACAGAGCCTTATACCAAAACGGTAAGCCCTACGACATCATTGCCGGCACGTTCTTGGTAGTTGGACTTTCGGCGGAGGACTTCACGGATCTGCGGGAAGAAGATGCAGCTTATTTCGAGAAGCTGTTCCGCTCGCCGGAAAAGTTTCAGCGATTCGCCGGGAGGCTTGTTATCTCCAAGGTGGTTCCTGGCGGGGTGTAAACCCTGCCTTTCTCAAAAACCGAAAAAACCGAATGGGTTTTTTCGGTTACGTTCGCTTTTTTGGGTTTTGATGGGTTTTGAAAAACACGAACATAAAAGTGAAATTCAAGGTCGAAAATTCAAATTTGAAGGTCAAATATCAAAATTGAATGCGAGATAGTTCTTGATAAATCGATGGTTTTTCCAAATGCGCGTGAAATGTGAAAACCCATTGGGTTTTTTAAAAACCGAAAAAACCCATCTTCTTAAGAAAAGAAGAAGAAAAAGAATAAGAAGATATGAAGACTATCGTCTTCATCACGCGCGGGCGCGCACGTTATATAGCCGACGACGAGGACGAATCCAATTGATGAAGAACAGGATCATCGGTGCGGCCAAGCAGGTAGTCAACGGAACAATCCAGTTTGTCCGCAAGCAGCATGAGCGTTTTTCCAGACGGAGGATCTTCTGCATTCTTCCAGCGTGTGACGGCTCCAGATGAGATGCCAAGCTCTTTGGCAAGCGGATTTGGCTTTGTTCCGCGGATTTCGCACATCCGATAAAAACGTTCCCAAAACAACAAATAGAACACCACCTTTTTGTGCAAAAGCATGAATCTCACAAAAATGAGAATATCGTATTGATATCTCACTTTTGTGAGATTATAATATATCTAACAAATGATTCATTCACCTGTTAGACAGAAAGGAAAAACAACATGGAGAGATTTATAGCACCCATGGCTACATGGGAAATCGTGGGCGGCGACCTGCCGCCTGTCCGGGTTCGTGCCCGGACATTCGATGAAGCACTTGCAAAGGCAAGGCTTCGCGACCCCGGCTATTGTGCCGGATGGGTCGTTGAGGAGGGCTAAACGATGATGCTGAGCATGACAGAGACCGATTACGAGAACTGGCGCGATGGTCTCCGCTGCGGCGGACAGGAGGAGCACGGCACCCAGTACACAGCAGCTTCTCTCTATGAAGGGGGCTGGCGGGCAGATGCCCTTCCTGACCTGATCGAGCAGTTCAACCTGACTAGCGACGAGGCCGAAAGGATTTACAACGAACTGCTTGATCTCGAGCAGAAAGCCAAAAGCGAGGAGACCGAAGCATGAAAAACATCAAGGTTGAATGGTGTGAGAACTTCATCCGGGCGGCTTTTACAAAGCACATGCCGCCTCAGCTGAAGAATCCTGGCATTGAGGTGAACTACTTCTGGACGCTGGCAGAGAGGGCGGGCCTGTGGGTGCGTGGCACATACGGCTCGCCGATGAGCATTGCGCTCGACAACCTCTGCACGGTAGAAAGCGTCTGCGATGGGGAAGGCCATTGGATGTTCAATGCTTTCCGGCTGGATCCAAAGGAGGAATGAAGGATGTTCGACAAAGAACTTATGAAGCAGCTGACCACTATTCCGGTCCAAAATCGGGAGGAATGGTTTGCCGAGCGTGACAAGCTGGAAACGCTTGCCGTCGAAATGACCCGCATAAATGCAAAGGACATGGTGCAAAAGTACGGCATCGCACGGGTTCTGAGGGTGCTGGCGGCGACAATCAAACAAAATCCCAATGATTACGATGCGGATGTGGTGGAAATGGCCGGATGGATCCCGCCAGTTCGATCGGGCCGGAATGCAGAGATGTGGTTCAGCTCGACCATCCACAGAGCATACGTCCAAGACCTGTTTCGCCAGTATGCGAACCTGCGCAAGCTGTGAGAAAGGAGCCTAAACCATGAAGAATGTCATTTTCACCTACGACATCCGCGCGAAGGGCGAGGAAGGCGAAGCCAGCGTGACCATCCTGCTGGATGATGACCGAGCAGCGGTCGTTAAGGCTGCATACGATAACCGGCAGGGGAGCAGCGAGATTGAGGACATCCTCTTGCGGTGCAAGGTCGATGACCTGTGCGCCGCTTGCGAAGCACTCCGGGGGCGAAAGTACCTTCGCAACAGCATCAAGTGCGTGGAGATCGAGGGGGCTTGAGCCGTGAACATTGAAATTAAATATCAGGCCGAGGATGGCGAGATTCGGTATTACCACTTTGAGTCGTGGGAACTGGCTGAAGACGATGCCTTTCGGGAAGCGATGCAGGAGTTCCGCAGCACGCGCACAGGAAAGAACAAAATCCTCTCCATCCGGGATGCATCGATTGGTGCAGGCCGCAACTGGAAAGAATAACCCGCCTGATGATGGCCGCGGGTATCGGCCGAAACCATTTTCGTGGCATCACGAAGATGGTCGCGGGAACCAACACCGCAAACCAAGGAAAGGAAGATTCACATGAAGTATGAGATCTACCAGCTGAAAGAGGACACCATGGAGCAGGTAAAACTGCGGTTCATGGCATCCGATCAGGCCGCACAGCTGGGCGGCATCCACCGGGAGAACTACCGCCGGGTATACGGCGGTGAGATTCCGTCTGTCCCGGAAGTGGGCAGGATGCTTCTTCGCCTGTTCGCACTCTTCAACGGGTCGAATCGACCCGTTGATTTCTCTGGCCACAGCATGAGCGTGTCCGATATCGTGCGGCTCACCGAGGATGGTGCATCCAGCTGGTGGTACTGCGACCCCTACGGCTGGATGGAACTGAATGAGGAAGAATGGGGGCAGACCTGATGCGTCACTACACAAAAGCGGAGTGGCGCAAGATCCCAGAGTCCTACAAGGGACGTTGGGAAGCATCTCCGTACAACCTTGAACGAGTGAAGCGGGGCGAACTGCCAGCTGAGTACATCGGCAAACGGACAACCATCGTCAATGACGAGCATCGCGGTACGGTGCTTATCACCGAGGGCGCGCACTTCGTCATTGATGGCTGATTTCACCAAATCGAACAAACGTCCACAGAGAAGCGATTTGAACCGCATATTCTGCCGGGCAGCAAATTCCATGCGGGAGAATAGAAAACGCAAAACAGAGCCATCGGAGCGGCTCTGAGTATTATTTCCGTTGGCTCAGAATGAACTGAAGGAAATCCGTAACCTTTTGGCGTTCTTCATCTGTTAACTCCATACGCTGCACAGCGGGGTCAACGGTGCGCCCCATAAGGAAGTCCATGGAGCAGTCCAAGTAGTCAGCGATGCGCGCCAGACTGTCGGCGGCAATCATGCGACCGGTTCGCAAGTTGGAAAGAACGCCTTTGCTCATTCCGAGTTCGGCGTACATATCCTTCAGCTGGATATTGCGTGCCTTTGCCTGAATTTTGATGTTTTCCGCAAGGGCGATAGAATCATACAAATTTTCGGTTGTCATTTTGTGTATCCTCACAAAATCCATCAATTGATGCTCAAACAGCTTGAAACGTTGCAATTGATGGATTATAATACACTTGTACAGAACAAATGTTAAGTGAAAGGGTACAGCGCTTACCATTCAGCGCGTTTCCCCAGAACCTCTCAGCAAAGGGGTTCATTCGTACCACGCAATACGAACCATGAACGTTGACCTCCTAAAGACAAGCGCCGCTGCAAAGCATAGCGGACAACAGCCGCAAGTTGGACGCTGTGCAGTTATAGCGCCGCTCCCATGACAGCTTCGCTTAACGACAGGGGAACGCGTTGAATGGTGGGTACTGGCTCTTTCATTTTATCAGAAATCTAACAAGTGTTCAATACACTTGTTAGATAAATCTTTGTTAGGAAGGAGAAAAAGCATGAAAAAGACTACGATGCCGGATTGGTGTGTGGCTGTCAAGAAAGCCATGATCGACCATGATGACATGACCGTCACGGAACTGGCAAAGGAAACGGGCTTTTCTCGCTCGCATATCAGCCAAGTCGTCAATGGTGTGCTGGTGCCGTCCGAGAACGTCCAGGGCGCAATCGAAAAGTGCCTGAACATCAGCGGGGTGGCTTACCGGAGCTAACCTACATCTCAAGTATACCAGAAAGGATGGCGTGGAAAAATGGCGATTGAAAGCCAGAATATTTACAAAAATGCGCGGAAATCTGCTGGTTTTACGCAGGAAAAAGCATCGCAGCTTTTGAACGTGTCGGTTGACAGCCTGCGGGACTATGAGCAGAGCCAGCGTCCAGTGCCCAGCGACGTAGCGAGCGCCATGTGTGATGTATATCAAGCTCCATATCTGGCCGTGCAGCATCTGCGGTTGACATCAGATCTCGGCAAACGGGTCGTGCCTGAGATCCAGTTGAAAGACCTGCCGGAAGCCGTGCTGGGCGTTCTGGCGGCGGTTCAGCGCTTCTGTGCAAAGCGGGAGGCAATGGTAGAAATCGCCGCAGATGGCCAGATCGCTGAGAGCGAGCAAGCCGAATGGGACGAAATCATGCGTTTGGCCAACGACCTGAATGTGGCAATGAACAATATGCGTTTTTCGAAAGGGGGACGGCAGTCGTGAGCAAAGAGTCGTATTTCATCGGTTGTGCAGAGGTTGCGGAACTGGTTGGCTGTGGCAAGTCCCGGGCATATAAGTACATCCAGCAGATGAATCAGGAACTGGAAGCAAGGGGAAACCTCACGTTTCCCGGCCGGGTGCCCCGGCGGTATGCGATGGAACGTTTTGGTCTTTTGGAGGAGGTGCGGGAGGATGAAAGCACAAACGCTCGTGCCGCTGGCAGCGGCGGCAGCGGCGCAGCTTCTGGTGGTCGGAAACATCGCCGCGGCGTTCGCTTTCCAGCAGAAGCCGCCGGTTGAAACGCTGGTTACGGTACCAGTGGTGGCCGAGATCGAGCAGGTTGAATGCGTTCGTCAGGACCCGGTTCCGTATGAGCCGGTTACATATCAGGTGCCGCTGGATGCGGAACTACAGTCCTACACGGAGAAAATGTGCGACCTCTACGATGTGCCCTTGGAACTGGCTTATGCCGTCATGCAGGTCGAGAGCGGCTTTACCCCGGCGGCGTGCAGTTCTACCGGGGATTATGGCTTGATGCAGATAAACAGCATCAACGCCGGGTGGCTCAAAGATAAACTTGGCATAACGGATCTGCTGGATGCCCGCCAGAACATTCAGGCTGGGTGCTATATGCTGGGTATGTATCTCAGCGAGTACGAGGGCAATGTGAATTGCGCTCTGATGGCCTATAACCTTGGCACAGCCGGAGCCAAAAAGGCTTGGTCTGCTGGCACATATAGCACAGCCTACACGGACAAGGTGTGGAACGCAATGGTAAGGCTGCTGGAAGGAGAAAGGGATGTTTCATAAGATGGCGCAAATGATTCAGGCGCACACCGAGAGGATGCTGCTGGACGAAGTTTTTGCAACATATCGGGATGTGCAGGATGCTGCCGCCGAAATGGCGCAGGTGCTTCCGTGCCCTCGATGTGGAAAGCAGACCATGAAGATGCGCTTGCACAGCAATGCTCTTTCCCGTCAAGTTCCGGGCATTACGATTTGTGACCGCTGCGGAACCGAAGAAGCACTGGAAGATGCTGTTCACCAGCCGATGGATGTTCGCAAGTGGGCACTGATCGAAACCTACATGAAGGGGGCAAACCTGAAATGAAACGCAAAGAAAGGCATTTGACCGTGACGGGCTGGGTCGTTGTTGGACTGCTGGACACGCTGGCCGGCGTAATTTCCGGTGGGCTTATGGCCTTGTGGCAGTTGCCCAGTACATATCGCTGGCGCGGCTACTGGGCAATCGGCGGGGAGTGGATTCTCATTGTTGGTGTAATCATTATTGCATCCCGCCTGATGCACGAACTGCAGATGCAGGCGCTTTTTGGAGGAAAGAAGAAGAATGACAAGGTGCGCTCGGTGTCACAGGGTCATTACAGATCCGGCGGCAATCGAAGTGGGGTACGGCGCGAAGTGTTACGTCAAGGAGTTCGGAAAACGGCTCCGAGCACCCGCAAAGCCCCGCAGAATCAGGACTGCCACACAGCCTAAAATCACCGCTGAGCGCCAGATTGTAGGGCAGCTCTCGGTGTGGGATATACTCGCCGCACACGAAAAAAGCGCTGACCAGAACGGCCAGCGCGCTACAAATGGATAGAAACCCACACATTCCGTTGGCGCTTGATGCAGGAACATCAAACCGGAAAATGCAGGTCTCCACCACACACAACCATATTGTAGCACAATCGGTTGATTTTTTCAACAGGTACGAAGCGGCGGTCAGGAGCGTTCCTACTGCCGTTTTTCTATACAGAGAATCAGGAGGTACACATGGAAAAGGAAATTACTACCACCAATCAGACCACGGCGTTGGCAGATAGTCTGATTGTGGTGCAGCAGCTTCCTATCATCAAGGAGCAGCTGCACAGCATCAAAGCACAGGCTCAGGAGTCCGTCAAGGAGGCGCTTTCGCTGGCCTGCACGGAAGAAACCCTCAAAGTTGTAAAGGAGCGCCGGGCGGCGCTGAACCGTGACCGCAAGGATCTGGATGCCCGGCGCATGGCCGTGAAGAAGCAGATCATGCAGCCGTTTGAGGACTTCGACGAGGTTTACAAAGAATGCGTTACGGACGTGTACGGTCCGGCAGATGAAGCACTGAAGGGCAAAATCACGGACGTGGAAGCCGGACTGAAAGCCGACAAGGAAAAAAAGGTCAAGGATTACTTTGCTGAGATGGTCAAGGCCAGCGGCGTTGAGTGGGTCACCTATGAGGATGTCGGCGTTGCAGTCACATTGACCGCAAGCCTGAAATCCCTGAAAGCCAAGGTCAAGGAGTATGTGGAAAAGGTTGCGGCTGACGTAGCCTGCATCAACGGCATGGAAAATGCCCCGGAGATCATGGCCGAGTATAAGCTGTGCGGAAGTTTGGCTGTTGCCATTAACAGCGTGAGCCAGCGCAAAGACCGTATTGCCCGGGAAGAAGCCGAGCGCAAGCAGCGTCTGGAAGCCCAGCTTCGGGCACAAGAAGCAGAAAAGGCCGTTCTGGATGTGGCAGAGGAAGAACTGTCTGCGCCTCAGGTCATGGGCACCGAACCGCCCGTTATGGACGAGCAGGAGACTGAGGACTCCCAGAAGGAGAGCGCGGAACAGGTCGTGACCGCCAAGTTTACTTTCATGGCTAGCACGTTCCAGTGCCGTGGTACATTGGCTCAGCTTCGTGGCCTGAAAGCTTTCGTCAATAGCAAAATTACTGAAATTCAGGCATACATGACCGACAACGGCATTGAAAACAGGGAGGTAAGTGACAATGGCTAAAGCTATGCAGCCGCAGAAGATGCGTTTTTCGCAGGCAATCCAGACTCCGATGTACAAGAATCTCGTGAATAACACGCTGGGCGATCCGGCGCGCGGCGCCCGCTTCATTGCCAATATCACTAGCGCCGTTGCTGTCAATCCGGCCTTGCAGGAATGCAACCCGGGCACGATTTTGGCAGGTGCCCTTTTGGGCGAAAGCCTGCTCTTGCAGCCTTCGCCCCAGTTGGGTCAGTTCTATCTGGTGCCCTTTAAGTCCAAGGCGAAGCGTGACCGGCAGGGCAATGTGATTGAGCCTGCAAGCGTAAAGGCGCAGTTTGTGCTGGGGTATAAGGGCTATATCCAGTTGGCACTGCGGACTGGCCAATATAAGCGCCTGAATGTGCTGGAGGTAAAAGCCGGGGAACTGAGCGGATGGGATCCGTTTGAAGAACGGTTCCATGAAATGCACTTTATCGAAGATTTTGAAAAGCGCGCAGCAATGCCGACGGTGGGTTACATTGCACACTTCGAGTACATCAACGGCTTTGAGAAAACGCTGTACTGGACAGCAGACCAGATGATGGCTCATGCGGACAAGTACAGTCAGGCGTTCAGCGCAGCAGCATATAAGAAGCTGCTGAACGGCGAAATTCCGCAGGACGAACTGTGGAAGTACTCCAGCTTTTGGTATAAGGATTTTGACGGGATGAGCAAAAAGACAATGCTGCGTCAGCTGATTTCCAAGTGGGGCATCATGACCGCCGAAATGACCACGGCTTATGAACGGGACGGGCGCGTTATGATGCCGGATAGCACAGGCAGTGGGCTGTTGCCGGAAGCTGCGGAGTATGCAGATGCCGGCCAGAGCGAGCAGGAACCGCCTAAAATTGAGCGGACAGCCAAGACGATGGACCTTCCAGAGCCGGAAGCGGATGCCGTTGAGGAAGCCGTTGATTTGGCTGCACTCTGATGGTCAAGTACAACATTATCAGCACCGGCAGCGATGGCAACGCCACGATTCTGGAAGATTTTGTGCTGGTAGACTGCGGCGTGCCGTATAAGGCGTTGGAGCCGTATGTTCCGAAACTGAAGCTTGTGCTTCTGACGCATATCCACTCAGATCACTTCCAGAAGCGAACCATCAAGCGGCTTGCCAGTGAGCGGCCGACACTCCGCTTCGGGTGTTGCCGCTGGCTGGTGCCGCCGCTCATAGCTGCAGGGGTGCCGGAGCGTCAGATTGATGTACTGACCCCGCGAACGTTGTATGGGTACGGCCTGTGCAATGTGATTCCGGTAATGCTAGCCCATAACGTACCAAACTGTGGGTATAAGGTGCATTTTCCGTCTGGCAAGGTGATTTATGCCACTGATACTAACAATTTGGATGGCATTCAGGCGATCGGCTATGACCTTTATCTGATAGAATCGAACTACCGGGATGAAGATATACAAGCCAAAATCCAAGAGAAAAAGGTAGCTGGGCAGTATGCCTACGAACTGCAGGTGCTCAGAAATCACTTGTCAGAAGCGAAATGCAATGACTTTTTGGCACGGAATATGAAAGCAAACAGCGTTTATATTCCGATGCACGTCCATGTGGACAAGGAGAATGCGCATGATTGTGACAGCGAAAATTGAGAAGCTGGAGAACGGAAAGCTCGTCCTGAAACCCGACGTAGACATCAGCCGGTTTCTGGCGCAGAAGCGCCCCCGGCGGGTAGAAGTCCGTCTGGATGATGGGCGAACCATTTCCGCAGACCAGCGCCGCAAGATTTTCGCTATTATCCGAGATATTTCTTTGTGGTCAGGGCAGGAGCCGGAAGAACTTCGGCTTTATCTGGAATGGGATTTCTGCTCCCGCTGCCTGCGGGAGTGGTTCTCCCTCTCGAATTGCGATATGACCACGGCCCGAGAGTTTATTACATATCTGATTCAGTTTTGCTTCCATTGGGGGGTGCCCACAAAGGACAGCCTGCTCACCCAGACGGACGATATTGGCAAGTACCTGTATCTCTGCCTTGAAAATCGCCGGTGTGCAATTTGCAACCAGCCTGCAGAGGTGCACCATGTTGACCGCGTGGGCATGGGTCGAGATAGAGAAGCTATCGTCCATGTCGGGCTGAACGCGATAGCCCTTTGTCGGCGGCACCATGAAGAAGCGCACCGCAGAGAAAAAGCCCTGTTTGCTGATTACCATATCTATGGCATCAAGCTGGATCGGCATCTATGTAAAGTGCTTTCGCTCAATCAAAAACCGAAAGGGGAGGTGGAGCGTGGCGAATGATTACATAAAACTGTGGGTGAAGGATTACAGAGCATTGCTAGAACCGTTCAATGAAGCGGAACGGGGCCGAATTCTATGGGCTATGATGGATTACAAGGAAACTGGTTCAGAACCGAAGTTTCTGGGGAATGAGCGCTTTGTTTGGGCAGCGATAAAAGGCAAAATCGATGCTTCCAATGAAGCATACGAGCGTCAGGCCGCTGCCAATAGGGCAAACGGTGCCAGAGGTGGCAGGCCTCGCAAATCAAAAGAAAATCAGGAAAACCCAGAAAACCGAATGGGTTTTGAAGAATCCACAACTGAGGAAAACCCAGAAAAATCAACCGGCCCGCCTGATGACACCCCGGAAAGCTACTGGGTCTGGGCTGGATGCGACAGTATGCTTACGCCCTACATGGCAGCAGAATTTCGGGATTTGCGAGAAACCGGGGTGGAAGACGCTTTGGTGGTTGCTACGCTGGAAGAAGCGATGCGCCACCAAGCGAAGCACCCATGGTGCTATGCTAAGCGCCTGCTCGATCAGGCGGCGGCGCAGCATGTTACAACGTTTGCAGAGTGGGAAAAAACTCACATCAAAAATAAAGGAAATCGGGTTGACCGAGAAACGCCGAGCGGAAACAACATTCTAGGTCTTACTGACAGCCTTGGACGAATAAAGAGAAGACCGTTCAAAAAACAGGATGTTCCGCAGGACAAAGGGGGCGATTCCAATGGGGAGTGATGTTCGCCATGTCCGGGGTGAAGCACAGAAGGAACTTGTAAAAAAGTTTGAAGTGTTTTCGAGCAATGGTCGGTCACGCTGGCAGGTCTGGAGCGATTGGATCACCATGAGTGCTATTGCGGTGTCCAATGCGACAGATCGGAGCCACTTTGACGAACGCGAGAAGCAGTACTTATCAATCGCAGGAAAATACACGCGGCCGGAAATGGAAGCATTTACGGAAATGCTGGCCTTGTTGGTCGTGGCACTAGAGGACAACCCGGAACAGGACTTCCTTGGCGAGTTGTATATGTGCTTGGGGCTTGGAAACGACCATGCAGGACAATTCTTTACGCCCTACCACCTGTGTGAGTTCATGTCCGCAGTAACGACCCCCGCAGAAGAGTTTCAGCAGAAAATCGGAGATAGGGGATGGGTTGCGGTCTGTGATCCGACCTGCGGCGCTGGGGCCTTGCTGGTGGCGTTCGCAAACGAATGCAGAAAGAAAGGCATCAATTATCAGACGGATGTGCTGTTTGTGGCGCAGGACATTGACTACATCGTGGGTATGATGTGCTATCTGCAAATGAGTCTGCTTGGAATGCCGGGATATGTCGTCATCGGTGATACGCTTGCAAGCCCGTCTACGTCTTATGACAAAAGAGGGCTGCTTCCGGTTGACAACGGGAGCGTCTGGTACACGCCGATGCTCAGGATCCCGGTTTGGCAGTATCGAATCTTTATGGCGCAGATGGAGCTGGTCACCCAGCCGATAAAGGAAGAATATGCTGCGGATGCGCCAAAATCCGAACCACAGAAAGCCCTTGAAGCCACAAAAAAGAGTAAGCAACCAAAAGATACGGAAAAGCCAAAAGCCGCTAAAATGCCGCCCAAAGAGCCGGAGCAGGAACCGATGTTCTCTGAGGGTAAGGGTGGGCAGTTGAGCTTTTTCTGATAGGAGGACAATATGGATTCCACCACACACACCACAACCACAGTAGAGTTCGTCGATTGGCGGACCAAGGCAAAAGAGAAGCTGGAGGCAGAGGACAAGCTGTTCAAAGGCGGGCGCGCCGCCGCGAGCGTTCAGAGCTATGTGCTGCGGGCACTGCTGAACTTTGCAGATCAGGAGCCGCGCTTCGCTGAGGTCGTTTGTAACACGGAGCGCACGTTCTCTGAATGCTGCGCGGCAGTCGTGCACAATGCGGGAGAGGTTCTGTCTGACCTTGAAGCGTATCGCAAGGCCGTGCAGTTCTACTTCCCCAATGCTGAAATCTCGTTTTCGATGAACATCAATCTTACCGGAACGCCGCCGACGGAAGAAGAGATGCGGGCGCCGGCAACCATTAAACCGGAGAACGCCACCCCGAATATTCCGAAACCGCAGGAGCCGGCAAAGGAGAAGCCCGACCAAAAGAAGCCGAAACCGGAGAAAAAGCCTGCAAAGAAGAAAGAGAAGCAGAGCGAGGATTCGATGCAGCTTTCCTTGGAGGGATGGTTCTGATGATTTTGGGATTCAAGGGATTCAAGCCGGGGCTGGTCGCAACGCTTGGAAACGGAAAATTCCAGTATGTTCCGAACGAGCTGAATGAGACGAAAAAGGCCATGTGCGCCAGCACCGGGTTCCATTATTGCTTAGACCCGTGGGATTGCCTGAATTGGTACACATGGAACGGCAAGAATGAGTTTTGGGCAGTTGCGGCCGGGGGCGATGTTGACGAGGATGGCTACGGAAGCCGGAGCAGCTGTACGAAGCTGGTTCCTCTCCGCAAGCTGACAGCAGAAGAATTTTTGCTGATGCACGCCAACTATGTGTTTGAGCATCCTGCGGAGAAGTTTGAGGACAGCTATAAAGGGCCATTTCATGTCGCATATGGCCGGGATAAGAAGCTGGCCGGAGAACTGGGAGAATGGCTCTGCTTCATCATCCAAGATCAGCAGGAGTCCATCTGCATTGCACAGCCGATTGACGGCGTGAAGATTTTGCCGGGGAAGAACTACACGGCAGAGAGCTTGGAGGCGGCACACAATGAAAAAGGCTGAAGAATTGAAACTTTATACGCCGGAACCGAAACGGCCAGAGCTGGATGCGGCACTGTGTATGTCAGTTGCCGAGGGGCAGGGCATGGGCCGCTACATCGAGGGAAAGGTGCTGACGGTGGCCGTCTGGGACAAAAAGGAAAAGCCGCTGGTCGTGTGGCGCTTTTTCGGGGATTACTGGACGGGGGAGCTTCGCGGGAACGAGAACCCGACTAAAGGCGAGCTTTCGCCGCGTAAAATTGAGGTCAAGCCCTGCCAGTGCTTGACATGGAGGACCGAAGTGCCGGCCACAAAAGGAGAATCGGAACTCCTGCAGAACTATTTTGATGACTGCAGACCGGGATATCTGATTGGCATTGTAGAAGATGCACTGTCGGCTCATGCCAGGAAGAAGCGCGAAGAGCGCAACGCACGACAGGCGGCTGAGACCAAGAAGCTCTTTGAGAATCTGCCGGAGCCGCCGGAAGATCTCAGTAAACAAGTTTTGAAAGTGTGCAGTGATGCGGGCTTTCTCTGGGTCACCAATGATAAACAGAACGTAATCGAACCCGGCGGCGTTGAGAAGAAAATCTCGATTCAGCGGGCAAGGTGCGATAGCTGCGGTGGTGAATATACGCTGTCGGAACTGCTCAAACACAAGAGCACAGCGACGTGCGAGTGCTGCGGGGAGAAAATGCAGGTTCGCAATACCCGCTATTCGGTCAAAAGGTTATGGGCCGCAAGGACATTCCTTTGGAGCAAGCCGCAGGGGGATGGAGTCTGGATTCGCCGCTATCTGGTGTATTTCGATTTCAGAAATCATCGGGCAGAACCGGAATTTCACGGCCGTGGAATCTGGTGGACGGACGGAAAGACCATCAAGCAGTGGAAACGCGACTGGGGCGAAAAAGCTCAGTATATCATGTGCCAGCGCCCGAAGCTGTCCGCGATGCTGCTGGCCCCCTCTGGCCCGTATCAGCCGTACACGCTGGCATCCCACACTGACCAATTTGAGAGTGATGTTCGGAAAGTGTTGAAATCTGAATGGATGTACGACTTGATGGAGGTGGAAAAACGTGTCGGCTAAAATTGAACTTTCTCTCGCGCCCGCCAAAGCAAAAGGTCTTTCGGAAGATGAGCGTCTGGATTTGGGGCGCCTGCTCCTGAAAGCAGGATACCGAGTTGATATTGTACGCCGTCGTCCAAACGCCAACCCGGGCACCCAGTACGAGTACTATATGATTCTGGACAAGGGGGATAGCAATGCCTGATACCCGCAAAGGACACAACCCCAGCGGTGCGCCGGACCCCACCCGGGCGCGTGCTGAAAATAACATCCAGAAGGACGAGAAACGGGTGCATGATCTTATTCACGTTCTGCGGTATGTGGCAGATGCCGCAGGGTTTGAGATTGCAGAGCGCATTGTCCTGATCGACAGTCAGTCGGGGAGGATCTATCGGTGAACAGAACAAAAAACGAATTGGCGGATTACGCATGGAATCCTGTAACAGGATGTCTGAAAGACTGCCGATATTGCTACGCAAAAAAGAGCGCTTTACGCTTTGCCAGCGACTGGAGACGAAATCTTGCAGAACGTCCGAAGGTTCAGCAGGTCGGAGCGAACCTCTTTGCGCTGGACGCTCCATGGGAAACCACGAATAACCGCTTTCTGAACAACCCAACCGGATTTATGCCCACGATACATAAGTATCGCATGGATTGGCCACAAAAGGTCAAGGTGGGCTCAACCATCATGGTATGCACGGACGGTGACCTGTTTGGTCCGTGGGTGCCGGAAGATTGGATTCTTCAAGTATTCGCTGCGGCCGAAATGGCACCCCAGCACCAGTACATTTTCTTGACGCAGTACCCGGTGAGGTATCAGAACCTTGCAAACCACGGGAAACTCCCGATGCGGGAAAATTTCTGGTACGGCACCACGGCAACGGTCAGGAAAGACGGCGTGTGGGCAAACGAAAAGTATAATACGTTCGTAGCCATAGAGCCGCTTCTCGGACCGTTTGAAGGCGATGCAACAAAAACGTTCCGAAAGCTGAAATGGGCAGTTATTGGAGCGGAAACAGGCCAAAATGCCGAAAAGGTTATTCCAAAGGCTGGATGGATACAGGACATTCTGACATCGGCAGATGCAGCTGGTACGCCGGTGTTTATGCGGAGCAACATGGAAAGCATAGTGGGCGCTGAGAATATGCGCCGGGAAAAGCCTGCGGCATTTTTGCAGAAAATCCCGACAGTGGAACAGAAAAAGCGGCTGTGGGAACATTGCACCGTTTGCGGCAAGTACCGGCCTATGAAGGAAATGTACGCCCTGCTCCTGCGCAGAAAGCGTGGCGATAACCCGGAGCGGGTGGCTTATATGTGCCCTGAATGCTATGGAAAATTCAGCATGAAGCACTTTGAGAAAGGAGAAAAGGAAGATGAAGTTTGAGCGAAGCGAACTTGGAGCGCTGTTTTCCAAGTTGCGCACGGCGGTGCCGGAGGTTCGGGCGGTGGGCACCGATGATGCAGGAATCCTGTTGAGCGGCTCCAATGCATACGCCACCAATCTGGAACTGAGCGTCCGTGCTGGTCTGTCCAAGCCGGTTGAGCAGGATGTGGTGGTTCCACCGCGCGGTGTTGATTTTATCAGCGGCACGGTAGCACCGGAAATCAGCATCGAGGCCGATAAAGGAATCCTTACCGTGAAATCCGGCACGGCCAGGGCACGCCTGAACACAACGCCGGCAGAGAACTACCCGGAGTTTTCTGGCCCGGGCAATGATGCAAAGCGGTGTATCGTGGGGGCCAACGATTTAAGCTGGGCAATCTCCAAAGTCCTCTATGCGGTGTCGAAGGACGAAAAACACCCTGCGCACCGTGGCCTGTGCTTCTCTCGGAAAGGCGAGGATGTGCTGGAAATCTGTGCGCTGGATGGATACCGGATGGCGATTGCCAGAATCAATTGCACAGCTGATGGTGATTTTCGCTTTACGCTTCCTGCGGACACGGCAAAGGCAGTTGATACGCTTTCTATGGATGGTAGCGTGGAAATTGTGCGTGACCGGAAAAAGGCTGTTTTCAGTGACAGCAATTTCGAGGTGAAGTCCCGCCTGATTGCGGAACCGTTCCTGGACTATGGTAAGGTTGTGGCCCAGAGAAATGAAGGAACCCGAATTGCGCTTGACAGAAAAGAACTGCTGGGCGTTCTGGGTCGCGTCAAGCTGGCCCGGTCTGCAGACGCAAAGGAAAAGAGCGTTCTGGTAATGGACCTGGAGCCCGGCGGCACCGGCAGAGCATCAATGCGCAGCACGATCGCGCAAATGAATGAGGAGTTTTCCTTTAGCGGAAAGTTGGAAGACCCCTTGCGAATCGGCTTCAACCTTGAATTTCTGAGCGAGGCTTTGAAGTCGATGGAAGAGGACGAAGTCAGCGCATGGGTAGTTGGTCCGCTGTCCCCTGTAAAGCTGATTGAACCGCAGTATGAAGCGCTGGTGCTTCCCGTTAAGGTAAGGGGTGAAGCATGATGCAGGATAGAACTTTTCGCGGGCAGTCTGCAGATGGCGTTTGGCATGAAGGATTCCTGATTCGCTCCCCGGGCGTGAAGAACAGCCGCCCGGGTGAGGGCTGGTACATCAACTCCGAGCAAGAGCCGGCATACGCCCATCTGGTCAAGCCATTTACAATCGGCATGAGCACTGGCGTAAAGGACATGGAAGGAACGATGGTCTTTGAGGGCGACATCATCAAAACCACCGGCTCCAACGAGCGGATTTTCTCTGTGGAGTTTGGCGAGTACATTGCCTATGGCGTGAGCCATATCGGGTTCTACGCAAAGATTGTCGGCAAGAACTCACGCGACTACAACCCGTGCTGTCTTCGGGCGTTGCTCTACATTGGAAAAGTGGTTGGAAACATGAGCGACACACCATACCTGATGAAAGAAGCTGGAGAGGAGCAGAAAAAATGAAATGGACTGAAACAATTACCCCGAAGCAGGCAGTCGAAGAACTAGGCGTGCCCTATCACGGCTGGATGCGCGAGATGGACCGGGCATGGGTCAGCGAGGATGGACAGTACAGCGTTATGTCCCGCCTGCTCCGCACGCCTGTCGGCAAGGTCGAGTACGTTGCTATCACGTCGGCCGCAGGGTGCGGCAAGTGCGATGGCAGCGGGGACATTCCGTGGGCGGTCAAGATGCAGATCAAAAACGAATTGTTCGGCGAAAAGCGCGCCGCCATCGAGGTATACCCGTCGCAGGACAGGCTGGTGGATGCCGCCGATACCTATCACCTGTGGGTGTTTGAAAAAGGGTTTAAGATGCCCTTTGGCATCCATCCCCGGGATGAAAAGCCTATGGTGGTTAATCGGGGTAGCACAAGGGTACGCGCTGTTGATGGCCAAGGTCAGGAATACAGCATCAAGGAACTGCTGGAGCGTAACGGCGCGGCCGATATGCCCAAGCGCGCCTATGCCGACCTGATGGCCGGCTACATGGCGAAAAACAATTTGCTGGGAGGGTGACACAGAATGAGCATTTGGATTGTTCTGGCAATTCTGGCGGTGATGGCTGCACTTCTGATTTATGCGGCGTGCTGTGTGGATGGTGATATAGACCGCCAGAGCGAAGCGCACCCGCCGAAATCGAAGAAAGGACGAGACGATGGCAAAGTATGAGATGCGAGATGCTGATCGCTGCATCCGGGAAACGTGGCTCTGCGCTCCTGCCGTGCGTTGTTGTCGATGAAAAGGGCATTAAGCGTGCTGCTGTACGGGCTAAGGCGATGGCCAGAGCTTGCTACCCGGAGTATGAAAAATTCAATGTGGTGAAGATGAAGGTGGTTCCTAATGAGTGAAAGAGGTCTGATGGACTGCGTGAATGGCGTAGTTACGGCTGCTTTTGAGTTGTACGCGGCGGATGGCAAAAAACTGAACAATGGCGATAGCTTCACTGTGAAACTCAATAACTGTGTACTCACCATTTCGCTGAAAGATGGGAGCTTGGACGTACAGTTTGACCCGGACGCAGACGTCGCGGTGGACACCCCGTACACACTGGACATGAAGCTCGACATTTATGAGGAGAAAGACAATGGATGAGTACATCAACCGTGAGGACGTATTGAAATGCCTGGAGTATAACACGATTCAGAAGCCGAGTGCGAATGATGTTGTTTCTGCGACTCTCCGGGTAGCGCGGGAAAAGGTCGAGAAACTTCCTGTTGCACAGGAAGGAGCGCTACTTTCTTTCTGGCGCGACCCCGACAAGGATCCTCCGAAAGTTGAGACGGAAGTGCTGATTCTGTACCGAAACGAAATTGACGGGTACGGAATAACGACGGCGCACTATGAGGACGGAAACGTTTTTTTACAAGATAGCGAATGGAATTGGGAGAATCTTCCCGATTGGGGGACATACGACGAGGAGCAGGACGACTATCGAATCCCAGAAGGTTGGTGGGAATACCGCCACTTCAACCCGGACGAGGTTTACAACAACCGGATTGACCGGCCTGTTGTTGGTTGGATGCCTTTGCCACCGAAGGAAGTGACACAGAATGGCAATCAATAAGAAAACCCGTGAGGCGGTATACCGGAAGTACGGAGGTCGCTGCGCATATTGCGGCAGGGCGATTGCCTACAAAGATATGCAAGTAGATCACTTCCGACCGTTGCGGGTGTGGGATGAAGTAGATGGCGCGGCAGATGATATTTCAAACCTTATGCCCGCCTGCCGGATGTGCAACCACTACAAGCGCGCAAACTCCCTGGAAGCATTTCGCCGGTATATTGCCGAGATTCCCCGTAAGCTGCGTGATAACTATATTTATAAAATTGGCGTAGCTTACAGGAATATTATTGAAAACGAAAAGCCGATTAAGTTTTTCTTCGAAACTGAGGAGGCGAAGACCAACCCTGAATATGCTATTACGAGTCCGGAGGAAATGGCCCGTTATTTGATGGGGTTTTGCCGTTGCCGTTTGGCGACCGGAAATGGTTGCCCGGGCTGCCCGTTTGATAAACCAACCAGCGACAACGGGGATGGAGAGTGCCGTTTATATGTCCCCGACGACTGGGATTTTTGAGGAGGTATAGAATGGATAAGCAAAAGATTAAGAGTGTTCCGAGGCTGACGACCAACAACCCGGGGAACAATTTTCAGACTGCCCTCAACTTTACTGACGTCAGCGAGGACGGCTGGGTATGGCTGCGGCAACCTGAAATAGCGCTGACCGAGTACGCGCGGCAGCTCGTCAAGGGCCATGGCAGCAGCATCGATTTGAACTGCAACGATATGGAACTCTCCGAAAGCCTGACCGATCACCTCTTCGATGACCCAAAGCAGAGCATCGATGGACTGATCGCAGAGCACTACACGATTTTGTGGGCCTACGCGACCCTGCGGGAAAAGCTCAAATGGTACGAGGATGCAGGAATCCCGGTCATTCCTAATTACGGTCTGAGTACCATCCGGCGGGCGATCAATCGGTACGGCACCGCCCCTCAGCTCCAGATGGCGATCAAGGAAATGTCAGAGCTCACGAAGGCAATCTGCAATCTCCAGCGGGCCGTAACCTTCAACTACCGCAACGGTGCGAAGATCAAGGTCGCCCACGAGAGCGTCAGGGAAGAAATCGCGGATGTTTACATCATGCTGGCGCAGCTCGTTGAGATCGTCGGCAAGCCTGAAGAGGTACAGCAGATCGTGCTCGAAAAGCTCGAACAGCTCAAAGGCGACCTGGACGGCGGGGAGGTGCAAAGTGAGTAAAGCTGTTTTACTGAGCATCCGGCCAAACTGGTGCAAGATGATCTGGGCAGGAATGAAGGAAGTCGAGGTGCGCAAGACTCGCCCGACACTGGAAACACCGTTCAAGGCGTACATCTACCGGTCACGATGGCTGGGTTATGAAGTCGCCCAAGGCTGGCGTGCAGAAAATGGACAGCAGAGTGATCGGCGAGTTCACCTGCGACAAAATCGACAAGCTCGTCCACGTCGGAACGATGATGGACATAAACATTTTGACATCGGACGGGTGGTATAAACCGGCAGATGCACTGCTTCAAGCCGCCTGCCTGACCGAAGAAACCGTTAAAAAATATCTGCAAGGTCGTAATGGCTACGGCTGGCACATCTCTGACCTGAAGATTTATGACAAGCCCAGAGACCTTAATGAATTTTCAAGATTTGGTTTTTTGGGAATGGGCAGATCAAATTGTGTTTGCGGAAATCGGCGTTGTGAAAACTATGAACCGTCTTATCACTACATGATTCCACCGACTTGCAAAATCGACGGATGTTCCATTTGCCGCCCGCCTCAAAGCTGGTGCTATGTGGAGGATGCAGAATGTACGTCATGAATAAAAAATGGGACTCCATCACGAACATTGCCCAGTGCACCAGCGTGTATGTGAGTCCTGAGCATGAAATAAAGGCGGTACCCACTGGAGGCGGAAATGTCTATCGTCTGGGGCAGTATGAAACAGCGGAAATCGCCCGCGCTGTCCTGAATGACCTGTATATGCACATTTCGACTGGCTGTGTCTACCAGATGCCGAACGACCAGAGGGCACTGGTTCTGGCTCGCGGCATGAGTGATGAACGGCCTGAAAGGTTTGCTGGGAACGGCAAGAAGCCGGTGCGTAGGGGAGGATCCTGATGGAGAAAACAGGTACGGTTCTCCCGTGTCCTAAATGCGGGAGCGGCTTTTTGGCATGGGGCAAGCCGTCTAGAAGCGCGACGACGAAACTTATCGTACTGTTAGGGCAGCATCGCAGAATTGTCTGTTGCGTGATGTGCGGATACTATGCGCCCTTGAAAAAATGGAACAAAGAGGAACGGAAAAATGAAAGCACACATTGAACCTAAGAGCCGGGAGTGCCCTTTCTGCGGTGCACCGACCTATGAAGTCGTGAGTGTCACGGGCATGAAATGCGTTCGGTGCACCAATAAGAAAAACTGCGGTGCAATCGTCAGTTTCAACAACAAGGACTGTGATGAACGCGGTGTTTCGCCGGTGGTGTACTTCAATCGGCGGGCAGGAAAGGAGTGAATAAGGGTGCCGTGCTATGAGGTCGCAATCGAAGCAAGAAAAAATGATACGGTAGAAAAATGTATGTTCTCTGCATGGATTCATGAAGAAAACACTCCGAAAGCCGTAGAAGAAGCCTTGCAGAAAGTGGCTTATGAACACCCCGATTTTGGAATGCTGCGCCCGGTATGCGTAGAAGAGCAAAAACTGGTAGCAGCGTATTGGCAGGGAACATCGGCACCTCGCCGGCAGTGGAAAATAGTTCATAAGTACAAAGTGGAATATAGATCCCCAGTGAGTAATAGGGAACTGCTCAAAAAATCTTATGTGTGGGCAGTATCCGCAGAAGAAGCTGTGGGCTATGCAAAAGAGAACGTTGGAATTTCGGGACTTATAGTGAATGCGGAGGAATCTAATGAATCTGATTCGTGAAATTTTCTTTAGTCCGATGGTCGTGGATGCGGCCGGAATCATCCTGATTGTGGCTGCATTGCCTATGGTAGGTTGGTCTTGGGCTGTAAGCCACATGGCTGGACCGAAGGTCAAAAATGCAAAGGAGGGCACATGAAAGCACATCTGGCGTTCCTGTGCAATGGCCGGTGTCAGTGGTGCAAAAGCCGTTGGGACTGCGGCAAAGCGAGAAGATTCCTAGCAAAAATTTTTGGGTGCAAAGATTGGAGATGGCAAAACAGATGAAGAACATTCGCCAGCAGCGGGCTGATGAACGGGATAAGGCGGCGCAGATCTTCACTTGGTGTATGGTGGTGGCTATGCACCAGGAAGAGGGCATTGGAGCCACACGCTTGGAGCGGGCCTGTAATGAGATGCACGAGTTTCAGCAGCGGTATAGGACAAAAATCCTGACCGAGAACCGCAAGAGTGCAACGGATGCCATGCGGGAGGACTTGAAAGGTATCTGTGATTTTGAGGTCCGGCTTCCGCAGACCAAGGCTCCGCGCAACCGCAGGGAAGAGCAGCTCCGCATGGCCCAGAACGAGGGCGCAGAGATCGCCTGGCTGGTTATGGCGGCAACAACGCACCTGACCTTCGGCTTCGGCAAGGAACGGCTTGCCCGCTTGAAGCAGGAAACGCTGGATAACTACCGGCAGTACATCGGATGGGTAGAGCAGGACGGTGAAGCCTATGCAATGGAACTGCTTCGCCGCTGTTCGGAACAGGCTTTGCAGGAAGAACTCAAAATCAACGATATGCGGGAAAGCAAAGATCATATCCTGCCCGGCGGCTCCGCAGAAGCCCAGAGGGCAGATATGCTGCGGGCAATGGAGGCCGTATCGGCTAAGATGGCAGCAGAGCGCGGCATTACCCGCCAGCCGCTGGCCGTTTTGAGCCAGAGTGAAATTTCCCGCCGCATGAGCGCAATTTGAGCAAACAAAAAGAGGACTGCTTGCGCAATCCCCCGAGAAAAGCAATTCTATTATACCTAAATTGATGGATTTTGGCAACGTAGAACAGGAGGATGCGCAAAATGACTATCCCGGAAGATATGATGGCGTTCATCGAAGAAACTGCCCGCAAAGCTGCCCGCGAGGGTGCAAAGGAAGTTGTGGCCGAGCAGGCCCGTAAAGCCGCAGGCCGGTGTGACCGCCGGTTGCGGAACACGAAGTTGCTCCTGAAGAACTATCGGATGTTCAAAAAACATTGCACGGGTGCGGTCTATACGGACGAGGCTGGCGAACATGATGGTCAGGAGGAAGAAACCGCACTGGAACTGCTGGACATGATGCTCCAGCGGAACAATGCCATTACGGTTGAATCCATCCGCAACAGCTGCCGGCGCACTAAAATTATGATTCGCCATATCGATGCAATGCTTGGCCTGTACGAAACCTACTGCGCCCAGAGCGACAATGAAGCTCTGAAGCGGGGCCTGCGCATCATCAAGGCCATGTACATTGACGAGACCGCCAAGCCTGTGGAGCAGATCGCAATGCAGGAAAACGTGAGCGCCCGGCAGGTTTACCGTGACCATGATGCAGCAGTGGATAAAATCTCGATGCTGATGTTTGGTATCGACGCATTGGAAATGTCTTAGCTCGATGTCAAAAAGATGTCATGGACGCGTCACGGCAAAAGTGGTACAATAATACCGTAAAATTCTAATCATAGCGCATTGCCCGCCCGGTTTCGCCACCGGGCGGGTATTTTTATGCCCGGAAAGGAGGAAAAATACCGCCGCTCCCCAATTTGTCCCGCCACGCCAGCGGGGAAAGCAAAGAAGGGAGAAAAAATGAATCAGCAAGTAGTGTATCAGGATATTTCGCAGATCCATCCCTATGAGAACAACCCCAGAAACAACGAAGCGGCTGTTGGTCCGGTAGCCCAGAGCATCAAGGAATTTGGATTCCGGGTGCCCATCTTGATTGATGGAAAAGGCACGATCATTGCCGGACACACCCGCTATGAGGCCGCAAAACGGCTGGGCATGGACAAAGTGCCCTGCATCCGGGTCGATGACCTGACGGACGCGCAGATCAAGGCATACCGCATTGCAGACAACAAGGTGGCGGAAGCATCCTCTTGGAATGATGATATGCTCCGCGCCGAAATGGATGCACTGCAGGCGCTGGATGTGGATCTGAGCAGCACCGGCTTCAGCGAAGTGGAACTTGATGGTCTGCTCCGGGATGTGGACGATTCTGATTTTGAGGAGTTTTTCACGGAGCCTGCCCAACAGCCGCCCAAAGCGACCGATACAGGCCCGGACCCAGAAAGCCAGCAATCTGGACAGCCTGCACCTTTTCAGCCCGCTACGGCGCAACAGAGCGGCTCTAAGCTTATCCAGTGCCCGCACTGCGGAGAATGGTTTGAAACATGAGGCTGTGTTTGGCGGGAACCTTCCCGTCAGAGAAAATCGTGCGGAAAAACAGGCCGGAGTACGTTCTGGAGAGCTTTTTCTATATCAAGCCGTGGCAGGTCGAGGAAATGCCGAAGTGGAAGATGTTCTTGCTCGACAGCGGGGCATTCACGTTTATGCACGGGGTAGAGGCTTCATCAAAGCCAGTGGATTGGGACGGGTACCTGAGCAGGTATATCGACTTCATCAACCGCCACAACGTGCAACACTTCTTCGAGTTGGACGTAGATATCATCGTAGGCTATGATGCCGTAAAGCGCATGAGAGCCCGCCTTGAAGCTGAGACGGGCAAGCAGAGCATTCCAGTCTGGCATCGCTCCCGCGGCCTTGACGAATTTAAAAGCCTGTGCAGGGACTATCCCTATATCGGCATCGGTGGCTTCGCAATCAAGCACATTCAGCCCAGCGAGTACGGCTACATCAAACGGCTGGTGCAGTATGCGAACGCCTGCGGGGTGCGGGTGCACGGTCTGGGCTACACCAAAAAGGACGCGGTTGACTTTGGCTTTTATAGCGTGGACAGCACCACATGGACTACACAGGTCAATTTTGGCGGCTTGTCCTACTTCAACGGCTCAGAAATGGTTGTGGTCAGACCCCCGAAGGGCATGATAGGCGCAGACTACCGGATTCGCCGAGAGTATGCGCTGAAAGAGTGGATCAAATACCAGAAGTACCTTGATACGAAAGGAAAATGGCGTGGATAAAGATATCGTATACCGCGTTGAGGATGGCATGGACAGAGAAAAAATTCTCTGCACCACCTACCAGATGCGGAATTTTTATATGCAGTTCAGAGACGGTTTCTTCACCAATCTGGACGTAATGAACTATATCCAGCACCTTGCCGCCGCCCACATGGCGAAAAAGGGCATGAACGTGCTGGATGTGTGCTGCGGCCGCTCTCTGATGCTCCCGCTGCTGCGCTACTACGCAAAGGATATTGCATCCTATACCGGCGTAGACATCAGCAAAGCGAACATCAAAGAGGCTATGCGCGGCGCGACCGCAAAAAATCTCGAACCCAAAGACCTGGCCTCCTACTATCCGTTCCGGGTGGGCTGGAAGCTGGGCAACGTTGCCGAGATGTCGAAAGTCATTCCGGCGGAGTTCGCCGATTTTGTAATTTACACCTCTGCCATTGAGCACATGCACCCCGTAGATGGCGCAAAAAGCCTTGCAGAATGCTACAAGGTGATGAAGCCGGGTGCAAAAATGTTTCTCTCCTGCCCGAATACCCCGGGCAATGGGTATCAGACCCAGTACCGCGCCCACGTCTATGAGTGGGGTTACGATGAGCTGAAAAGTAAGCTGGCCGAAATCGGATTCAGCATTGTGCAGGAAGTGGGCCTGGTCACCAGCGTCCGGGAAATGGACGAGTTCTATTCCAAGCAGGAGCCGGCACTGCGGGACTTCTACACCCGCATGAAAGCCTATGTCCCGTCTGCATTCCTCACAACCTTTATGGCGATTCCGTTCCCGCGTGAGGCAAAAGAACTGCTGTTCATCGTTCAGAAGCCGAAAGGAGAAGAAAACAATGGCTAAGTTTGAAAATCGCTACGGCGTGCGAAAAATTGTCTACAAGCAGAAATGCCGGTGCTTCTGCCCCATCGGAAAGGCAGACTACACCAATGAATTTACCGTGACCATGGAGCCGGCAGAGATTATCCCGGACTACTGCGAGATCGACAAGTTCATCCGCGAATGTCTGGAAGGCGAAAGCCTGGTCATCGAGGAAGCGGCCAGCAAGCTGAAGAAAAAGCTGGTTGAGGAAGTGCACCCCAGCTGGATCATGGTCGAATCCGCGGTGAATGACGCACCCCACGGTAATGTGGTCGTTATGGTATGAGGGGGACAGGGAACATGAAAAACACCAAAGCCCTCTGTCAAACTGCAGTTGTCGCGGCTCTGTATGTCGCATTAACTACCCTGAACCCGCTGTCCTAGGGAGCTGTGCAGTTCCGCGTGGCCAATATGCTGTGCGCACTCCCGTTCAAGGATAAGCGGTATGCCCCGGCGGTGCTGCTGGGAATTGCAATCGCAAACGCAACGAGCCCTTTCGGCCCGGTCGATGTGCTCTTTGGCCTGCTGGCTGAGGGGACTGCATACGCACTGGTGGTCTGGGGGCCGTGGAAAAAACTGGGGATTCTGTGGAAAGCGGTTATCCTCTCCCTGTCCGTGGCTCTGTTCATCGGCGTGGAACTGTCTATGATGGTCGGCGCACCGTTCTGGCTGACAAGTGCTGGCCTGTTCGTGGGCACATTCCTAGCTGTGGAACTGGGAAACCTGATAATCTCTAAAACCGCTCTCGCAAAGGTCGTGTGAGAGGGGACGCGGCGCTGGCTCTGCAAAGGGTCGGCGCTTTTTCTTCGGAACAACACAACAGCCCGGGTAGATACCGGGACAGAAAATGAAGAAGGATAGTGGTGGCGATGTAGATGGAAACGCGAGATAATGCGTTCACCCTTTATAAGAAGGGGATGGGATGCACCGAAATCGCAAAGAAGCTGGGCGTATCGCTGAACACTGTGAAATCGTGGAAGAGGCGCTATTGGGATGCACAAAAGGGTGCACCCAAGAAACGCACCCCGCCGCACCCCAAGGGTGCATCTTCCAAGTGCGTCCAGAAAGCCCCGCAGGATGACAAGCCAAAGCCGGGCGCACCGCTGGGTAATGTCAATGCAGTTGGCAACCATGGAGGCGCGCCGCCGGGTAACCAGAATGCCTTGAAACACGGTGGCTGGTCTGCGGTGATGTTTGGTTCTTTTTCAGAGGAAAACCAAAAAGCCATTCAGGACTGCACGAAGGACGTTGATGCAGAAGACCTGTTGATACAGGAACTCCAACTGCTGACCGCCCGGGAAGCTTTTCTGCTTCAACGCATTTCCGCTGTTCAAGAGAAGAAACAGCACATTCAATCGGTGCATACCTCTAAGTCTGGCAGATCGTTTACTCGCTTGGACGAGGACAAGGAAAAAGAAGCCCACGACAAGGAGGCTTACATTGAGCGGATAGATGCCAAAGTCGATCGGGAAGAAAGGCTCCCCGGCACCACCGTGGAGACATCAACCACCGTCGAATCAAGCTACCTTATCGTGGAACGCTTAGAGCGGCTATTGACCGATGTGCAGCGCCAGAAGTCCAAGGTGATACAACAGCTTACCGACCTACGCAGAATGAGCAACAGCGGCAAGAATGAGCTGGTAGACGATTGGGTTGCGGCGGTCGAGGCGGCAGACACGGAAGCGGAGGGTGCGGACGATGGCACTGAGACAACGTGAAGTCTTTGCCAAGCGGATCCCGCTGTACCGTAAAGACCCTTGCTTGTTCTTCAAAGAGGTCACTGGCTTCAAGCCTGATCCGTGGCAAAAAGAAGCCGCCACAGCTATTGCACAACACCGCAAGGTTTCAATTCGCTCAGGACAGGGCGTTGGCAAGACCGCTTTTGAAGCGAACCTAGTCCTTTGGTTTCTGTCCTGCTTCCCGTATCCACGCGTGGTGTGCACGGCTCCGACTCGTCAGCAGTTAAATGATGTCCTCTGGGCTGAGATTGCCAAGTGGCAGGAACGCAGCCCTGTCTTGCAGGCTATGCTTGTATGGACAAAGACTCGTGTTTACATGAGAGGACATGAGAAACGCTGGTTCGCCGTGGCTCGAACAGCCACCAAGCCGGAGAATATGCAGGGCTTCCACGAAGACAATATGCTTTTCGTGGTGGATGAGGCATCTGGTGTTGCTGACCCCATCATGGAGGCCATACAGGGTACGCTTTCCGGCGATAACAACCGCCTGCTGATGTGCGGAAACCCAACGCAGAACACCGGCACATTTCACGATTCGCACACCGTGGATGCCCAGTCCTACTACTGCATGAAGGTGTCCAGCCGGGACAGCCCCCGTACCAACAAACAAAACATTGCAGATCTGGAACGGAAGTTCGGAAAGAACAGCAATGTTGTTCGTGTCCGTGTGGATGGCGAGTTTCCGGAGAATGAAGACGATGTCTTTATTCCGATGGCGCTCGCCACAAGGGCTGTCAATGCTGAACCGCTGGAGCACAATGTTCCGGCCCGAATCTCCATTGGGTGTGACGTGGCCCGCTTCGGCAACGATGATACGGCCATTGCACAGAACATTGATGGAGATATCCAAAAGCTGGTCACACGCCACGGTCAAGACCTGTACGCTACGGCAGATGATATCATTGCGATATATAAAGCCCTGCGTGCAGCGTATCCGCAGTACCGCGGCCTGATTTATGCGGTCATTGATGACACCGGCGTTGGCGGCGGCGTGACCGACATTCTCAACCGAGAAAAGATTCGGCAGAAGCTAACCAAGCTGATGGTCGTGCCGGTGAACTTCTCCAGCGCCGTGCCGGACAAGGAAGCCGCCGGGCGCTATGCAGATATCGCAACGTGGATGTGGGCAGTCCTACGGGATATGGCCACGGCAGGCACCCTACATATCCCGAACGATTCAACCCTGATAGGACAACTTACCACCCGTAAATACATCTTCGCGGGCACACCACTGAAGCTGAAACTTGAAGGCAAGGATGCCTTGAAGAAGCGCGGCCTGACCAGTCCTGACCGTGCTGATGCGGTAGCTCTTGCGCTGTATGAGGGCGGCATCTTTGATGTGCGCAGTCTGATATGATAGCCGGAAAGGAGAAAAGGTGAAAAAAGTTATTGCCGGTAAAATCAAACCACAACTTCGCCTCGATGGCTATTACAACGTCCTGAACAAGTATGGCACCCAGCACGATAGCACCGAGTATTACCAGTGGGCAACTGGTGCTGCTGTGACAGACGCGGAACTGGCCGACCTTTATGCAGGAAATGGTCTGTTTTCGACCATCATTGATGCCCCAGCGGATGATGCCACCAAGAATGGCATTGACCTGGGTATCAAGGATAAAGACCTGCAAAAGCGGCTGGATGACCACCTGCAAACCATTCACTACCAAAGCAAACTTGCAAAGGCGCTGAAATGGGCGCGTCTGTTCGGTGGCTCCGCTGTTGTTATGCTGGTGGACGATGGCAGACTTCTTCAGGATCCGCTGAACTGGCGGGATGTTCACGGCGTGGCAGAATTGCTGGTTTACGGCCGCAACGAGGTGTTCCCGCTGTGGATCAACGGCTATGAGAACAACCCTGACGATGAGAACTACCGCAAAGGCGGTACGGGCATCCCGGAGTTTTACCAGGTGAACAGCGTGTACGGCAGTTATGTGGTGCATTCTTCCCGCTGCCTGATATTCCATAACGGGGAGATCCCCGAAGGCTCCACGATGGCCAACCTCTACCGTACATGGGGCATTCCGGAGTATATGCGCATCCGTGAAGAACTGCGGAATGCCAGCATCGGCCCGGGCTACTCCATTCGACTGCTGGAACGGCTGTCGATGGTAACATACAAAATGAAGAACCTTGCCAACGTTCTGTCTACGGCAGACGGTGACGATACGGTGCTTCAGCGTATGGAAATGCTTGACCTTGCCCGCAATCTGCTGAACATGGTCTTTATTGATGCAGATGGCGAGGATGTGGGCATTCAATCCCTGTCTGTGGCTGGTGTTAAGGACATTCTGGACAATGCCTGCGCAATGCTGTCTGCTGTGAGCCATATCCCGCAGACTAGGCTCTTTGGCCGTTCCCCAGCGGGTGAAAATGCCACCGGCGAAGGGGACATGGAGAACTATAAGGAAGCCGTGTCCGGCATCCAGTCTGGCGACCTCCGGGACAACACCCGCACGCTGGTCGAACTGATTCTGCGCGGAATGGTGTGGAACGGCGAAATCAAAGAGGTGCCGGAGTACACTATCACCTACAAGAGCGCATGGAGCCTGTCTGATGATGAAAAGGCTACGCAGGACCAGGCGAATGCCGCGGCCCAGCTTACCAGAGCACAGACTGTATCTACATACGTTACGGCTGGTATTTTGGAAATTCCCGAGGTTCGCCAGTCCTTGGCGCAGGATGAACAGTTTGACCCTGAAAACATCATCACGGAAGCAGATGTTAATCAGGACTGGGGCTTGGGCGAGGCTGACGTTCCCCAGCCGACCAATCCGCAGAACCCGCCTGCGGCAGGCAACCTGGTTACGGATGAAGGCGACTGCGGTTACGTTGCCGGCTTCGTTCTGAATGATGGAAAAATCCTCTGCGGCCAACGCTCCGATGGGCAAGGCTGGTGCGGCCCCGGCGGTCACATCGAACCCGGGGAAACGCCGAGCGTGGCATTCCGCCGGGAAGCAAAGGAAGAGTTCAATATTGACGTGGGAGATATTACCTATCTCGGCAACTGCAAGGGCAAGCCGGATGAGGTGCTTCCCGTTCAGATCTATCTCGTCAATGGCTTCGATGGCGTTCCTCGGTGTGACCAAAAGGAGATGTTCACGGCTACATGGATGCCCCCTGAACAGATTTTGAAACAGGATGTGCCCGGTGGACTTGTGTTTGAACCGTTTCTCAGAAGCGTGAAAGAATACCTTGACCGGCTGGGCATTACACTGGATGATTTTGACGAGAGCAAGCACAACCGCGATGAAGATGGAAAGTTCTCCAGTTCTGGCGGTTCTACATCATCAAAAGATGTATCGAGCGAGGAAAATTCATCAAAAGACTTGAATGATTCTCAAAGTCATGCTAAAATAAATTCTAACGCAGTTTCGGCAAAAGGCGCGAACATTTTCAAGGTGAAAGGTTTCCCCAACAAGCAGAAGCTGAACAACCACTGGCAGAATGGAAGAACCCACGCCGCTGAGTACGCTCCCGATGGCATTACAACAAAGGAGCAGTACGAAAAGCGGGCGGTTCAACTTTTGGAAAGCCCGTGCGGAAACGGTATAAAAGGCTACAAGACAAAAGATGGCCTTGTGTGCCGGTATGACGCGAAGAAAAATGACTTTGCAAAAGGTTCCCCAGAGAAGGGCGTAAGAACGATGTTCAAGCCTGACGATGGGGAAGATTACTATAAACGTCAGCTTGAATTGGAAGGAATCGAAGATGACTGAGAAAATCCTCTGCCCGGTATGTGGGCAGCATAGCTTTGATGAAGACAACGATTTTGAGGAATGCCCCGTGTGCGGCTGGGTAAATGATGGCGTGCAGAGAGCGGATCCTGATTATCGCGGCGGTTATAACCGCATCAGCCTGAACGAAGCTAAAAAGAAGTTTGCCGAAGGCAAAAAGGTGTTTGACTAAAATATTGGCGTTGAGAGCCTTTGCAGGTGACGTGAAAGCGTCCCTCGCAAAGGCTCTTTTTGTTTGCAGTCATAGCTCAGTTGGTAGAGCGCCTGCCCTCCAAGCAGGATGCCGCGGGTTCAAGCCCCGTTGACTGCTCCATATCGAGGGTTGGCCAAGTTGGATAAGGCATGGGCCTTTGACTCCCAGACCGCCGGTTCGAGCCCGGTACCCTCGGCTTTTACGCTGGTGTAGCTCAATAGGACAGAGCAGGCGATTTGTAACCGTCAGGCTGTGGGTTCAATCCCCACCTCCAGCACCACCCGCCGTACACCGTAATCGGCACCTCGATGGCATGAGGGAGCACCGACCCTGCTCCCAACAGACCGCTGCGAAGTGTTCCGGCCTGTTCCATGACAGAGCCGGCGCGGAGCCATAAACCGCGTTCCTTCCGCTTCGCACTTGGACGGATGCGCGCTGTAAGCAAAAGGTCAAAAATTCAAGCGCTGCATGCCATAAGAACAAAGACCCTGCATCAAGGTGGAGATGCAGGGTCTTTTTGATGTCTGCAAAGGGAAAATGGTTCCCGGAAAGATAAAGAGGTGGATATGCCTGTGAAGAATAATGGGCCCGGCATGACCGGGCGCTCTTCAATGATGAAAAAATCAAAGATCGAGCCGGAGTATCCGCAGTGGGCAGAAAGCAAGATGCGCGCAATCGAAAATCGGCGGTTGAAAGAACTGCAGAAGATTGTGCGAGAATCCATGCCTGAAATTCTGGCTATCGTTGCGGAAGAACAGAAAACCGGCTCCGACAGCATCAGACATGATGGATACAGCGACATGGTTCGCCGCATCCAGAACAGGTTCCGCATTATGCGTGACCGGCTCAGTCGGCGGCTGAAAACCGATCCGTTGGAACGGGATGTTCGCCGGTGCGCTGACTACACCGACCGGCGGCAACTCAAAGAATGGCAGCGCAGCGTGCGCGCCACGCTGGGAGTGGATATCCATGACGACTTCTTTCTCGGCGAAAGATACGACCTGATGCTTAAAAGATGGGTTGAGCAAAATGTCAGCTTCATTACCAGCATTGAAAGCGACTGCTTCGATGATATGGAGAACGTCATTATTGAGGGTTTTGCAAAAGGCCGCACCCCGGCGGCGATTTCCAATGAAATTCAACGCCGGTTTGATGTGACCAAGTCGAAAGCCAATCTTCTTGCGCGTGACCAGGTGGGCACCCTGAGCGCGAATCTGACCCGCACAAGGCAGGAATCCGCTGGGGTAGAGGAATATATCTGGAGTTCATCAGGTGATGAACGTGTGCGCGAATGCCACCGTGAACTTGATGGCCAGAAATTCCGTTATGACGATCCGCCGGCCATGTGGTACATGACAAAGCACGGCAAAGTGTATAGCGGGCGGCATTGCAATCCCGGAGAGGACTACCAGTGCCGCTGTGTTGCAAAACCTGTCTTTAACTTCGATAGGCTGAATTCTGCAGCCTTTAAGGAGAAGAAACAATGAAACAGAATCCGCCGCTAGTCCTTCGGAGCGAAATGCGGACAGACAGTGTGCCTGTCGATGAGCATTACAGCACCGAGGGATATTTTTATGATAACCCCATCCTGACCCGCACGGGCATCTTCAAGTACACGCTGGAAGATGGCTCGGAGCGTCGAGAATTGCGCAGGCCGGAAGATGTGTTTGCCCCGGAAAGCCTTGCAAGCTATGAGGGAAAACCCATCATCATAACCCACGATGCGCAGGTAATCGACAAGGACAATGCCCGCCGGGAGAGAGTGGGAACAATCCTGACCCCTGGACAGCAGGACGGAGAAACCGTTCGTGCAAAAATCGTCATTGACGACCCGGATGCGGTAAAGGCATCCGGTCTGCGGGAACTGTCTGTTGGGTATTATCAGGACCTTATCATGGAACCCGGAGAATGGAACGGAGAGCCGTATGATGCAATCCAGACCCATATCCGTGTCAATCATCTGGCACTGGTTGCTGTCGCCCGTGCCGGTGATGATGCCCGCCTGAATATGGACAGCCAAGATAACAATGGAGGTATGACCCCTATGGATGAGAACGAAAAGATGAACAACCCCACTCAGGACGATGATACCACCGTGGACACTACGAAGCCTACCACTGATGATGGCGAGGATGCGGGCGGTCCCCCTGCGGCTCCCGGCCTTGACCCCGTTGGCATTCAGGCAGCAATCAAGGCGTACATGGCGGCAACAGCCGGCGGTGCTACTGCTGACGATGAAAATGACCCGGCAGCAGGCGGTGAGCCTGCAAAGCCCACCGAGGATGATGGTGAGGATGATTCCACTAAGCCCGATGCGCTGGCAGAGATTACCGCCCGCCGTGATGCCATGGAGGACGGTCAGGCCAAAGCAGACATTAACACCCTGCTGTCCATGCTGGATGCCGCAAATGCCCGCGCTGATGCCGCAGAGGACGATACCAAGCCCACTGAGGACGAGGATGATAACCCGGATGATTCCAACAGTCAGCTGAACCATGACAGCGCCAGCGCTATTGCGGCGCAGGTCAGCCAGCGTGTGGAACTGTGTCGGCTGGGCGATAAGCTGCATCTGGATGGCATGGAATCCATGCCGGTAATGCAGGCAAAGAAAAAGGTCGTTCATGCCGTTATTCCGGGTATGCGTCTGGATGGCAAGAGCAAAGCCTACATCAACGCGGCTTTTGATATCGCCAAGGGTAAAATCAATGGTCGCAAGACTGTGGCAGACCAGCGTCGTCAGGTGTTCAATGCTGATTCCGCAAATGCGGCAGTCCGCAATGTGGGCAAGAAGAACGACCCTGATGCGGCCCGCAATCGTATGATCCAGCGTCATGCTGGCGAGAAGGAGGACTAAGCTATGAGCAATATGGCAGTACAGATGAACTACGGCGAGCCTAGCCGCGGTATGCCCGGCCTGCTTTATGACCGTGCGAATTACGATGCAGTCACCCGCCGGAACAGCGCAGAGGATGGCAAGCTGTTCTTTGGCTGCGGCGTTGTGCAGGGTGCGGAGCCCGGCAAGGACATCACCCTTCCTGCAACCGGCGCGACCGCCGAGAAGTTCGAGGGCGTTGTGATGTACAGCGCCAATACGGAGATGGACGATGATGGTGCTGTACTCCTGCGCAAAGGCCAGATTCTGGATGTCTGCCAGACCGGCAAGATGTGGGTGCAGCTGGCCGATCAGGCGGAACCTGCTTACGGTCAGCCGGTTTATCTTGTGATTACCGGCGACGATGCAGGCAAGTTCACCCCGACCAAGGGCACCAATCTGGCGGTCAAGGCCCGCTTCATCGGTGCGGCCCAGAACGGCATTGCACCTGCCCAGTTCGCAGAGCAGATCTAAGGAGGTTCAATATGGCTAAGTACAATCCTTTCGACCCCGCCAACGGTTACAGCGAGGAAGACCGCCTTGCCCTGAACGGCAAGTGTGCCTCCCTGATTAACCAGGCATATAAGAACCCGTTCCCCGGCACGAAGATTCGTCTGGATGGAGCCGACAATGCAGGCATCTTCTTCGCCAAGCAGCTGGCGCATGTCAAGACCAAGGCGTACGATAAGGAATTCCCGGAGCTGTCCGGCCTGAAGATCTTCCCTCAGACCAGCGAAACCGATGAGGGAGCTGCGTATATCGAATACTACAGCTATGAGCCGGTTGGCTTTGCTGATGTTATCGCCAACTACGCCAGCGACCTGCCCCGTGTCGATGTGAAGGGCACTCCCCATCGTGCGGAAATTGTCAACATCGGCGACAGCTACGGCTACAACGTGCAGGAACTGCGTGCCTGCCGCCGCAATGCGGTGCTGGGTATTATGAAGTCTCTGGACTCTGCGCGTGCTGAAGCGGCCCGCCGGGTGTACGATGTCAAGGTGAATCACCTGATTTGGCACGGCGACGAGAAGACGGGCATCATCGGCGTTCTGTCCTCCGGCAATAACATCCCCATCTATACACTGCAGAACGGCGCAGCCGGTAAGGCCGACTGGGCATCCAAGACCGCAGACGAGATTGCGGCCGACATTGCCGGCATCCTGAACTACATCGACACCCTGACCCAGAATGTGGAGCACCCGGACAGCTGGGTCATGCCCAACGACCTGTACACCAGCCTGAACCTGCGCCGCATCGATGGCACCGGCGAATCTGTTCTGTCCTACATCAAGGATCACACTCCCCAGATTAAGAACTGGGAAGTTGCCGGCGAACTGTCCAAGGGCAACAAGGACTATAACAGCACCGGCAAGAACATCGGCCTGCTGTATACCAAAGACTCGGACAAGATGTCCCACGAGGTTCCCATGGCTTTCCTCCAGCACGCGCCGCAGGATCGCAACCTGGAAATCGTCATCAACTGTGAGGGCCGCGATGCAGGCATGATGATTCCTTATCCTCTGTCTGCCTGCCTGGTCTACGGCCTGTAAGAAAGGAGCAACACCATGAAGATCAAAAACATTTCTGTGAAGCCCATCTGTATCGGCGATGCATCCCTGCTGCCGGGCGATACTGCAGAAGTCGGTGACACCTTTGCTGACGCTGTTGGCTTTTACATCAGCATGGGACTGATGCAGGAAGTGCAGGAGAAGAAGACACGCGGCAAGGCCAAGGCTGGGCAGGAGCCCGATTCCGATGCTCCGGCAGAGGCTGAATCCTGATGGATGCACCTGATACCGCCGCCATTACCAAAATTGTAAAGATGGTGGGCACCGAGTTTAAAGCCATGCCGGATGAAGATATTTCGTTCTGGATTGGCCTGCAAGCACCGGTTATTTCGCAGAAAAAATTCGGAGCGGACTATAACCTGGCCGTGGCGCTTCTGGTGTGTCATGCTATGAAAATGGCAGGCAATGGCGACAGTTCTCTTGGAACCATTGCAAACACCGGGCGACTTGCCAGCGTATCTGAAGGTGGCGTAAGCATTTCCTTTGCTACCAGCACCGCCGGGACTACCGGGGATGCTGAGTACCAGCTTACTTCCTACGGCTTGCAGTTTATTTCGATTCGGAACCGGCACATCGTGCCTATCATGATTCGATAAGGAGACCGTCCCATGGCGGTAGTTGGAGACATCGGACTTGACCTGACACCAGAGGGCAGAGCGGCGATGGAGCGCCTGAACGAACTGGCCGATGTGACTATAGAGGTAGGGTATCAGGCAGACCAAGAGGCGGCTGACGATGAAACATCACTGGCCGAGGTTGCCTACTGGAACCACTACGGAACCCTCCACAAAGACGGTTCTGTGATGATTCCGGCCCGTCCTTTTATGGACACCATCAAAAAGCACTCGGATGAACTGTCAGAGTTTTCGCAGCAGGCCCTGTCCTCATTGGAAACAGCTGATGCAGTTGCCAATGCGATAGGTTCGCAGGCAAAGTCCATGATTCAGGATGCAATCAAGGATGAGGAATGGGCACCCAATGCGCCCATTACCATCGAGGGCGGCTGGATGATGAATGAATATGGCAAGAAAGGCCCGGTGCCTGTGCATATTGAGGGCAAAAGTTCCACGAAGCCCCTGATTGATACGGGCACTTTGCGTCAGAACTGCCAGTACGTTATCACGAAAGGAAAGAAATGAACATCTTTAAGCAGATGTACACTGTGCGCCGCTATAAGGACACCAGCTGGGACAGCGGCACGGCCGAAACAACTTACTCGGATATGCAGCTTCCGCTCGATGTACAGGCCAAAACGCGCCGCAATCAGGACGATGCTTCCGGTCGTTCCACGAACGGCGTTCTGACCGTGTATAGTGATGTCCAGCTTTTTCCTACGGAACCGGATAAGCAAATGACCGGCGACCGCTTGTTTTACATGGGACAGTGGTACGCCTGTAAATCGTCCATCTACTGGGGAAACACCATCCTGAAGCACTGGATATCGGAGTTTGAAGCCGTTGAGGGCGAGAAAGGGGAGAATGCCAATGACACCAGCTGAGTGCCGCGAGGCGGTTCGGCTCATGTTTGTGGAACTGTACCCCCATTGCACAGTGATTTACAGCTACCCCAATTCTGTGCGCCCGCCGCTCCCGTATGTCGTTCTGGATTTTGAACGCATCGACCAGGTTGGTTCATTTGAATGCATCGAGGATGGGATTCTTTGGCAGGAAAAATGCAAACGCATTCCGTTTTCTGCTGAACTGGTCACCGAGAGCAAGACAGAGCACGCCGCCGGGGTGAAAAAGGTTGGTTTGTCAACGGCTGTAGATGACCTTGAACAGGCTGCTCAGTTCTTTGATAGCCAATACGCGGGTGACAAAATGCGTGCCATGAACATCACGGTATGCGCAAACGGATCACCTGAAGCAATCCACAACAGCGCGCCCGGTGTAGAGAGGGCGCGCTGTTCCTTTTATGTGGACTTTGTGCAGAGTACGAAGGAGTACGCTGCTTTGGCTCCGGCTGACGGAGAATATTCGGAAGACCATGCCAGCGCGGCATCCAAAACGGTCGCGGACATGAAAGCCGGATGGTTTGATGAGGTTGAAGTCGAGAAGAAATTTGAAGATGAGTAAAGGAGTGAAAGCAACGTGAATATCGACAAAATCGTTGAGGTCAATATCCAGATTTCTGAGGCGATGTCCATCGATGGCGGCTACGATACCATTCTTATCATGGGCCCTCTGCCGAAAACGCCCGGTGGTCGTGTTACACCTGATGTGGCGGGCTATGCCAGTCTGCAGGACCTCAAAGGGGCCGGCTTTACGTCTGATGATCCTGTGTACATCGCGGCCAGCAAGGTGTTTGGCCAGTCGCCGAAGCCGCCTGCAGTCATGATTGCGGTGCAGAAGTTGTCCAGCGGTTCCACCGAAAAGGTGGATGTGACCCTTGACCGGGCCATTGGTATGCCGGGCTGGTACTGCATCTGCCCGGCGGGCATCAAGGAGGACTTTTACCAGAGCATCGCGGACTGGACAGAAGCAAATGAAAAACTCTGCGTCTGCGAAACTACTGGTATTTCGTCCTCTCCGGTATCGGATGCTATGCTGCGCACCGCAGTGATTCATGCGACCGCAGAGAATGACTGTGTGAACTGCGCCTACGCTGCCCGGTTCCTTTCCTATGACCCGGGCAGTGAGCAGTGGTGCTTCAAGTCGCTTTCCATGGTGTCTGCGCAGGGTCTGTCCACTACGGATATTGCAAGCCTGGAAGCACGCAATATTTCGTACTATACGACCGTTGGCAGCAAGGCCATGGTGCAGGGCGGCAAGGTGAGCGGCGGCGAATGGATTGACACCATCCGCTTCCGTGACTGGCTGAAGACCGAGATTCAGTCCAAGGTGCTGAACCTGCTCCTAGGACTGCCCAAGGTGCCCTACACCGACCAGGGCATCGCGCTGGTACAGAATGCTGTTATTGATGCCCTGGAAGAGGGCGTGCGTGCTGGTGGCATTGTGCAGGATGCTTCCTCTGATGATGGAGAAGCGTCTCGTGCATATACCGTCACTGTGCCGCGCGCGGCCGATTTGGATGCCGCAACTCGTAAGAGCCGCCGTCTTACCGGTGTGACATGGACAGCACAGCTGGCAGGTGCCCTGATCGCCGCGAAAATTGGCGGCACACTGAATTACTGAGAAAGGAGAACCGCTAAATGCGTGGAGATGTAACCGTTTACTCCCCGAAAAACGTTCTGTGCACCATGGGCATTCACATCGCGTCTGGTTTTACGGAGGATGGCTTTATTACCATTACTCCGCAGGGTGATGGCGTGACGGATGAAGCCGGTGCAGATGGCGAAGTGGTCATTTCGATTCCGGATGATCCTCGTTATGAAATCAAGCTGGTCCTGCAGTACGGCTCCAAAACAAACAACTGGCTGCTGAAGCAGTACAACAATAACAAGCAGACCCCGGGCAGCGGCCTTTTCAATATGCAGATCAAGGATCTGGGCTCTAACCCGGATTTCACGGCGTCCAAGGCATGGGTTTCCAAGCCTGCCCCGTGCGCTTACGGTAAGACCGGCCAGAGTCAGGAGTGGACACTGCGGGCTGTTGGCAAGATGGAACCGAAGAACTGAAAGGAGAAAACCTGATATGAAAATGAAACGCATGGAGATGCGCGACATCACGGTTGGCGAATACCAGTTCAAGGTTCGTCCATTCGGTGCCAAGGATGCCACCTACATTTTTGGCGATGTTGCATCTATCATCCTGCCGATTCTGGGCACCGTGTCGGTTGCTAGCGACGATAAGGATGCTGTCAACATGGAAATGTTTGACGGGATGGACATGGACAAAGACTCGCTGGTCAAGGCGCTTGCCCGCATCAATGGCAACGCATTGAGCAAACTGGTGAGTGAGCTCCTGCTGGATCACAGCAACATCCGCGTTTTGGATCCTGAGAAAAACACTTATGAGGTCATGGGCGAGGATGATTTTGATGAAATTTTCTGCCAGTACCTCGCCGGAATGCTCAATCTTTGTGCTGAGGTCATTCGCTTAAACTTCAGTGGTTTTTTCAAAGATGCGAGCACCCTCTTTGGAGGCCTTATCAAAGTGCGCCGGGCGGGCAGCTCGAACAGTACGGAGAGTTCGACAACGACAGAGTAACGAACCTTGAATGGATTATGTATACCCTGATTCGTGAGCGGGTGGCTTCGATGTACGAACTGACCTATGTTTATAATCTGGATGAAATGCTAAAACTCTACGACCTGATTATGATGCAGCGGGACATTGAGTACGCCAAAAGCCAAGAGAACAGAAGGGAGGATACATAAGTGGCGGCGAAGGAAACTGTAATCGGAAAGTTCGTCAATCAAATTCTGTTCAAGGTCGATAAAAGCTCTGTTGATGACGCAAAAAGCGCTATCAGCAAAGTAAAAGGCTTTGCAGCTAAAGCACTTGGCGCAATCGGCATCGGCTTTTCCTTTACTAAGCTTGCTAGTCTTGCAGAGGAATTTGGCAGTATCAACGATACCATCCGCGGGGCAACCCGCGAGATGGGAGACCAAGCGGATATCCAGCAGAAGATTCTGAAAGGGGCTCAGGATTGCCGTGAAGAATACGGGGTCATGGCCGGAGATGTGACAAAGCTGGTGCAGCTGAACAGTAAGCTGTTCCCAGTTGATGATGCTGTGAAGTTTGTTTCGCTTGTCGAAAAGCTGGAAAAAGGCTCCGGCAGAGAAGCAAATCTTGACAACACCATGAGTGTACTGCAAAAGGCTATGTCTTCGGGCAAGCTGGACAAATCTAGCTTTTCCAACTTAAAAACAGCTGCCCCAGAGGTGGTGAAAGCCATTTCGTCTGCAATGGGAGTGTCCGAAAAGCAACTCCAAAATCTGGCAGAGAGCGGAAAACTTTCCGCAAAGCAACTGAAAGAAGCGTTCTTTGCGGCGGAAAGCGACATTCAAAAGAACTTTGATGAACTCGGTTTCGGCATCGGGGACGCTCTTACTTATGTCAGAAATCAGTGGGGGCTTTGGCTTGCAGGCGCAGATGACATGCTTGGCATCACAACCAGTATTGGCAAAACAATAAAAACCATAAGCGATTTCCTGATAGGAAAAGCACAACGGCTGACTTCGTGGCTGAAAAATATTGCCGAGAAACTTGGCGGCGTGGAACAGCTGCTGAAGCTGATCGTGATGGTCGCAACGGCTCTATTCCTTGCCACCAATGGAAGCAAGATTCTGTCTTTTTTGGCAGGCGCGGTGAAACTCCTGCAAGGATTTAATCTGCAAACTGCTCTTGCGGCCGCAAAATGGCTTTTGCTGTTCCTTGTGCTGGAAGATGTTTTCACCTTCCTGCAAGGCGGCGACAGCGTCTTTGGCCGGCTCCTGAGCGAAGCTGGTGTTGACGTTGATGCATTGCGAGAGAAAATCAGCGCATTCTTTGAGGGAGCAAAGCAATTTGGCCGAGATGCTCTTGATTCACTGGGTCAGTTCTGGGAGGAGCACAAAGGCACGATTCTAGTTGTCTTGCAAGCCCTGTGGCAAGGACTGGTTGACCTGACCGCAGACATCATCACGCTGGGCGGGCACCTGTTTGATCTTCTGGCTGGCTTGATTACAGGCTTTCAGACCGGTGATTGGACGCAATTCCTGACCGGCTGCAAGGAACTGTGGCAGGATTTTCTTGACATCCTGAATGGCCTGGGACGGGCTGCTTTTGGCGAAACCTGGGAACCGCTGAAAGAAAGCGCACAGGCAATCTGGGATTGGCTGAAGGGATTCTTTGACTGGTTCGGCGATAAAATCACCTGGGCCAAGAACCTGTGGAACGGCGTGAAGAATTTCTTTACCGGCGGAAACGACGATGGCTCCGATGATTCTGATGGAGGGGACGGTTCTGACAAGAACCCGTCTGGCTTTAGCGGTATGGGAGGCGGGAAGCCCTCTGGCGGCAGCGGCCGCACAAGCAGTGGAAATTCGCCGACAGGGGTGCAGACTTCTTCTGGGAGTACTGCTGCAAGCAGAAACGCCGCCAGCGCGTTTATTTCGGGAGGAAGGCCGGTGTCTACAACAACGGCATCACAGCGGCCGATTGCTCAAACCACGAACACCAAAAACATCACTGTAAAACAGGAAAACCGACAAAGCTACACGTTCCAAGTGTCTGATCGCAATGCCGCATCCAAACTGCAGTCTACCGTGAGTTCGCAGTCCTCGCAATCTACGAAAGATTTGGCGCATGCGCTTAATTACGGGAGGTGATGCCTGATGGAAGCGACACAGCCCGCTCGACTTGGAGATTTTGAGTTTGACGCTATCATCAAACGCCCGGAAACATTGTCCAGCAAGATCCCGGGCTATGCAACGGAAGAAGGATATAGCGCCAGTGACCACATCTGTCTGGAAGCGGTGACGCTTGATGTCACAGCTGTGATTTCTAACGCGCCGATTACATGGGCGGACCGGCACCCGGCATCATCGAGCCGGGTGCAAAGCGCAGTAGAAGAACTGCGTCAGCTGTGGGAAAAAAGAATGCCAATGACCTTTACGGCCGGAGGCGATAGCTATGAGAACGTCTGCATCGAAAGCGTGACGTTCCCCAAAGAGGAAAGCAACAGCGAGCGTATTGAACTGAAGTTGAAGCAGGTGTCTATCAATTCGACAGAAACTGCCAATATCAGCATAAAGTATGCTCGAGGGGGAACGTCTAAAAAGAATACTGGCGCGAGCCAGAAGAGCACCTCCACAGCAAAATCTTCCGATAGCGGAAAATCTTCTTCCCGCAGCAGCATTCTTTGTTCTGGGGCAAAAGCCATTGGATTGTTTAAGTGAGGTATAGATGATGGATTTGGAATACTATGAGATCTCTGTACCAGACCGAAACGATTCCATTATGCGCGTGAACCTTGACGAAGTATATTACAATCTTCGGCTGACATGGAACGCATACGGCGGTTTTTGGATGCTTAGCATCTACGATGCAGAAATGAATATTATCCTCGGCATGGCGAGGCTCGTGCCGGGGACAATTTGGAATTTCTACTATCAAACCCAAGGAGGCCCGCCGGGCGTCCTTGGCGTTGAAACGGAGCAGGAAACAATTGGCCGCAACGATTTTGTGGACGGAAAGGCGAAACTGCTATACCTTCCTGCAAGACAGCTTGGAGCGTGACAGATGGATATCTGGGATAGACAGTACCGAGTAAGAATTGGGAAAAATAATTCTGTCGGTCGTGAAATCGGAAAACCCAACGAAAAAACGAAGAGGGCTATCCGATGTTCCTTTTCCTGTGAAATTGGTGATAGTTCAAGTTCTAATACGGGGAAAATCACACTTTGGAATCTGGCAGATGAAACCTTGCGCCTTTTGGAGCAGGAAGATTGCCTGATTGAGCTGCGCGCTGGATATGGTGATGACCTGCCCGTTATTATGGGCGGTTCTTTGACGTGCTTTGAAACGGAAACAAACGGAGCGGACCGGCAGACCACAATTGAGTTTGTGGACAGCTTTACATCCGCACGAGATACAACGGTGAGCCTGAGTTATTCGGGCGTTGTGAACGGAGAAAAAATCGTCAGGGATGTTGCCCAGGAAATGGGATGTGAAGTCAAACTTTCCCCCAAGGCCAAAATGATCGACTTTAAGAATTTTGCTTTTGTTGGCACAGGAAAGACGCTTATCGGGCGGCTGTGCGACAGAAGCAAACTTCGCTGGAGTGTTCAGAATGGTATTATTCAGATATGCGCACTGGATGAACCGCTAACGATGGCGGCTTATGTCCTTTCGGCCGATTCCGGCATGATTGGTTCACCGAAGCCTTTCTTTGAATCCGCATCGACCAGCAGCAAATCTTCAACGAGTAAGAACGCGAGTTCCAATACGACCAAAAGAAAGGCCAAGAAAGGCATTGAGGTTACGTATTGCCTGAATGGCCATATTCAGATTGACGATTATGTGAAAGTAGAATCCCGAGAGGATAAGGGAAACTACCGGGCGTCAAAAATCAGGTTCATTGGCGATACGGAGGGCGACGATTGGCAATGCGTTGGGCAATTTGTGGAGGTGAAATAGCGTGGATCAGGACTTCCGCGATGCAGTCGTGAGCATCATCGACCAGTACATGAGGGATAATATCCACACCTCGGCACCTGCTAAGGTTGGTAACGTGTCCGAAAATTTCACTGCTGAACTAACGCCGGATTTGAAAGTAACGACCGATGATGATAGGGAAGTACCCTACCCTAAAATTTCGGGCACGGCTATCCTGATGCCTACCGGAGCAGGCGGCACAATCGGGTTTGCCTTTCCTGTGCATTCCGGGGATGGATGTGTGGCTATTTTTGGAGAGGGCGGCTCTGGAACGGACTTGAAGTGGGACTTATCCAACGCAACCTTGCTGCCGGGCTTGCCTGCATCGTCTAGCGAGCAGGTTAAGCGTGCCGGAAGTGAGGACGCAGCAGTTGTTTTTGCGCCGACTGCGACCATCACGGTCAAGAAAGACTGCATCGAACTGAAAAAGCAAGACACAACCATAACCTTGAAAGACAGTTCCGTCTTTGTTCAAAGAGGCGGTTCTAACATCGAGGTGACGGATGGCAGTACCAAAATTACCACTCCGTTGCTTGATGTTACCGGCAATACGGAAATCAAAGGCAACATTCAGGTGCAAGGAAACGTGAACATTTCTGGCACGCTGGTACTTGGTGGCATCGTAATGAATACGCATACCCATGCTGGCGTACACGGAAAGACAGGAGGTCCGCAGTAATGGCATTGAAAGACCTTGCGCTTGCTGCTGATGGTGATTTATACATCAACGAAACCGGCGATTTTGAAATCATCGATGCCGTTCGGCAGGGTGTGCAAATTCGTCTGCGCTGGATCAAAGGAGAATGGGTGTTCAATACCGCTATGGGCACGCCTTACTTTGAAACAATCCTTGTGAAGGTTCCGAATCGAGCCTTGATCGAGAAGGCCCTGCGAGACCAAATCCTTGCCGTTGATGGCGTAACAGGGGTGGGCACCATCAACCTTATAAAGGATGCAAAGACCAGAACGCTCCGAGCGTCTTTTACCGCGACCACCACCGAAGGAGAAATAGAAAGCGAGGTGGAATTGTCCCATGTCGGACTACGGAGTGACGGATAAGGGCTTTCAAATGCGCCGACTGGATGAAATTTACACCGACATCTGCAAAAGGTTTAAAGACGAGGTCGGAGTTGACCCATCGGAGAACCCGCAAAGCGTGATGAACGTCTTGTTTACAATTTTTGCGGATGCCCCGGCAGAACTCTGGGAGGCTTATGCTGCTGCATATCAGCAGCTTTTCCCCAATACGGCCTGCGGCGTTGCGTTAGATAACGTGATGCAGGTGGGCGGGGTGAGCCGCATTGGACAGGCCAAAACTAAGTATTTTATCTCTTGTACTGGCCAAGAGGGAACGGTCATTCCGGTTGGCGCTTTGATTCAGTCGAGCAGCAGACCGCAACGTACTTTTCAGGCGGTCAGTGCATCCATAATCTCCAGCGCAAACTGGAGAAAGCTGGCGATTCGTCCGATTGAAAGCATTGCAGGAACCTTTACGTTTGATTTTGGCGTTTCTCGCAATGCGACAAGCGGAGAAGTTGGAACCTATGCAGAAAGTTCCAGCGTCACAAAGAAAATGACCGTGTCCTCGTATGACGATGCGTACTCGCAGATGCTTGCGGCTGTCCAGTCCTTTGATGCCTTGGTAAAGTTCGGCATTGCTGTTTCGGACGAAACTGACGATCAAGGAGAACATTCAATCGTTTTGACTGCATTGGGCGCCGCTGACAGCTTTTCTGCAACGTTGTGCAAGTACATTACGGTTACGGAAGTGACCAGCAATATCCAGTTTGAAAGCGCGGAATATGGCAGCTATGTGTTGGCTGATGGTGTTATTACGCAGATTGTCACTACTGTGGATGGCTGGACAGCCTGCACCAATGATATCGCGCCGATAAAGGGCCGACTAACCCAGACGGATGCCGAGGCCAGAACGAGTTACACAAACCGTGTTGCAAGCCGCGGCACCGGCACGGTCGCAAGCATCGTTTCCTTGCTGTACAGCGATGTGGATGGTGTGACCTTTGCGGCTGGATACGAGAACTACAACGATACGACCGATGCGGCGGGCAGACCTCCGCATAGCATTGAAATTGTTGTCCAGGGCGGCAGCGATGAAGATGTGGCCAACATCATCTGGAAAAACAAAGCAGGCGGCATTCGTGCATACGGGAAGCATTATGCTTACGCTACCGACATTAACGGCAATCGGCAGTATCTGGAATTTACTCGAGTGAATGACGTTTATCTGCTGCTCTCTGTTACGGTTACGAGTTCTGGCGGGCTGGACGATGATTATGCGGCGAGAATCAAGTCCCTGCTGATGGAAGAAATTCTTTCAGCAGGCACAACAATTCGCCTGCAAACGTTCATCCGCCCCATCATGGAAAGCGTGTCCGGCGTTGATTATGTCGAAATCCGAGGCTTATTGAGCGAAAAACCGGACATTGAAGGAGTTGCCGATAATTCTATGCTGACAGGCATTGTCCCGGTTGAAATCAACCAACAGCCGGTTCTTAGCATGAGCGGCATCCGGGTGGTGAAAGCATGATTGACGCTTATAAGGAAATGTATGGCAAACTGCCGATGCAGTTTCAACTGGAGTCTTACGAAGAGAGCAAACTGGGGGACTATATTTGCGATACCGTAGATGATCTGAAGGATTTACCAGAAGATTGCGAAATGGGAAGCATTGCCAGAATTATAACCCCGCCTGCAATCTATCGAAAGAACTCAGCCGGGAAATGGATTTTGCAGTTTTCCAGCAAAGGGGTATCCTAATGGGCTACGAAGTTCTGAAAGAAACACCTCTCAGCGTTGAAAAAATGTCAAACCTTGATGGCATCATCTTGGCCGTTGCGCCGGAATATGAAAACGCCTCTCTGTTTCTGGGCGGTCTGGAAAATCTGAACAATTTTGATAGCTGCACAGGTGTTTGGCTTGACCGGCTTGGACAGCTGGTCTGCTTGACCCGCCAGCAGGCTGGAGCAATGATTGGAAGCCGAGAACTTGCGGATAATGACGATATTTATCGCGTCTGCCTGAAGTATAAGGCTTTTGTCAATTCCTGCCGCTGTACGCCGGATGAAATCATTGAAGCAACCAAAATCATCTTCGGAGCAACGCAGGTGGTTTATAGTGAACGCCGAGATGTTCCGGCGACAATCTTCCTTTCGATTTCGGCACCGTTTTCTGATATGGTCATGTCTATTTTGGGAACGCATGACCTTATTGTACGCCCGGCCGGAGTAAAAGTTCGCGTGGATTGCTCGACCGAGGACGCAGAAACCTTTGGATTTGTGGATCTCAATCCGCGAGTTGCAGGTTTCGGCGAGGGAATGTTTGCACAGTCCATCAATTAACTGGGGGTGATTTATTATGGCAGAAGGTCGTGCAGGAGCGCTTGAAGATTATGCAACTGCGGCGTTTTCTGTGTCTGGCGTGAAGCAAGACATTTCGTTGGAGGATTGGAAAGGCGGCTGGGCTTCTATTGTCGGCGGTTTGAACGGAAAGCCGACAAGCCAGCAGTTCAACATGGTTACATATATTTTGAGTGCCCTGCTGAATCAGGCCATTTCCGACCTGTCTACCGTTAAGGGAACGGCAAACAGCGCGTTGCCTAAGAGCGATTTTACGGCGAAACAGATTGTGGCCCTGCTGGCTGCATACGGGCTGATGGAAGGCTGTGATGCCGATACGGTTGATGGTAAACACGCGAATGCTTTTGCACCGTCTACGCATGAACATTCTGCAAGCCAGATTACAAGCGGGAACCTTCCGATTGAACGCGGTGGTACAGGTTCTGGCACCTCCGCTGATGCCTGCAAAAACCTTGGCGCAATGCGCAATGTGGGCGGCACGTTCACCGGAACGGTGTATTTTGCAAACGGCACGGTACATTATGTGACATCCGCAGGTGATGCACACTTTAAGTCTTTGTCGGTGTCAGGTGATATTTCCGCGCAGCGTGTCTACGATGCGGTCTACAACGACTATGCGGAGCTCATGCCGCGTGGCGAGCAGACCGAACCCGGTGATATTATCGCTCTGGATACTGGGAGCCAGATGGAACGGTATATCAAGGCCACGAACCTATCTAGCCGTATCGCAGGCATCCACACGGATGAGTACGCTATGCTCATTGGTGGAAATAAAGTGGTTGAAGGGCAGGATTTCCTTGAGGAAAACCTGCCCGATTTTATTCCGGTGTCCTTAGCAGGACGTGTTCACACGAAAGTGGTTGGACCTGTCCATACGGGCGATTACATCGTTCTGTCCAGCGCGCCCGGCGTTGGGCGCGCGGTCGGCTCGTGCGAATCGTACCCGGCGAACAAAATTGTGGGATACGCCTGTGAGGGTGATAACCGCACGGATCTGCGGCTTGTGAAGGTGAGAGTAGGTGGTGTGTGATGGCTCAAAGAAGCACAAAGGTTTACTCGGCCGACTACACAGAACTTAAAAAACAGCTGGACGCTGAACTTAATCGTCGCGGAAAAAGCGAAGGGACAGGACAGGGCCAGAGCGTTGGAAGCATGGCGGCTTATATCAGTTCTTTTTCTGTCGTCCCTGCGGCCGGTAGGCAAATTACCAATGAGCACATCCAGAAAATTACACAGCCTATCTCGGCGATTACCGGAAGCGCTATCACACCGGAAAACGGCTCCAAGGTCGCTGCAGATGTGCTCACCCGGGCGGCTGCACTGCTTAGCCAATTGAGCGCGATTTCTGAAACTGCAACATCCAGCGGCTGCGGCGGGGCTTGCTCGGGGCTCTGCACTACGGGTTGCTATTCAGCCTGTTCCAGCTGTACCGGCTCATGTACGGGAGACTGTACCGGCTCGTGCACAAAAAGCTGTGCCAATGATTGCACCGGCTCATGCACCGGCTCTTGTGTGAGCACTTGCACAGGGACTTGCACGGGTTCCTGCACTAAGTCGTGCGCCAACGACTGTACCAGCACCTGTACAGGCACCTGTACTGGCAGCTGTACCGGCACCTGCACAGGAACCTGTACGAAGACGTGTGCCAATGACTGCGGGGGAAGTTGTGCTGGCGGTTGCACAGGTACATGCGCTGGAACGTGCGTAGGCACTTGTACTGGTAGTTGCACAGGAAGCTGTACAAAGACGTGTGCGGATAACTGCACTAACAATTGCAAGACATCCTGCAAGGGAGGATGTTCTGGTAGTTGTGATGGATGTTCAAGTACTTGTGAGGGAAGCTGTAGCGCAAATTGCGCAGACGACTGTGCAAGTAACTGTACCACGAACTGCAAAAGCTATTGCGCTAGTGACTGTCAGGAAACCTGCACGGGTTCAGGTTGCCTTTTGAACTGTGAATCGGGCTGTTCTAATAGTTGCAAGGGTTCATGCAATTCGCACTGCGGCGAGCGCTGTACGAGCAGTTGCGATACCAGTTGCGACGGTTGCTCTGGCTCCTGCAGTGGTAGCTGTAGTGGTAGCTGCAGCGGGAGTTGTGGAGGAAATTGTTCTGGAGGACTTTTGTGGTAATAGGAGAATGATATGGAAATGACTGTTCGTTATGCAAAAAATGCTGATGCTGATGTTGATGCATCATACCTCCGCAATCTGCCGCTTATCAAACTACTTCAGCAGGAACCGGTAAATACAGAGGACTGGGATGTGCTTCTTTCTGCAACACCCAATGGAGAAGACAAGCTGCTTTGGTGCCTTAGTTATGTTGGAGCCCTTTGCGCTCTTGATGCAACGGATTTTGATAACTGGTTTATCTACTGTTTGACTGTAATCGATTCGGCGCTGGAGGCTTGCAAAATTGAGAGCGCGTCCGAAGAGCGCAAAAATCTTCTGGCCCTTGGTTTGGCAGCACGGACGTTCAATTTTTCCGCAAATCCTGTCACTAAGCAGCTGAAATGTGGAGATACACTGCGGAGTGCCGGGGAATATGCCTGCTCTGAGGATGCAGATATCTTTGCGATGTGGTACGTTCTTCGTACTTTAACCGATTACCTTCGGCTGAACTTCAATGAAAATCTTCGGGCACTTACTTCTGCAATGGGAGCCATGAACAAAATTCGGGCCCGGTATACTCAGATCGTGGGGCGACTTCCCAAGATTGATGCCTGCTGAGAAAGGATGCCAACATGAAGATTATTGAACTGTCCCAAGTCGAAAGCGAGACTGTGGAACGGGCATTTTATGAGGTTGATTCATACGAAAAAATTATGGCAGTACTCAACCGCCAACTGAACGCCAAAGCAAACTCCGATACAAAGGAAATTATCATGCACTATGCGGAACTGTGCCGTATGGCCCACATGAAACTGCAGATGGCGCAGAACGCGGTACTGAAAAACCACATCGATTTGAGCAGTGAACCTTTCAACGGATACCAATTTGACTTTGGACGGAAGGAGGTGCAGTTGTTTGAAAAGCAAACGGTTTGAGGATTACGGAAACTCTGTCCAGAGACTGTACTGCCGTGATTTACCTGAAACGCGAAGTGCTTGTCGCAATGTTACATTTCAGGTGACCAGCGGGTGCAATCTCAGGTGTTCGTATTGCTACGAGCATCACAAAGGAGCGGAGAGTATGACTCCCGAAACCGGCAAAAGAATCGTTGATTATCTGCTGGATCTGTATAAGCAGAACACCTCTGACTTCGTCAACCAAGACACAAAAGCCGTTGTTCTTGACTTTATCGGGGGAGAGCCTTTGCTGGAAGCCCCCTTGATTGAATGCATCTGCGATTACTGGTTTGAGCAATGCTGGAAACGCAGTATCCCTCTTGCGCCGTTTACCAGAATTTCGTTTGCCACAAACGGTCAGCTGTGGTTCAGTCCTGAAGCGCAGCACCTTTTTGAGAAATATCATGAAATGATGTCCGTTACCGTCAGCATTGACGGCGTGCAGGAGCTTCATGATATGTACCGACTTGATGAACATGGAAACGGAAGCTTCGCAAAGGCGTGGAAAGCGTTTCAGGACAGTAAAAAGTACGGCTGGAACGGTTCAACGAAAATGACTTTTGTTCCCGGTTCGTTCAAGTATATCGCAGATAGCATCATAATGATGTTGAATGAGGGATGCGACAGCATTGCCTGTAACTATGCTTATGAGCCTCTTTATAATCCGTCAGATGGCTATGTTTTGTACAGCCAATTGAAAATTGTGGCTAACTACATTGTGAACAATAGGCTGGATGTGCTGGTCACAATTTTTGACAGCCTCTTAGGGGGGAGAGCTAAAGACAATCACAACTTTTGTGGTGGCACGGGCTCTATGCTATCGTTTGCTCCTGATGGATCTGCGTACCCCTGCATTCGATACGCACCCATTAGTATTGGCGAGGAAAAGTCGAAGAAAGTTCGCTTCGGCAGCGTCTATGATGGTCTGTATACCACTGATTCCCAACGCAAGGCTAAAGCAGAACTCGATGCGATTACCCTCACCTCACAGTCTGAGCAGAAGTGTATTGACTGCCCTGTATCTGCCGGCTGTGGCTGGTGTTCCGGTTTGAACTATGAGATGTACGGCACAGCCAATAAACGCTTTACGGGCATCTGCTGGGCTCATAAAGCCCGCGTTCTTGCAAGCGCATACTATCACAACCGGCGGTACATCGAAATAGGGGATTGCCTTCCCATCAAGGCTGAACTGCCAAAAGATGATGCTCTCGAGATACTTCCCGCTGCCGACTATGAAGAGTTTCTTAAAATCGAAAGAGCAGCCCTTCTGAAATTCGCTGATGAAAATGGAATCGGCTGAAAGGAGAATGTATGGCGATTCTGATTGCGAGTACCCTGCTGGAAACCGAAACCGAGGCATGGTACTCATTCTATGTGGACACGATGGAAGATGTCAAAGGTCTGCCTACGAGCAAAAGCACGGGTTCATCGTACAAGGTCAAAAAATTTGCAAAGCCGGCCAGTCAGGCATACTGCATCGAAATGGCGGCGCAATACGTCCTGGACGGTAATGATGAATGGCGGTTGCTCTATGCAATCCGCGATGATGTGGCAGATGCAATTCTGAAAAATGTGGAAGAAATCAAGCAGATCGTTGCCAATACCAGCGCATCGGAACAGGCTGCGGCGCGGAGCGCATCTGCGGCAAATGCCAGCGCAATCGCGGCCAGCAAGTCCGAAAGAATCTCCACAGAAAATGCGTCTTCTGCGGCGGCAAGTGAGCGCGCATCGAGGGATAGTGCATTAGACGCAAGAGCTGCCGAAGGAAATACGCTGAACTACATGAACCGGACAGCGGACATTGCCAATCAGGTGGCAGGGTCGGCGGCATCTATCAATTTTGCATTCGGGCCGGATGTCGATGGCCGTTTCTCCTTTTTTGTCCGCAGGAGCAGTTAAAATCACGGATTCCGTGATTTTCTAACAAAAATCAGATTTACAGATGTTGCATGGCTATAATCTGGAAAGGAGTTTCTATGTTCAAAGTTATGCAGCAGTATGGCACCGTAGCCCAGCCGGCCACGGTGTACTACTGCGACGATGAAGCAGACCTGCAGAATATCAAATCTGCACCGATGGGGGCGCAAGCACTGGTTATCCACACAGGCAATATCTATATCGCCGATTCTACCGGGAAGTTCTACCCGATGTAAGGATGGTGGCGTATGATTGATATTTTGACCTACGCAATCGCTCGCAGGAAATCAGCAGCAAAATTGGATGAACTGTATAGTCAGACAAAAGCTGTTGCGGATGCGGCGAAAGATAGTGCAGAGACCAGCAAGGCCGCTGCCGAGACATCGAAGGATCTGCTGAACAAGACGACAGCTGCGGCCCAGCAGGCTGCAGCAAGTGCTGCTGCTACAAACTATGCGCTTGGCCCGGACGAGAGTGGCCGACTGTCGTTTTTCATCAAGAAAAGCACCTAAAAGGGGGTATAAGAAATGGCTGACACATGGGAACTTATCAATCATCCTCTGACCGATGAAACCGGTCTGGTACTGGCCGCTCAGATGAAACGCCAAAATGACATTTTGGCAGGCATTGCTGCTGGTACTGCCGGTGCGGAATTCGTGGATGCAACATTCCGCGGTCTGCTGGATGGCAAAAATACCACAGAAATCTTCTGGAGCTGGTGGCCGCTGTCTGCCGGTGATGGCGTGACGAAGTATCAGCGTCTGGAACGCTTTGCGAAAATGCTCGCAGAGAGCGCTCGCAGCAAAACCTACACCGTTCGCTTCTACAGTGATGATGTAAGTGGTGATTACACCGGCACTCCGCTGGATGATCTGGCAGACGGGCGTGAAGCGGCACCGCTTCTGACTGACACCAGCCCGGAAACCGCAGACTGGTCGGAAGAGGATCCTTTCACATGGTACATTCGCGCCAATGCGCTGTCCCTGGAAGATGGCACCATGAACGTGCTGGCAGTTGAGGGCGAAACCGGGTTCGATCTTTCCGGCGAAACCGCACCCGTTTACTGCTTCGCTCTGTCCTTGATGCTGAAGGAGTGGGAGGATGGTGCCTACATCTATAACAGTTGGCGTACCTTCTCTGGCGGCGGTTATGAACCTATGGCTGGCGATGTGGCCCCGGATAAGAACCGTCGCTGGCTGACATGGCATCCTGCTTTCTACGGCGGCAAAAATTCCAAGGGCGGAATGACCAGCGGCGCCGGACTGCCCCCGATGCCGTGGACAAGCGCCAACGCAGCTATCCCTCTGGCTCGTAAGATTACCGCTTATGATGCCCTGTGGACTGACTGCGACCAGCAGTATGTTCTGGCCCAGTGGCGGTTGCGCCATTGGACGCTGAGCAACAGCGGCAAGCTGGAGGGCTGCACAGTCTATAATTACCAGTACAGCCCTGCTATGGCGGAAACTGGAGTAAAGCGTGTGCTCGTGACGAAAGCGCAGGGGGCAAATTTCCTCGTGGGCTCTGCTGTGTGTATGGGTGAGCGTGGCGAGAATACGGGGACAGACCGCAACACGGATTACAATCACAATATCTTCAACTGGGCAAAGATTTCCAGCATTACCAATGTGACTGTGAACGACACCGAGTATGCGGCTCTTAACCTTGAGCTGGATGCTCCCATCGACACTACGACCACGATGCTGGTATCTACTATGCCGTGGGAGTCCGGCACGACAGAGTGCGTGCCGGGTCATAGCGATGGATGCCGCGGGAGCCTGACCAACGGCAAATATCCGTACCGCGTGGCGGGCATCGAGATGCAGATCGGCGCTTATACGGAACAGCTTGACCCTCTGTGGAAAGCCAGCATCGTGGACGATGACCACTGGCACTACGATGTGTTCGCCTGCCGCAGCGGTGAGAAGCAGGTCGGCTCCATTTCCAGCGACTATGAGCAGGTCGGTTCCTTCGACCTGAACGACAAGGCAACTTGGTCGTGGCACTACATCCGCAAGCTGGGAAAACTGGGCACCGAAGCTATGATGTACGAAAAGTTCGGCGGTTCCGGCTCCACCTATGTACGGGCTGCGTTCTTTTCGCCCGGTTCGGCGGGCCTGTTTGCCCCTTGGCGCGGTGGCTACCTGCGTGACGGTGCTTGCTGCGGCCTGCCTTGCGCGAATGGCGACCATTCCCCGGCGTACTCGAGCTGGCACGGCGTGCCCCGGCTTGCAGGGTCGGGTAAAAAGAGAGGGTGAATATGTGCCGCAGGCACATAGAGGGGGTGTAACCCCCTTTCTCCCGTAAGCGTTTCCTTGGTTTTGGCGGTCATAAATGACCGCCAAAACCTGAATTTAAAAACGGAGCAATGAAGCGGCGTGTGGCTGCGTTCAATTCGCCCGGTTCGGCGGGCCTGTATGCCCCTTGGCGCGGTGGCAACCTGAATGACGGTGCTAACTGCGGCCTGCCTTGCGCGAATGGCAACAATTCCCCGGCGAACTCGAGCTGGAACGGCGTGCCCCGGAATGCTGATGATAAATAGCCCTCAAAAGGGCATAAGCGTTTCATTGCGCCTGTGGCTTGACCACTAAGATCATGTTATACCGACACCATGCAGCTGAGCGTTTCGAGATATACGGACGCATTGGTGAGAGCGTGGCCGCAGTTTTTGGGACTGCGTGGCGGTGAGTAGTAGAAATCCGTTTTGCCTGATTTAAGGCCTGAAACGGCAACCGAAATCCGTTGAACATCAGCAAGTTTGGAGGCTTTAAGGATATGAAAACAAAGAGGTACTTGTCGCTCAATCATGAAATGTGCGAGCGTGCTGTCCTTGAAGCTTTTGATAAGAAATGGTTCCGCCGGGATTACCTCGCTACGGTGGAAAAATATGGAGGTGTAAGCCGTGCACAACTATCGAGCGCCGCCCGCGTAAACGACTGGAACCCGCGTTTAGAAGCCGTAAATGGGATTGCTCTTGAAATGGAGCAACGGATAGAAGATTTGTTGGACGGAGAAACAGACGACCTTGATCTTGACCCTGTGAGCGTGTTCTACAGAATTGATGGAATCAGCATGAAACGGCGGGAACTGTCTAACTGCTGTCCAATGCACCAAGCTTTTGGGCATTTGGCGGTACTTGGACTTCGCCCGTTGCTTCAGGCAAAACTGTTGCCGTATCAATTTGCCAGTATTCCCGGCAAGGGACAAATCGCTTTGAAGCGTCAAGTCGAGCGTTGGCTTCGCAGAAAAAGTCTTGGCATACAGTATGCAATAAAGCTGGATGTGCAGGGGGCATACGCCCACACAAAACAGGAACTTGTGATGAAGATCCTGCAGAAAGAAATCCCGGGAGCAACATGGCTTCTGGCTGTTGTCAAATGTCTTTTAGCAATGGCTCCGGGTGAGGGATTGCTTATCGGCGGCTATCTTGAAGCGTGGCTTTTTAACCTTGTTGCCAGCTATATGCTGGTCAAGGTCATGAGTTATGCAAAGATTCGCCGTGGAGCATCCACGCGATTCGTGATCCGCAGCGGTAGCTATATGGATGACCTTGTTTTGTTTGGCCGACGATGGGCTGACATACAGAGTGCAGCCCGAAAATTGACTAAGTGGGCGCTGACCGAACTGGGATTGACAATAAAAAACGAGTGGGTTCGTGTGGACTTTCTTAGCGCCGCTGAAGAGCATCAACGCAGACACCTAACGGGAGCGGCAAAAGGATGCCCGGGTTTGGATATGGCTGGCTATGTGATGCACCGTACCTACACCACGATACGCCCCAGAATTTTTCTGAGGGCTCGGCGGCAGTACATTCGAGCCAAGGCTGATGTTTCACGAAATGGATATGTGCCGGTCTGGCGGTCATACAAGCTGGTCAGCTATAACGGCTATTTTGACTGGACAAAATCTCGTGCAATCAGCGAAGCCCTAAAACAGAAAAAGCTGTTCACGGCCGCAAAAGTAGCAATCCGCGTAACGGCACAAAGAAATGCAATGAAGAAAGTGAGGATAGCAGCATGATTTTTACCGAGAACCTTGACCATAATCCGCAGGCGGTAACGCTGGAAAAACTGCCGGACGGTACGGCTTGGCTGTACCTGCGTAAGGACGCTCATGAGGTACGAACCGAGGCTCCCGAAGGAGAGCAGGGCGGTACTTCGTGGGAGTGCACCACGGCTCTTTGCAAGTTGGGTTCCGATTATGCAGAGGAAACCGTGGAAAGCATCACGGCGGCGGCTGATGATTGGTGGGTCTATGCAGAAGCATGGACGACCGCTGATGAAGCTGCGCCCTCTCTGGAAGAGCGTGTGAGCGTGCTGGAAACTCTGTTTATGGGAGGTGAGCTGTAATGGGCAAGGAACAGTTTTATCGCACTATGTACCGCATGAAGAAGATCACCGCTGCAGGCGTGTGGGAAAAGGTTGACGAGGGCGAGCTGACCAAGGCGCAGGCCTTGCGTATCTGCGGTCCGCGACCGAAGGAATCCTGATGGAAGGTGCTTTTATTTGAGCCGAGAACAAAAGCTCGAAGTTTTGTTAGCATCGGCGGTTCATCTTCTGGATTGCTGGGAGGACATTTCAGCTGAAACAGGAGAAGAGCCTGAAAATTATGGTGAGCAGAGAGCAATCCTGCAAGCCGAATACGATGCTATAAAGTGTTGAGAGAAGCCGTGCTGATGGTCAGCGCGGCTTTTTTGTTTGGAATAGAGGTGGATTTTTTGATTTCTCCGTATAAGGGCACTTTCAGAGTGTCGCAGGCATACCGAAACCTGCGAGCAAACGGTACATATCACCAAGGATATGATCTCGTGGGCATTGGAGACAAAAGCATCTATTGCCCGGTTTACGGTACGGTTATTCGTGCTGGATGGGAGTGTGCAACGCTTCCGAAGAAAGGTTTTGGCCAGCGTGTTGTGGTTCGTATCGGCAGCACTGCCTACTATATGTATTTTGGGCATCTGTCCAAAATCAACGTGGCCGTCGGGCAGAAGCTGAAACCGGGAGATCTGATTGGTGTTGAGGGCAGCACCGGCCACAGCACCGGAAGTCACCTGCATTGGGAAATTCGCATCAACGATATTTCTACTGGGTATGTATCGGTGCATCAGTACGCAGGCATCCCGAATGTGGCAGGCTCTACTGCATACACGTCCAACTGGGTCGCAGAACTTTTCGGACCCAGCAACCTGAAAAAGTCCACCAGCGGCTTCCCGCAGCGCTTGTACAATTCGGTGCTGCAGGGTGCACTGGGAATCGACAAGGACGGTATCTTCGGGGCGAATACCGAAAAAACAGTCAAGGAGTTCCAGAGTGCTCACGGTCTGACAGCTGATGGCATTGCTGGAGCAAAGACAAAGGCGGCTCTCGCTAAGCAGCTTTGAGAGAAAGGGGTTATAATCTATGAGCGTTATGAATATTGTTACCGCCTGTATCGTGATTCTGATTATGGCAGTTCTGTCCGTCGTGGCGATTCGCTTCGGCTATAAGGCGCTTCTGATCGAGTGGGCAATCGATGCTATCTCCAAAGCGGAGAAGGAGTTCGTTGGTACCAAACTGGGCGAGGCGCGCCTTGCGGTTGTTGTGTCTTGGCTGCGCGAAAAGGTGCCTGCACCGATTCGCTTCCTTGTGACGGACGACTTAATTCGCAAAGCAGTCCAGACATCGTTTAACGCTGCAAAGTCTGGGCTGGAGGTGCTGAAGAATGCTTAAGCGGCTTGTGGATTGGCTCTTGGATCGTCTTCCCGTAACGAGATGGATCGAATTGCTGACACAGCCGGAGGACTGAAAGGAGGATGTAGGTGCTTGCAGAGACAGCTGAAACAGTCACTGTCGCCGTTCCGGCGTGGCTTTTAGCGGTAGTTGCTTTTCTTGGAACACTTCTGGGTGGAGCGATTAGTTTTGCTGTGAATCAAATCCTTATCAAGGGAGCTGCTGATCGTGCCGCAAAGAAACGCGAAAAGGACGATGAGCGGCGCCGAGAACGGTATATTTTGCAGATGGACAACCGAAAGGCTACATTTGACCTGCTATCCTGCATTTGTGCCGGCATTGAGCGAATGGAGACCGAAACGGGTCAGATTTATTGGAATGGAGAACTGAAAAGAAGCCTTGCACATCTGGAAGGTGTGTATGAGCGATATAGGGAATCCGACCAACGCCAGCTTGCCGACCTGAATACTCGGAGCAAATGATTACACCCCCGTTACCCATCAGACTATAAGTCGAAGTGGGTAACGGGGGTGTTTTTTTGCTTTTTTACGATAAAAAATAACAAGATTCGTGATAATCTAACATTTTCCTGACTTTTCCAGTGGAAAAAGTTATCTTTTATTGTAAAGAGCGAGCGAGAATATGATTAGAATTTTACTGTCCAAGAAGCTAGGCGAGCTGAAATGGACGCAAGCAGATCTGGCACGCGCCACGGGCATTCGCCCCACTACAATCAGCGACTACTACAACGAAATCGCCGAGCGGATGAATCTGAACCATTTAGACCTCATCTGCGAAGCGCTGGACTGCAGCCCGACTGAGATACTGGTTCGGGAACCGAATCCTGAGCCGAGGGTGCGAAACCGGACCGGCTTTGAAAAGCCTGTGACAGGCCAAAGAAAAGACGGCGAGTGAGAGAGGGGACAGCGTAAAGCTGTCCTCTTTTTCTATGCCCATTGACGCTTCTTGCAAACAGGTGTATTATAATAATGTATCTAACACCTGAATGAACCACTTGATAGATAGTCAAAGACCCGTGACATCAATTTGACAGCAATCCATTGTGCACTCAAAAACACACAATGGAAGCAACGGAATTTATGCACGCCAAAACCGGAAAAATGGACTTGGTATAACCAAAAACCTACTTTCCGGAATCGAGCTCGAGTAATCTGCAAACCCTGAAAAGTATTGATGCAATGCAATATTTTGAGAGCCAAAAGACTCTGTGATACTGCTTTGATACTATCAGGCGATTATTCATAAAGAGAGA
>OLVY01000086.1_pt1 | contig 64987 bp, 53 predicted proteins | sample 1674261 | NCBI WGS metagenome assembly OLVY01 (sample SAMEA103958155, study PRJEB25191) | human gut metagenome | biome: human-associated habitat [ENVO:00009003]; feature: intestine environment [ENVO:2100002]; material: feces | place: Germany | collected 2013/2015
TCACTGTATAATTTTTATCTGTCAGAATGACCCTTACCGTAAAGACGACCGTACCCGCCTGAGAGGGCGTATAGGAGAGCACATTTCCTTCGATCGACGCGCCGCCCCCCGAAGCGATCTCATATGCGAAAGAGAATCTGTCGCCTTCGGGTGCTTCGATCGTGACTTCGGTCGCAAGCGGCTCACCGCCGTTATACCAAGAATCATAGGAGATCGTCCGCGAAATGTCTTCAAACTCCGGAATCGGCGTCGTGTTGATGACCGTGACGGAAACATTGAACGTTGCAATCGTTTCATCCTCGAGCGAGACAGTAACCGCAACCGAGTACTCACCGTTTGCCGTGGCGTTAAGTTCCATCCCGTTTGCGGAAAGTCCCGATCCTTCCACGGACGCGGAATACGTGTACTCCGTATTCATGAGCCCTTCGGAAAGCATGATCGGCACGATTGTTGCATCATTCTCATCTTTCAGGTCGATCGTAACCGATTGATCGAGAAAGTAAGCGCGCGTTAAATCTGTATAGTCGTCAGAAGGCTCCTCGTCGTACCAAGTGACGAACGCATCGAGATACAAACTGCGGAAATCCCCTCCGGCCTCTTGATCGACCGCGCGGATAAATACCGTTTTTCCCTTATATTGAGAAAGATCGAGCTTATAATCGTTGAGCCTGAGCGCAGCTTCGGGATCTTTGAAACCAACATTCCTCACCCGTGCGAGCACAACATCTTCCCCGTCCGCAGCGTCCTCCACGACTTCGAGGTAGATATTGCGGAGAACACCGTTTTGTTCGGGTCTCATCGAACCGAGTTTGAAGGTGATCCATCCGCTGTTCCCGACCACAAAGGAAGGGCTGACGACCGTCTCTGTCCCACTGAGCTCTTCCGTCGCTCCGTCCACCCCAACGTAATACCATCCGTCGTTGTTGGACTGCCATTTTCCCCAATAGGTACCAAGGTCGCTGAAAGTGCCCGTCATTCCCGACCAACCGCTGCCGTGCGTTTCATTTGTGAGCCTCCTTGTGGGGGAAGAACTTGCGGTTCAAAAAGGCCATTCCCTTGCGCAGCCAATGCTGGCTTTCCATATATACAACGTCAAGCTCTTCATAGGCGATGTTGTTGGTGATCAGCCAGGCATCCAGCAGGCGCTCGCTCACAAAGCCGAACACCCGCTTATCATTGGTGGAATAGCTGCTGATATCCAGCTCTTTTTCCAGCTCAAACAAAATATCGAACAGCCAGGTGCAGTAGTGCTGCAGCAGTTCCTTTTTCATCACGAACATATTGAAGTGATGGCCGTGCGTTTTGGACATGTAGGTGTCATACGCCGGCAGATACTCCGGGCATTTGCGCTCGATGATGGCGCGGGTCACCCGCAGATCCTGTTCATGGTGGGCGTGGATATACTGGGTATAATTGGTTTCAATAAAATAGTGGCGCTCTTTAGGCAGCACAACATTGGTGGTGGCCAAAATAGCGTTGAGTTCCTCGTGGCCGATGACCCGACGCTTTTTGCGCTCAAAACGGTGCAGGCGGCTGGCAAAGTAACGGCGGTAATGTACGATGCCGATATAATCGGAATCCAGGTTTTTGGCCGCCCAGTACAGGCCCGTCAGCTCGCAGAAATTGCCGTTGCGCTCTGAAATATTTTCACCGGTATCGTCCCCGATGTAGCCAATGCCGGGGTGGATGGCATGACCCATCTGTACCGGCAGGTACATGGGGTCTTCCGGTATCCAGTACGGTTTATGTGTTGCTATGATGATCGTTGTCTGCAAAGTGTATTCCCTGCCTGTTTCTTACTGCTGCGCATGGTTAGCAAAAAAGCGCAGCGTGCTTTACTCCAGCCGGCAAAGCACCGGCACACATGCAAAATAGCTGGCGGTGGATGATGCAGCGCACCTACCCAGCCGCACAAGCCCAATATCAAAAATAGTATACCGCTTTTTATCAGGAAAGCAAGTTACAGTTTCATTACTGTTTTTAATGTTTCTCATTTTTTGCAGCCGGATCTGCCGCAAAAAGGGCCTCCGGGCCGGTGTGCCAGATGCAGCGCTCAACGCGTTTTTCAGGAATCACTTTCTGCATCCATGCGGTCCTGTTCCTCTGCCAGCTTTTCCCACTCGTCATACAGTTCCTGCTGGTGGAAGCGGGAATCATCCAGTTCATCGCACTTATCCCGCAAAAGCAGGTGGTCGCGCAGAACCTCCGGGTCGTTGATCTCGTTTTCCAGCTCTACAATGTGCGCTCCCAGCTCCTCGATCTCGGTCTCGACCTTTTTCAGGCGGGCGCGCACCTCGGCGCGGCGCTTGCGCTGCTCCTTGCCGTATGCCTGCTTTTTGGCAGTGTCCTCGGTCTTTTGCTGCTCCTGGTTTTTACCGGCGTCACGGTTTTGCAGGGCGGTAAAGCTCGGGTAAAACGTCGCTTTGCCGTCCTCCAGGTACATGATCGGGCAACCCAGCGTCTGCATCAGGTAGCGGTCATGGGTGACGAGCAGCAGTGTGCCGGTGTAGGCTGCCAGCGCCTGGGTCAGGCTTTCGCGCATGTAGATGTCCAGGTGGTTCGTCGGCTCGTCCAGGAACATCAGGTTCGGGCGCTCGAGCGCCAGCTCGGCAAAGCGCAGGCGGGCCAGCTCACCGCCGGACAGCGACGCACAGTCCTTAAAGACCTCCTCGCCGCGGTAGCCGAAGCGTGCCAGATGGCTGCGGACCTCGAGCTCGGTAAAGCGCGGGTACTGGTTCCAGATGGCGTCAATGACGCGGCCTGCGCGGCGGGCCTGCTGCTGGGTGAATACGCCCGGCTTGGCGCCGCTGCCCAGGCGGACCATACCGCCCGACGGGCGGCGCTTGCCGTCCAGCACCTGCAAAAGCGTGGACTTGCCTGCGCCGTTGGGACCTGCAATGACGAGCTTGTCCCCGCGGTGAACGACGTAGTCCAGGGCGTCGATGAGGGTGCGTTCACCGATATGGACGCTCAGATTCTTCATGATGACCAGCTCGTCATAGGGCTCAATGTCGTACTCAAAGCGAAAGTTCAGCTCCCACGCCTCGGCGGTCGGGGCCTCGACGATCTCGAGCTTTTCCAGCTGCTTGCGGCGGCTCTGGGCCATCTTCGTCGTGGAGGCGCGCACAAGATTGCGGTCCACATAGTCCTGCAATTTGGCAGCTTTTTCTACAGCGGCGTCATGCAGCTTCTGCTGGCGCTCGTCAGCGGCCTCGCGCTGGGGCAGATAGGCCGAGTAGTTGCCGCGGTAGGTCTTGATGCTCTTGCCGCGCAGCTCCCAAATGCGGGTGCAGACGGCGTCAAGGAAGTAGCGGTCATGGCTGACAACGAGCACCGCACCGCGGTAGGCTTTCAGATAATTTTCGAGCCACTCCATCGTTTCCAGGTCCAGATGGTTCGTCGGCTCGTCCAGGATCAGCAGGTCGGGGCGCTCCAGCAGCAGCCGTGCCAGACGCAGCCGGGTCTGCTCACCGCCCGAAAGCACGCCCGCCAGCTTTGTCCAGGTGTCGGCGGGAAAGCCCATGCCGTTGAGCACCTTTTTGATCTGGGTGTCCATGTTATAAGCGTCCATCGCGTCGATGACAGCGGTGCAGTGGGCGATCTTTTCGGTCAGTTCCGCATTGTGCGGGTCTGCGGCCAGCTGCTTTTGCAGCGCGTCCATCTCCTGCATGGCGTCAAGCGCCGGGGTAAAGACCAGCCGCATTGTGGCATAGATGTCCAGTGATGGGTCCAGCCGGGCGTTCTGCTCAAGGTAGCCGGTAGTCACACCGGTGCCGAACGCGGCATCTCCGGCGTCGGGCAGGCTCTCGCCGCAGAGAATCCGCAAAAGCGTCGTCTTGCCGGTGCCGTTGGCACCGATGATGCCGATACGGTCCCCGCGCTCGACACCTGCATTTACATCACGCAGTACCTCGTGTTCGCCGAAGCTCTTGCCTAAGTTTTGAAGTTCCAACAACATAGCGGTACATCCTCAATTCCAAAATGATGCCGCCGCCTGACAAACGGGCAGCGGCAGTGCGCCCTTGCCTTACAGCAGGGCTTCGTTGCTGTGGCGGCGGTTGCGCACACCGATATTTTCCAGCTCCTCCGGCTCCATCACGATGCGGTAGAGCTCCTCATAGGAGCTTACCGTATATTTGGGCGTGATGCCGGACTTGTTTTCAAGATTGCCGGGGTTGAACCAGCAGGTATCCACACCGGCGTTCAGGCCGCCCTTGATGTCGGCCAGCAGATCGTCGCCGACCATCAGCACACGGCTCTTGTTCGTGATGCCGAGGTCACGGAAGGCATGCTCAAACAGCTTGGCGCTGGGCTTGGCCGCGCCGACCTTCTCGGAAATATAAATGCCGTCCATGTACCTGTCGATGCCGGAGGCCGCAATGCGGGACTCCTGCACGGCAATGGCACCGTTCGAGACGAGGGCCAGCGTGGCGACCTCGCTAAGCTCCTCCAGCGCGGTCAGTGCGCCGGGCAGCAGGTCGGCATGGGTCGCCAGCAGCTCCTCATAGCGGTCATTCATGGCCTTGCCCTTGCCGTTGTCGGGCAGCTGCATGGTCTGCATGAAGCGGGAGAAGCGGATCTGGAACAGCTTCTGCTTGTTCAGCTGGCCTTTGGCCAGCGAGTCCCACAGCTCGCGGTTGACCTTGTGGTAGGTATCATAAGCGGCCTCGTCGTGGGGCAGCTCGTACTCGGCGAGCATATCGGTCAGGGCCTGGCGCTCTGCGGCGTCAAAGTCCAAAATCGTATTGTCAACGTCCAGCAGGACGCAGGTATAAATTGCCATCTTCGTAACCTCGTATGCTTATTGCGGTGTGGAATCGGCGGAGGTCGGCTCCGGCATCGGCGTGGGCACAGCGGTGGGTTCCGGCGTAGCCGCGGCGCTGACAGTCAGCACAAAGACGCTGTCCGCACCGTTGTTGACCGCGTGGATGTGGTAGGTGCCGGGCTCGTTGGCCGTGAAGGTCACCTGCGTGCCCGTTGTGCGCCAGGAGGTCTCCTCGCAGCCCCAGAGCGTGTCGCCGCTGCCGTTTTCCACGGTAGCCGTCAGCGTCGTACTCTGGCCTGCGGTCAGCGTGCCTGTGCCGCTGATGTTGATCGTGGTGGCCTCGGCCTCGACGGTGACGATCAGCTGTGCCGTCGAGAAGGTGCCGTTGATCTCAATGCCTGCCTTGATCGTGTAGGTCCCGGCGGCATCGGGCTTGAAGGTCAGGCTGCTGCCGTTCTTTTCCATTTCATCGTTGATGGACCACTGGACGTTCGCGGCGTCGTAGGCCTTGTTGCCCAGCTTGACCGCGGCATTGACAGTCAGGCTCTCGCCCTGCTTGATCGTCGTATCTCCCTTGTCCAGCGTCAGCTCGACGCGGGCGTCGTTGAACATGGCCTTGACGGAGATGTCCTTGGTAATATTGTCATAGCGGGTCGCAGTGGTGACGCCGTCGCTCCACTTGTAGAACACAAAGCCTTCCGCCGCCACTGCCGTGACGTTGACGCTTGTGCCGGAGTCGGCCTGAATTTCGACGCTGGACACGCCGGTCTGGCCGTTGCCGGTCAGCGTGCCCTTGGCGCTGTCCTCGACCTCATAGCTGGCCGTGAACTTCGTCGGCGTCGAGGTCGGCACCGGCGCGTTGCTGCCTGCGGAGGCCGACGCACGCTGCGGGATGTCCGACGTGTCGGGACGGCTGTCCATCGTATTGCAGGCGTGGCTCTTGGCGTACTCCAGCAGGGCGCGTGCGCCGGAGGTGCTGAAACCGTTGGATTCAAAGTAGGTGCCCTCGCCGTAGCCGCGGGTGTTTTTAAGGGCCTCGGCGGTGTTCAGGTACTTGAAGCCCAGATCGCTGCTGGCCGCCGCAATGGCCTGGTTGAACTGGTCAATGCGGGTCTGGGTCTCGGCAGCGTTCGTGCTGTCCTCGGTAACGGGCGGGATACCCACCGCGATGATGTCGCAGTAGGCGTAGGCCGAGCGGATGCTCTGCAGGAACTGCTTGTAGTCGGCAATGAAGGAGTCCACACTGACCGAGCCGTCCACATCGTTCGCGCCCAGCACCACAAAGACGCGGCGGGCCTTCATCTTGGGGATGGCCTGCGGGATCGTGTAGCTGCTGGCGTCCGATGCAAAGTTTACGCAGGAGGTGGACAACGCCTTGGAAATCTGCAATCCCTCCTGCCCGACAAACTGATTCAGCGTGATGCGGGTGTCCTTCTGCAGCGTCACGGCGTACTGGTCACCCGCAAAAACGCTGGCCGTAATGTAGGCGTCATCCGCCGCGCTCTGCGGCAGGATGGAATCCAGCGTCGTATCCAGCGGGTAGGCGTCCGGGTCGTAGGAATCCTTCCCGCCTGCAAACAGGCCCAGCTTCGTCGGCAGCACCCATGCCGCCAGAATGCTCATCACAACGGCCAGCGCGCACAGCGCCAGCACCACACACGCTTTGCGCTGTGTCGGGCTCAGGCCTTTTTTCTCCTCATTACGTTCTCTGCTCATCGGGAACGGCAACCTCCTTAATTATCGAAAGCGGGCGTATCCATGGCCACAACCCACCTAGTATACACAGTATGAATTATATCATATTTGCCGGGCTTTGAACATGGTTTTCAAAAAATTGTCACGTATTACAATTTTATTACAAGCAAAAAGCCCGGGATTTGACATCCCGGGCAAAATTGGGTTCAATTTTAGGAAAGCAGCATTCTGTCGTTGGCAAACTCGCCGTCGCTGACCTGCTCAAAGCGCTGCAGCAGGTCGCTGACCTGCAGGTTCTTCTTTTCCTCGCCGCGCACATCGTAGATGACGTAGCCCTCGTACATCATGATCAGGCGGTTGCCGTACTTGATGGCATCCTTCATGTTGTGGGTGATCATCAGGGTGGTCAGGTGGTTTTCCTCGACGATCTTCTCGGACAGCGTCAGCACCTTGGCCGCGGTCTTGGGGTCAAGGGCGGCGGTGTGCTCGTCCAGCAGCAGGAGCTTGGGCTTTTTGAGGGTCGCCATCAGCAGCGTGACAGCCTGGCGCTGACCGCCGGAGAGCAGACCGACCTTACTGGTCATACGGTTTTCCAGCCCCAGATCCAGCGTTTTGAGCAGCTCGTAGTATTCGTCGTGCTCCTTCTTCGTGATGCCGATCTTGAGCGTGCGGGCAAGACCCCGGCGGGCCGCCAGGGCCAGGTTCTCGTCGATCTGCATCGTCGCGGCGGTGCCCATCATCGGGTCCTGGAACACGCGGCCAATGTACTTGGCACGCTGGTGCTCGGACAGGCGGGTCACATCCTTCCCGTCAATAATGATTTTGCCCATATCCACCGGCCAGACGCCCGCGACGGCGTTCAGCATCGTGGATTTGCCCGCGCCGTTGCCGCCGATGACCGTGACAAAGTCGCCGTCCTCCAGCGTCAGATCCAGTCCCTTCAAGGCGACCTTCTCATTGACGGTTCCTGCATTGAAGGTCTTGTATACATTCTTGATCTCAAGCATTGTCCTTGCCTCCCTTTTTCACGGGTACTTTGGTGAAGTATTTGCCCTTCCAGTACGGGATGGTCAGGAACACGGCCACGACCAGCGCGGTCAGCAGCTTGAGGTCATCGGTGGACAGGCCCATGCGCAGCACGAAGTTCATAACGATGTAGTAGATGATCGCACCGATGACAGCGGCGGTCAGCTTGAGCGCAAAGTTGCGGAAGATCTTGCCGAAGATGACCTCACCGATGATGACGGCGGCCAGACCGATGACTATGGCGCCGCGGCCCATGTTGATGTCCGAGAAGCCCTGGTACTGGGACAGCAGACCGCCCGCCAGCGCCACAAGGCCGTTGGAAACCATAAGGCCGAGCACGATGGTGACGTTCGTGTTGATGCCCTGGGCGCGGGCCATGTGCTGGTTTGCGCCGGTAGCGCGCAGCGAGCAGCCAAGCTCCGTGCCGAAGAACCAGTACAGCACGCCGATCAGGACCGCGCAGAAGACGAGCAGTACGAAGATCGGGTTGTTGAGCGCCAGCGCACGGACATAGCGGGCCGAGACCAGCAGGCTGTACTTGTCCACACTGATGGGCAGGTTTGCCTTGCCGCCGCCCGTGCCGGTGCCCATGATGCGCAGGTTGACAGAATACAGCGCCAGCTGGGTCAAAATACCGGCCAGAATTGCCGGGATGCCACAGGCCGTGTGGAACAGACCCGTGACAAGGCCCGCCAGCATACCGACCAGCGTGGCTGCCACAAGGGCGACGCCCACAGGCACGCCGTTGAGCACCAGCACCACGCAGACCGCGCCGCCCGTGCCGAGGGAGCCGTCAACGGTCAGATCGGCCACATCCAGAATGCGGTAGGTAATGTACACGCCGATGGCCATGATGCCCCAGATGAGGCCCTGCGCCACAGCGCCGGGCATGGAGTTTACCAAAGAGGTCAGGAAATCCATAAAAACATCCTCATTTCGTAAAGCACCAAAACAGCGGGGAAAGAGAGTAATCTCCCCTTCCTCGCTGTTATGATGATTTTCAGTCGCTGTTCAGTTCAATCAGCCGATAGCCACATAGTCGGACGGCGGGGTGATGCCCAGCGCCTCGCAGTTGGCGGCGTTGTACTTCTTGGTCACGTTCGGAGCGAACTCAACGGGCATCGCAGAGACGTCCGCGCCGTCCGCCAGGATCTTGGCAGCCATCTCACCGGTGGCGTAGCCGAGGTCGTAATAGCTGATGGAGAGCGTTGCAACGCCGCAGCCGGAGCAGATGCCTTCCTCACCGGCCACAACGGGGACCTTGGCGGGGATGACAACGTTTGCGATGGCCTCGGTGTTGGAGGCTGCGGTGTTGTCAGTGGGGATGTAGATGACGTCGGAGTTATCGGCGGCAGTCTGGGCCACGGAGGTGACGTCGTTCGTATCGGTGAAGGCATAGCGGGCAACGGTGTAGCCCTCCTCGGTCAGGTAGCCTTCAATGACGTCGCACTGGTAGACGGAGTTCGGCTCTGCACTGCAGTAGAGCAGACCGACGTTCTTGGCATCCGGGAAGAGCTCTTGGATCATGGCTGCCTGCTGGTCCAGCGGAGCCAGGTCAGAGGTGCCGGAAATATTGTTGCCGACAGTGCCGGTCCAGTCGCTGATGTCCAGCGCGGTGGCGTAGTCAGTGATGGAGGTTCCCAGCACCGGGATGTCGGCAGTCGCCTGTGCGGCGGCCTGCAGCGGTGCGGTGGCGTTGGCCAGGATCAGGTCAACGCCGTTGGAGACAAAGCCATTCACAATGGTGGCGCAGTTGGCGGAATCGCCGGAGGCGTTCTGCTCGTCGAACTTGACGCTGCCCTCGCCCAGCTTCTCGACCAGAGCATCCTTGAAACCCTGAGTAGCGGCATCCAGCGCTTCATGCTGGACAAGCTGGCAGATACCGATGTTATAGACCTTGCCATCCGCAGCGGCGGTGCTGTCAGCAGTGCTTGCAGCAGCCTCGGTGCTGGAGGCGGTGTCCGCAGCAGAAGCGGCGGTGTCGGTGGATGCGGTAGAGCCGCAGGCGGCCAGACCCATGGTCATGGCGGCTGCCATCATAAGGGAAACTGCTTTTTTCATGTCTATTCCTCCATAGTACCTGCTGCGCAACCTTTTTGTTTCAGGTGTACACCCGCGTCTCCTCACGCGGGTCCCTCCTGCGCAGCCGGTTTAGTGCTTTAAAGTATAGCATACTTCACCGGTTTAAAGCAAGCGCAAATACGTATAATGCGTCATGCGATTTACAGTGTTTTTTGGTTATATTGACGAACGACCAAATTGATGCCCCGCAGGGGCGGATCCCATATCCGCCCGCGGTAGTTACCGCAGGCTGCGCGAGCGAATATAGAATGCGCCCCTGCGGAGGCAAGCAAAAAGCCCCAGCTTGCAAATAAGCTGGGACAACTTTCGGTTTTATTCCGCAAAGCAGGCGTTTTCCGCCTTGGCGATCAGCTCCACAAAGCGGTGGGGGTTGCTGGCTGTGCGCAGGCTTTCCACAAGGTCGCTGCGGCTCAGAAGGTTTACGAGCCGCGCCAGGATCTGCAGATGCAGGCTCTCACTGCCCGGCGGAACAGCGATCATGAACACAAGATCCACGGGTTCCCCGTCCGGTGCGCCCCAGTCGACACCGCGGCGCAGCAGCAGCGCCGAGATGCCCGGTGCGGACACGCCCGCGTTGCAGGCGTGGGGCAGCGCAATGCCGCCCCCGATGGCCGTTGTGCCGCCGAACGTTTCCCGGTAGCTGACCGCATTGTAGTAGGCATTGCCGTTGGTGATAACGCCGATGCCCTCCTGCAGCTCGACCAGAATGCCGAGCGCGTCGGCAGAGTTATCGATCTTTGCATAGAGCAGTACGCCCTTGGGGTTCATCAATTCGCTGACCTTCATCGTCAAACCTCACGTCCTTCGGCTCTGCCGATCAGGCTGTACAGATACTCCCCCACTGCGCCCTCGGCGCAGGTGCAGGTCGTCACATGGTCGGCGGCAGCCTTGACCTCTGCCGGTGCGTTGGCGACAGCCACGGCGTAGCCGGCCTCCCGCATGATCTCCAGGTCATTGTAGTAATCACCGATAACGACGGTGTTCTTCATGGATTTGCTCATGAGGGCGCACAGGTCATGCAGACCGCTGGCCTTGCTGACGCCGCTGGGCATGATCTCTAAGTAAATGCTGTTCGTGGCCAGGAAGTAGTTTTCCCGCCCGTAGTACCGCGTCTTGGCGTACTGGCCCAGTTTGCGGATGCTCTCCGGGTCGGAGGCAAAGACGACCTTGACCCAGCCGTCGGGCACGCTCTCCACCGGGCAGGCAATGCTGCCGAGGTGCTCGTCCACCTGATGGGCGTGGGTCACCTCATTGGCATGGATGACGAACATCTCGCCGTTTCCGGCCATGACCTCCACGCCTATATGCGGGAACTTGTTCAGGATGTCAAGGATGGCCGTCGTCGCCTGCTCGCGGTTCAGCGTCGAGCGGTGCAGCACCGACTCGGCGGAGAAATCATACAGCAGCGCCCCGTTGCAGGAGATGGCCGGCAGCGACAGGCGGATGTCCCCCAGCGCCGCGCGGATGGACTCCGGCGGGCGGCCCGTTGCCACCGTGAAAAGCCCCCCCATGCCGGTGTACAGCTGGATGACCGCGCGGTTGCAGGCGGGGATGCCCTCCTTGGCCGTCAGCAGCGTATTATCCATATCACAGATCACAAGGGTATCGCTTAGGGGTGGTTTCATGCGCGATGTTCCTTTCTTAACCGTGTCAGAAACTCTGTAAAATAGGGCGGCAGGGGCGAATCAAACTGCATCCACTCCCCTGTCCGCGGGTGGACAAAGCCCAGCTCCTTGGCGTGCAGGCACTGGCCATTCAGCGATTTGATGCAGTTTTTGGGGCCGTACACAGCATCCCCTGCCAACGGATGCCCCGTCGAGGCCATGTGTACACGAATCTGATGGGTGCGCCCGGTCTTTAATTTGCACGCAATGTAAGTGAAATTGCCGCAGCGTTCCAGCACCTGCCAGCCCGTGTAGGCATACTTGGCCCCCGCCGCGTTCTCGGCCAGGACGGCCATTTTCTTGCGGTCCCGCGGGTCGCGTCCGAGCCACTTTTCCACAAAGCCCTCGTCCTCCTTGAGGTTACCGTACACCACGGCATGGTAGACGCGGTGGATGCTGTGTACGCTCATCTGGGCGCTGAGCGCCTGATGGGCGGCATCGTTTTTGGCAACGACGAGAAGGCCGCTCGTGTCCTTGTCAATGCGGTGGACGATGCCCGGGCGGATGGCCCCGCCGATGCCCGACAGCTGCCCCGCGCAGTGGTAAAGCAGCGCGTTGACGAGCGTGCCGTCCGGGTTGCCGGGGGCCGGGTGCACGACCATGCCCTTAGGCTTGTTGACAACGAGCAGGTCGTCGTCCTCGTACACAATGTCCAGCGGGATGTTCTGGGGCCGGGCCTCGATGGGCTGCGGGTCAGGCAGGTCGATGGCGTAGACTTTGCCGGGCGCCACCTTATCCTTTTTGTTGACGGGCGCGCCGCCGCATGTCACAAGCCCCTGCCCGATCAGATTTTGCAGCGCACTGCGGGACAGCGTCGGGCACTGCCCGGTCAGCCAGGCGTCCAGGCGTCCGCTGTCGCCGGGGGCTGCGGTAAGCTCAAGCCGCTCCATCTTCGTCCGCCTTTGGCTCTGCGGTCTTATCCTTTTTGAAAGAGTCCAGCAGCACGGCGAGCATCAGCAGGCCGACGCCGACACAGACGCAGATGTCCGCAAAATTGAAGATGGCAAACCGCATGAACAGCACGTTGATGTAGTCCACGACCACACCGTTGAGCACGCGGTCAATGAGGTTGCCCACGCCGCCGCCCAGTACCAGCGTCCAGGCTGCGCGCTCTGTCAGCGGCATTTTGCGCACGAACAGCATGATAAGGACAGCCAGCAGCATGACCGACGTCATGCCGATGAGCAGTCCCTGCTTACCGGCCAGCATCGAAAACGCCATGCCGTCATTCAGGCAGTAGCGCAGCTCCACAACGCCGGGCAGCACGTCCATGCTGCCCACCGGCAGCAGCGCCGCCGTGGCCCAGTGCTTGATGAGCTGGTCAATGACGACCAGAATGGCCGCTCCTGCCAGCGATAACAAACCAGAAATCATACAACACCTTATCCGAAAAAATCAGCGGTGCTTAAACGTATAAGCACCGCTGACGGTAGAGTAAATTTACTGCTTCAAGACCTTAGCGCAGCGCGGGCAGAGGCCGTCCTCACCGACGGTGGTCTCGTACTTCCAGCAGCGCAGGCACTTGTTGCCAGCCGCATGGGCAGCGCTGACGCCGAGACCCTCGACCAGGCCCTTGACGCCGCCCTCACCCTCGACAAGGTCAACGTGGGAAACGATGAACAGGTCAGCCAGCTCATCCATCGGGATGGCGTTCAAGAAGTCGTAGACCTCCTTGCTGCAGTACAGCGTCAGACCGGCCTCCAGCGCAGAGCCGATGACCTTATCGGCACGGGCCTGCTCCAGCACCTTTTTGACGTCGTCGCGGATGGCCATGATGCGGTCCCACTTGGCTTCAAACGCCTCATCGGCGGCAGCCTTGGCCTCGGGCATCTGCTCAAAGACAACATAGTCCTTCATGCCGTCCAGCTTCGGGATGTAGCTCCAGATCTCCTGGCTGGTGAAGCACAGGATGGGTGCCAGCAGCTTGGTGAAGTCGATCAGGATGCGGTACAGCGCGGTCTGGGCACAGCGGCGTGCGTGGTCATCTGCGCAGTACAGACGATCCTTGATGACGTCCATGTAGAAGTTGGACATATCAATGACGCAGAAGTTGTACAGTGCGTGGTAGGCACGGCTGAAGTCGTAGTGCTCGTAGGCATCGCGCATGGTGGCGGTCAGCTTGTTGCAGGCCTCGAGCGCCCAGCGGTCGATCTCGAACAGCTGGTCATTATCGACCATATCCTTTGCGGGATCAAAGTCGCTGATATTGCCCAGCATGAAGCGGGCCGTGTTGCGCATCTTGCGGTACGCCTCGGACAGCTGGCGGAAAATTTCCTTACCGGCGCGGACGTCGACGGTGTAATCGCTGGAAGCGACCCACAGACGGATGATGTCAGCACCGTAGTCGCGGATGATCTCACTGGGCTCCATGCCGTTGCCGGCGGACTTGTGCATCTGCTTGCCTTGGGCATCGACGACCCAGCCGTGGCACAGGACCTCGCGGTACGGGGCCACACCCTGGGTGGCGACGCTGGTCAGCAGACTGGACTGGAACCAGCCGCGGAACTGGTCGGCACCCTCCATATACATGTCAACGGGCCAGCGCAGCTCGGGGCGCTCACGGCAGACAGCGCTCCAGGTGGAGCCGGAGTCGAACCAGACGTCCATGATGTCGGGGTCCTTCTCCCAGTCGGAGGCACCGCACTCGCAGACCTCGGTCTTGGGCAGGATGTCGTTGGCATCGTACTTGTACCAGGCGTCGCTGCCCTCCTTGCGGAACAGGTCGGACACAGCCTTGATGGAGACATCGGTGATATGGTACTTGCCGCACTTCTTGCAGTAGAATACCGGGATGGGCACGCCCCAGACGCGCTGGCGGCTGATGCACCAGTCACTGCGGTCACGGACCATACCGGCCATGCGGTCATGGCCCCACGCCGGCTGCCAGTGCACGCTGTCAATGGCCTTGTAGACGTCCTCCTTGAAGGCGTCGATGGAGCAGAACCACTGCTCGGTAGCACGGAAGATGATGGGATGATGGCAGCGCCAGCAATGCGGGTACTGGTGGGTGATGTGCTGCACACCCATCAGATGGCCGCTCTCCTTGATGTGCTCCAGAATGACCTTGTTGGCGTCCCAGACCTTGAGACCGGCAAACTTCTCGCCCGCCTCGGCGGTCAGGCGGCCCGCGTCGTCCACGGGAACGACAACGGGAACCTGCGGATAGTGATTGACGCAGACCTCAAAGTCCTCAACACCATGGCCGGGAGCGGTGTGGACGCAGCCCGTGCCGCCTTCCAGCGTGACGTGGTCACCCAGAATGACCAGACCCTTGCGGTCAAGGAACGGATGCTGATACTGCATGAGCTCGAGCTCACTGCCGAGAACAGTCTCGGGCAGGACCTCGTACTCGTCGATATGGCAGCCCTTCATCGTGGACTCAACGAGCTCGCGGGCCATGATGTGGTAGGCGTCACCGATCTTGACGAAGGCATATTCCAGATTGGGGTTCAGGCAGGTCGCGACGTTGGCGGGCAGCGTCCAGGTGGTGGTCGTCCAGATGACGATCCATGCCTTGTCCAGCGGGATGTTATGCTTGGCCAGCACGCCGTTGGGGTCGTCGGTCAGCTTGAAGCGGACATAGATGGAATCGCACTCGTCCTCGGCGTACTCGATCTCAGCCTCGGCCAGGGCGGTGCGGTCCTCGGGGCACCAGTACACGGCCTTCATGCCCTTGTAGATGTAGCCCTTCTTGGCCATCTCGCCGAAGATCTCGACCTGGCGGGCCTCAAACTCGGGGCGCAGGGTCAGGTAGGGGTTCTCAAAGTCGCCCTGCACACCCAGACGCTTGAACTGCTCGTTCATGACGCCGATGTGCTCGGTGGCAAACTCTTTGCAGATCTGGCGCAGCTCCAGCTTGGAGACACCGGCCTTCTTGTCGCCGAGGGAGCTCAGCGCCTTCAGCTCGATGGGCAGGCCGTGGGTGTCATAGCCGGGCACGTAGGGTGCCTGGAAGCCGGACATGTTCTTATAGCGGATGATGATGTCCTTGATGATCTTGTTCAGGGCCGTACCCATGTGGATATTGCCGTTGGCATACGGAGGGCCGTCGTGCAGGATGTACTGCGGCTTGCCCTCGTTGTTCTTAATCATCTGCTCATAGACATGGTTCTGCTCCCAGTCCTCGAGCATTTTGGGTTCCTTCTTCGGCAGACCGGCCCGCATTTCAAACGGGGTCTGCATCTTATGGATGGTGTCGTTGTAGTTCTGCGCCAAAGTTTCCTACTCTCCTCTATTTATTGGATTCTTTAGTTATATCACATCGGGCGTCAGCTGTCAAAGTCAACGCCTTCAAAGTTATCGAACGCCGGGGAATTCAGCTCCTCCTGCGGTTCGTCACTTGCCTTTTTGCGGGTCGTGCGCCTGGTCGTACCGGCCTTGCGGCGGCGGGCAGGCTTGGCCTCCGGCTCGTCATACAGGCCGGAGACATCCTGGAACCGCGTCTCGTCGATGGCGGGTTCCTCCACGGGGATCGGGGCGGGCTCGGCTTCCTCCGGCTCCTCCGGATGCGGCGCGATGGCAAATTCCACCGTGTCTACCTTTTCGCCCTGAGCCCGGGCACTTTCCGTCGGCTCCGGCACGGGCTGGGCTGTGGGCGGCTCATAGTAGGCCGTCTCCTGCATGGCAGGCATCTGGGCTGCCTGCTGTACCGGGGCCGGCTCCGGCACAGGCTGGGCTGCGGGGGCCGTGTAGACCGGAGCCTGCACAGCGGGCTGCGGCTCTGCCGCAGGGGCAGCGGCCTGCTCCGGGGCCGGGGACGGCGGCGGAACGGGTTCATCCTCGGGCCGTCTGGTATAATCGGGCAGTTTATTGATAAGGTTGATATGCTTGCGGTACATCTCGATCAACGAACGCTTGAAGCTGTCTGCCTCACCCTTGAGCGTGACAATCTCCTGCTTGGCCAGCTCGACGTCATCGCGGGCGCGCTGCTCGCGGTCCTCCGCCTTGATGTTGGCCGAGCGGATGATCTCCGCCGCTTTCTGCTTGGACTCGCGGATAATACTGTCCCCCATGCGCTGAGCGTTGATCATCGATGTACTCAGGGAGTTTTCCATCGTTCGGTATTTTTCAATGCGCTGGGCCAGCATGACGAGCTTTTTCTGCAAATCATCATTCTGGGCAGCCAGGTCGTCCATTGCCTGGGCGACCTGCTTGAGATAATCATCCACATCCTCACGGCGATAGCCCTGGAACGCTTTGTCAAATGTGACGTGGCGGACATCCTCGGAAGAGATCATGACGGCTTTCCTCCTGTATGCGGGGCACACGGCCCCGTTATTCCCTGCCCGCAGCGCTGCGGGCGATCCTGCGCTCAATATTGGTAAAAGGATATGAACAGACGATCCTTGCGGCTTTTGCCGCCGATGGCCGCCAGCTTGAAGCGCCCCACGCCGCGCACTGTGAAAATATCCGCGGCGTAGGCGGTCTCGTGGGCGGCCTTCAACGGCAGGTGGTTGATCTCCACACGGCCCGCGGCGATATATTCTGCCGCGCGGGTGCGGGAGGTGTGCAGCATGGCTGCCAGCACCGCGTCCGCACGCAGGGACGGCACGGTAGCCTCCTGCAGGGTGCGCTCGCGGCTTTCGGCCAGACAGGCGGGCAGTGCGTCGATGCACGCAGTATGCACGGTGCAGTGCCCTGCGCCGGTCAGCTCCGCGTTTATAAATTCCTGTTTGTCGGCGAGGATCACCGCGTAAAATGTGTCCTCACGCTCGGGGTCTGCCAGCAGGTCCCCCACGCAGCTGCGCTCAAGGCCAAGGCCCAGAATCGCGCCGAGATAATCCCGGTGGGTCGGCAGCTTATCCCCGTAAGCGGTGCATTGCAGGTAGGCCAGCGGTTCTTCCTGCCAGGCGTCGGGCGGCTCAATACAGAGCACCCGGCGTTCTGCCGCGTCAAAGCCGCCCCAAAAGCGGATGCAGCTGCACCCGGCCTTGTTGCAGGCGGCCTGCGCCAGGCTCTGCTCCCGATCCGAGAGAAAGCCCGTATAACGCGGGATGCCGCGGCTTACCGCAACGCGGCACAGCTCCTCGACACGGCGCATCAGGCGGCGCTCGTCGTCATTCTGCGGCGGCACAAAGCCGCGCACCGCATTGGCGGTATCAGAAGAAGACGCCATTGTTTTCCAGCTCGTCGAGCAGGTCACCCATAATATCAACGTTGTACGGCGTAATAATGAAGGTGCTGGTCGCCACGCGCTTGATCTGGCCGTTGTTGGCGTACGCTACACCGGACAGGAAGTCGATCAGACGGCGGGAGACCTCTTTGCTGGCAGACTCCAGATTCAGCACCACAGTATGCTTGGCGTTGAGCTGGTCCGCAATGCTGGACGCATCGTCAAAGCGTTCCGGTTTGACCAGAACGACCTGCAGCTGGGTCGTCGCGTTGATGTTCACGACCTTATTGCTGTGCTGTTTGATCTCCTGCTGCTGGGTATACTCCTGCGCAGCTGCAGCCCCCTGCCCGCCGGGGAAAACATTCTCTTCAGTGTCATCTACATAGGAATCTGCATCGGGGTCGATACCGAGCTTGCTTCTCAAACTGTCAAGCATGGACATGGTCGTAAAACTCCTTTGATTAGAAAGCGCCGTTTACGTCAGCGCGTCATTACAGCGATATACATTAAATATTATCTTCTTTTTTGGCAGTCTTGTCAATACAAACGGCGTATTTTCGTTACAATAGTTTGCCATCCTCCAAATTTGTGCCCTGTACGATGATCTCATCATAGAGGCGCACCTCATTTGCACTGCCGAGCTTGCCGTCCTCCGGGACAAGAATGTAGCTGTCATTCTCATACAGCGTTGTGATCTTCAAAAAGCGCTGCAGGTTGCCGTACTTGACATAGACACCGCGCTGGCCGTTCACGATATGCAGCGCCGCCTTGTCGATACGGATGCCCTCGTAGGTTTTTAAATCGACCTGCACGGTCTCGCAGCCCAGGCCCAGGACCTCGGCGCTGATGGTCTGGCATTGCAGCACGATCTTGGCAATGCCGTTGTCCTTGTCCTCGGTGATTTCCTCCACCGTGGCGGAAAGCGGGGTGTTCTGCTTGCCGGGTACGCTGATTTTCACCGTGGACAGACCGTCGAACCGTGCGGCGGTATCCAAATCGCAGACCGCGTAGAATTTCCAGCTGAAGCCCGTCGCGATTTGTCCGGCGCGGTTTGTATCCGCTGCCGGGAAGCCGTCTGCCAGCATTTTTTGCAGCGTAGCCGGGTCGGCATCGGCCAGCGCCCGGCAGTCCGTCCGGATGGCGGGCGAGGCCTCCGTGCGGCTGAAATAGCCGTTCGTTGTGGCGGTGACGGTCTGCAGCGTGTCGAGCTGTGCCTTGATGCCGTCATACTCGGTCTGCAGCGCTGCGATGGACTGGGAGAAATCCGCCGTCTGCCCGGTGCTGATCTGCAGACGGTTCTGGGCCAGCAGAAAGCTGTCCTGCGCATCGGAGATGCCGGTATACTGGGCAGTGTCCAGCTTATCCAGCAGGTTGTACAACGCCTGTTTCGTCTGGTTTGTCAGCACCGAAAGTTCACTGCCGGCAGAATTCTGCGACTTCGTAAGCAGCGTGATGGAGCGCTCGAGCCGGTCCAGACGCTCACGCTGCAGGCCCTGTGTGTCATCGGTGTAGCATTCGGCTACCACCGTGCCGTTCGTCACGCGCTCGCCATCCTGCACAAGATAGCCGAGATTGCCGCTGCCCGGCACATCCACAGCGTCAAATGCCACAACGCCGGTCAGGTTCAGGCTTTCGGCCAGCGTGTAGCGGATGGCAGTCTCGGTCTTGTAGGACCGATGGAAGATCAGCACGAACTGGACGGCAACATACAGCAGGAAGAGTGCCAGTGCCAGCAGACCCAGCGCGTGTAAAAGTTTTTTTGCCAGCGGGCGGTCCTGCCGGTTGCTCACGGTGCACCCTCCTTTCCGTTATTCCTCGTTGTGCAAAAAGGCCCGTACCAGCGTGCAGGCGCGCTCGGTGACATCCTCCTCATCCAGATAGAGCCACACCGCGTCGTTCTGGCGGCGGAACCAGGTCAGCTGGCGCTTGGCGTAGTTGCGCGTTGCCTGCTTGAGACGCTCGGTGCATTCAGTCAGATTGGCCGTGCCTTCAAAGTACGGGAAGAATTCCTTGTAGCCGATGGCCTGCGCCGCCGTGCGGTAGGCATCGCGGTGGTCGTAGACCTGCCTTGCTTCGTCCAGCACACCGTTTTCGACCATTTCGTCCACGCGGCGATCAATGCGGCTGTACAGCACTGCGCGGTCCCGGCAGGTCAGGCAGAGGCAGAGCGCATGGTAGGGTGCCTCGGCGGGCCTGGCCTCGCGGCGCTGGTCGCTCATGCGGCGGCCTGTGGCTTCAAACAGCTCCAGTGCGCGGATGACGCGCGGCAGGTTGTTGGGGTGGACCTGAGCGGCGTAGTCGGGGTCGATCCTTTGCAGCTCGGCGTAAAGTGCCGCGCCGCCCTCGGTGTCCGCCCGCGCCTGTAATCGGGCGCGGATGGCGGGGTCGGTCTTTTCCGGGGCAAACGCCATACCACTCAAAAGACTGGTGATATACAGCCCCGTGCCGCCCACGACGAGGGGCAGCCTGCCACGGGCCGTGATGTCCCGTATCAGCGGATCGGCGGCGGCGGTGAAGTCCGCCACGCTGTAGGGGATCTCCGGCGGCAGAAAGTCCAAAAGATAATGCGGTATTCCCTGCCGCTCCTCCGCGCTCGGCTTCGCCGTGCCTACGTCGAGATTTTTGTAAATCTGCATTGAGTCTGCGTTGATGATCTCGCCGTCAAAGGCTCTGGCCAACGCAACGGAAAGTGCGGTCTTGCCGCTGGCCGTCGGCCCGCCGACGGCGACGACGCGGGGTTTAGACAAGTCGGCCAAACTGCTTTTCCAGCTCCTTCCGGGTGATTTTCAATACGCAGGGCCGCCCGTGCGGGCAGAACGGCGGGACCGTGCCGTCCATGATGCGCTGGGCCAGCGCGAGCATCTCGGCGGCGTTCGTGCGGTCCCCCGCTTTGATGGCCGCGCGGCAGGCGATGGAATGCAGCACCCACTCAGTCTTTTCACGCAGGGCGTCGCGTCCGCCGTCGGCGAGCTTTGCCGCCAGCTCCACGATCATATCCTCTACATCGTCCACCGGCACGTCCGCGGGCACGGCGCGCACGACAACAGTCGAGCCGCCGAAGTCCTCGGCCTCGATGCCGGCATCGGTCAGAAGGTCAAGGTTCTGCAAAACGGCCTGTTTTTCCGCGGCGGTCAGATTGACCTGCACGGGGACGAGCAGCATCTGGGACGGCACGCTGCCGTAGTCCCTGGCCAGCTGCTCAAACAGAATGCGCTCATGCGCAGCGTGCTTGTCGATAAGGCAAAGCTCACTGCCGCGCTCGGTGATGATATAGGTCTTGAACACCTCGCCGACAAGGCGCAGCGGCTCGCTTGCAGGCGGCGGGGTCAGCGTCGTCTGCTCGGGACGTGTGCTGACCATGTCGGGCAGGGCGCTTAAAGCATGCGGGTCATTCCGAACGTAATCCGTCTCGGGGTCTGCTGCGGGGGCCTCGTCGGGCAGCTCCGGCAGGATGTCCAGCACCGTGTCATCGCTGACGGCGTGGGGCATCGGCTGCGGGGCGGGAATCGTTACGGGCTCCGACGCGGGCGTTTCAACTGCCGTCACCGGCGTGACCGGGGTCAGCGGTCTCGGTGCGGGCCCCGCCGTGTAGGCGGGCTTCGGGGACTGTGCCTCCAGCACGCCCGGGACAGGCTGTGTGCCCTGTGCATTCTGAACGCCCTGCGCCGTCGGCAGCGGGCGCGCAGGCACGGGCGCGGTCAGACCGTTCAAAGCGCGGTATTCTGCCGCGGACAGCGTCGTGAAGCCGCCCTTTTTCGGCTGGGCTGCAGCGGGCCGCGCGGCAGGTGCCGGGGCGGCGGGCTGCAGCACGGTCTGCCCGGGCTTTTCTTCGGGCGCGGTGTGGCCCATCTCAAAGCGGCACTCGCCGCTGCCGGGCGTTGCCAGCGCGGCGCGCACGGCGCGGTAGACAGCGTCAAAGACGTCACTCTCTTTCGCAAAGCGAATTTCGGTTTTCGCCGGGTGGACGTTGACATCGACCATGTCGGGCGGCAGCTCCAGCATGAGCACCGCGCCCGGGAACTTGCCCTGCATCATCGTGCCCTTGTAGGCGTTTTCAAGCGCCGCCATCATTGTGCGGTTTTTGACGTAGCGGCCATTAACAAAGAAATGCTGCGCACCGCGGCTGGCGCGGCAGGCACGCGGCGGCGTGACCAGGCCGGTCACATGGTACAGCTCGCTGCCGCCGTCCACGGGCAGCAGGTCGCGGGCAAATTCACGGCCCAGGACCGCGTAGACCGCACTGCGCAGGTCGCCGTCGCCGGGGGTCACATACTGCTGCTTGCCGTCGCGCAGATAGCGGAAGCTGATCTCCGGGTGGGACAGCGCCGCGTGCAGGACCGTCTCAGCCACAAACGTGCCCTCGCTGGCGTCCTTTTTCAAAAACTTCATGCGGGCGGGCGTGTTGTAAAACAGGTCACTGACCGTGATGGTCGTGCCGACGGGGCGTGCGCCGGGCTCCATCCCACGCTCCTCGCCGCCTTCGATGCGGTAGCAGCAGGCGTACTCGTCGGCCTCTGTGCGGGTCAGCACCTCGACGCGGGCAACGCTGGCAATGGAGGCAAGTGCCTCGCCGCGGAAGCCCAAGGTATGGATGTGCCCGAGGTCCTCCGCCGTCGCGATCTTGCTGGTGGCATGGCGGATAAACGCTTTATCGATATATTCCGCTTCTATGCCTGAACCGTTATCTACGATTTGCAGCTGCTGAATGCCGCCGCGCACCGCCGACAGCGTGATCTGCGTCGCGCCTGCGTCGATGGCATTTTCCAGCAGCTCCTTCGCTACGGAGGCGGGCCGTTCGACGACCTCGCCCGCCGCGATCAGCTCTGCGGTATGCTTGTCCAGTACACGAATTTCCGCCATGGTTTTCACCTGCCTTTAGTCTTTGTCCAGTGTATTTTTCAGCTCGTACAGGAAGTTCAGCGCCTCCAGCGGGGTCAGTGTCTCAATGTCTACATTGTGGAGTTTTTCGACGACCTCGCTGGGTACGCTGGGGTTGTTATAAGCCTCGACGGTGTCAAAATCGAGCTGCATCGTGTTATTGCGTCCCGGTGCGCTGGCCTCCAGCTGGCGCAGCACAGCGTGGGCGCGCTTTGTCACGCTGCCGGGCAGACCCGCGAGCTTCGCGACCTCGATGCCGTAGCTGTCGTCGGCGGGGCCTGCCACAATGCGGCGCAAAAACGTGATATCCTCGCCGCGCTTTTTGACGGCGATATTATAGTTTTTGACGCCGTGAATATCCTGCTCCATGCTCGTCAGCTCGTGGTAGTGCGTGGCGAACAGCGTCTTGCAGCCGATGTTCTCGCAGATAAATTCTACCACACTGCGCGCAATGCTCATGCCGTCAAACGTCGAAGTGCCGCGGCCAATTTCATCCAGAATCACTAAGCTGTCCTTCGTCGCGTTTTTCAGAATCTCCGCAACCTCGGTCATCTCGACCATGATGTACGTAGATTTACCGGCCATGTTCGGGCCGGTGATGAGCAGCATCCGGTTCTCGTCCTCGTCGAGCATCGTATCGTTGGGCACAAACAGACTGCCCTTGAGCATCTGTTCAATGACCGGGTGGCGGCCCTCCTTGATCTCCATAACGCCGCTCTCATCCACGTTTGGCATGACGTAGTTGTTTTGCAGCGCCGCCTCGGCAAAGCCTGCCAGCACATCGAGCTGGGCCACAGCCGATGCCGTGCGCTGAATGCGGACGACCTCGGCGGAGATTGACGAAAGCAGGTCGGCAAACAGCTGGTGTTCCAGAACCAGCAGACGCTCGTTTGCGCCGAGGATCTTATTTTCCAGCTCCTTCAGCTCGGGCGTGATGTAGCGCTCACCCGTCGTCAGTGTCTGCTTGCGGGTGAAGGTATCGGGCACCGAGTCGGTGTAGGAGCGGCTGACCTCGATATAGTAGCCGAACACCTTGTTGAAGCCGATCTTCAGCTTGGGGATGCCGGTCTCCTCGCGGTAGCGGGCCTCAAGGTTTGACAGATACCCCTTGCCGCCGTGCATGATGTCGCGCAGCTCATCGACCTCGCTGTTGAAGCCCGCGCGGATAGCGCCGCCGTCCTTCATGTTGGCGGGCGGGTCATCCACAAGGGCGGTCTGGATGTTCTGCAAAACATCCTCGAGCAGGTCGATCTGGTCAGCCAGCTGCGTCAGCAGCGGCGCACCGCAGGCCGCAGCCTGGGCCTTAACCTGGGGCAGCATGGCGCAGGTATCCCCCAGTGCCTTGACCTCGCGCGGGGTGGCGGAGCCGTAGAGAATGCGGGTCGTCAGCCGCTCAATGTCAAAGACATGGCCGAGGGCTTCTTTCAAATCGGCGCGGGCAATGCTGGCAGAATAGAGCGCCTGCACCGCACAGAGCCGCGCGTTAATGGCGTCGGCGTCCACAAGGGGCTGCTCGATCCAGGAGCGCAGCAGACGCTTGCCCATCGAGGTTTCGGTCTTGTCGAGCACCCAGAGCAGCGTGCCGCGCTTCTCGCGCCCGCGCATCGTCTCGGTCAGTTCCAGATTTGCGCGGGTCACAGGCGACAGGCGCATATACTGTGCGTCGGCGTAGTTCTGCACGGTCTTGATGCGCTCAACGCCGTGCTTTTGGGTCTCGTGCAGGTAGTTGAGAAGCGCCGCCACAGCATACGGGACAAGCGCGTCCTTCTCATAGCCGAGGGTCGTGCGCCAGTCGGCGCCGAACTGGTCGGCCATGGTCTGCTCCATGACGCCGTCCTTAAAGCAGGCATCCTCGCGCAGCTCGACCAGGGCGTTCGTGTGCTGCTTGATGTAGGTCGTGACATCTTTAAAGTCAAGCATCGGCGGGCAGATCAAAATCTCGCTGGGCATATAGCGGCACAGCTCGGTGATGATGGCTCCGCCGATTTTTTCAGCGTTCAGCTCGGTGGCGTAGGCCTCGCCGGTGGAAACGTCCGCAAAGCAGACGCCCGCACGCCAGCGGCCGCGGGTGCGCTTGCAGTAAATGCTCGCCAGATAGTTGTTTTTATCCTCGGACAGCATACTGCTTTCAATGACCGTGCCGGGCGTGACAACGCGGATGATGTCGCGCTTGACAAGACCCTTGGCGAGGGCAGGGTCCTCCATCTGCTCACAGATGGCGACCTTGTAGCCCTTGGCGACCAGGCGCGCCATGTAAGTCTCGTAGGAGTGGAACGGCACGCCGCACATAGGGGCGCGTTCTTCCTTGCCGCAGTTTTTGCCGGTCAGCGTCAGCTCCAACTCCCGCGAAGCCGTCAGCGCGTCGTCGTAGAACATTTCATAGAAGTCACCGACGCGGTAGAACAGAATCTCGTTGGGATGCTGTTTTTTGATTTCAAAATACTGCTGCATCATGGGCGATACTGCTTGCTCGGCCATGTTTCACACTCCTGTTTTTGTCTGGTTGATACATTGCTTTGTAGGGGCGGGCATTGCCCGCCCGCGGGCCGTTTGCCCGGGCTATGGGCGGCAACGGGAAGTGACGGGCGAGCAATGCTCGCCCCTACAGTTTCCTACCGCGCCTCAATCTTTAGTGGCAGCCGCCGCAGGTGGAGCAGCTGCCGGTGCAGCCGCCGGTGGGGGCCTGCACGGTCATGGGGTCGCCGCCGTTCATAGCGGTGTTGATGATGGCGTCAATGTGGCTGACCATTGCCTCGCACTCGGCCTTGGCGGCGTTGTAGCGGACCATGCCCTCACTGGCCATGATCTGGCTGTACAGGTCGTTGACGCGCTGGTTCAGCTCGGCCACGCGGGCGGCATCGGTCTCGGCCTTGGCACTCTCATTGTTCAGGTCGAGGCGGGCGAGGTTGAACTCACCGATCATGTTCTGCAGCTCCTCGTCCATGTCGTTCTCACGGCGGGCAGCGTCCAGCTCCAGGTAGCGGGGGTCAGTCTGCAGGGCAGCGGCGGCTTTCTTGAAAAGATCAATGCAATCCATTGTAAAATTCTCCTTATAAATATAATGTATAGGGCAATACCGCATAATTCTAAGTGCCGATACGGCGAGCGAGGTGCGGCAGCTGCTAAGCCAAAAGCGCAGATAATACTTTGTGTATTATCGAGCATTTTGGCAACGCAGATGCCGTGCCGCACACCGAGCCGCAGCGAGGCGCTTCGGAGCGCAACCGACGCTTTGCGGCGGCTCTTGGCGCGGAGATCCGCCGGATCGGTGCTTAAGCCGTAAGGCGGGAATTATGCGGTGTTGCCATAGGTTTATTCAGCAAGCTCGCCCACAAGCAGTGCGGCGCGCGAGCCGGTGATGTGGACGTCGGCCCACTGGCCGATAAGACTTTCAGGAGCCTTGAACTCCACGACCAGATTGTTGTCGAGGCGTCCGTTGACGGTGCCCTCATTGCGGCCAGCAGCCTCGACCAGCACGCGGACGGTCCGGCCTGCCATGGCGGCGGTGGCGGCAAAGGCGAACTCCTCCTGCGTTTTCAGCAGGCGGTCCATGCGGGCGGCCTTCTCAGCGTGGGTCGTTGGGTCGGGCAGCTTGGCCGCCGGGGTGCCGGCGCGCTTGGAATAGATGAAGGTAAACAGCTGCATATAGCCCACCTCACGGATGAGGTCGAGCGTTGCGGCAAAGTCCTCCTCCGTCTCGCCGGGGAAGCCGACGATGATGTCGCTGGAGAAGGTCACACCGGGAATTTTTTCCTTGGCGTAGCGGATCAGATCCATGTACTGCGCGACGTTGTAGTGGCGGTTCATCTCCTTGAGCAGCCGGTCCGAGCCGGACTGCACGGGCAGGTGGATATGCTTGCACAGATGCTCCTGCGCGGCAATCGTGTCGATGAGCTTGCGGCTGGCGTCCTTCGGGTGGCTCGTCATAAAGCGGATCTGGTAGTCGCCGGGGACTTCGCACAGCAGGTTCAAAAGGTCGGCAAAGTCGATGGGATGTTCCAGCCCCTTGCCGTAGCTGTTGACGTTCTGGCCCAGGAGGGTGATCTCCTTATAGCCCTGCTCGACAAGCTGCCTGAACTCCGCCAGAATTGCGGCGGGCTCGCGGCTGCGCTCCCGCCCGCGGACGTAGGGCACGATGCAGTAGGTGCAGAAGTTGTCGCACCCGTACATGATGGGCAGCCACGCGCGGAAGCCGGAATCGCGGCGGATGGGCAGTTCCTCGACCACGGCGTTGCGCTCGGCGGGCTTTTCCAGATAGCGCTTGCCTTTGCGGATGCGCTCGGCCAGCATGGCGGGCAGCCGGTCAATGCCGTCCACGCCAAAGACAAGGTCCACATAGGGGTAGCTCTGGCGCAGCTTTTCGACGATGTGCTCCTGCTGGGCCATGCAGCCGCAGACGCCGATCATCAGACGCGGGTTCTGCTCCTTGAGCTTTTTCAGCGCGCCGACATTGCCGAAAACGCGCTGCTCGGCGTGCTCACGCACGGCGCAGGTGTTGAACAGAATGAGGTCGGCGTGTTCGACATTGTCGCACAGGCCGTAGCCGACATCCTGCAAAACGCCTTTGATCTTCTCGCCGTCGTTGACGTTCTGCTGGCAGCCGTAGCTGCGTACATACGCCAGCGGCGGTGTCTCATAGAACGCCGCCAGCGCCTTGGCGGCGGCGGCGTTATGGGTGTAGGTCAGTTTTTCCAAGTGAATTTCTCCTTATATAAACGCCCAAATGGGCGCACCTATCCAAACATACCATATTAGTATAACAAATTCGAAGCAAAAGCACAAGCGGCAGAAGGTGAATTTTTTGTGCCGTCGGGCGGGGAATCCGCTTTTTGCACCCGTTCCGCAAAAAGACGGCAAAAAGACGCCGCAGGAAGATTGACATTTCCGCCTTCTTGCGCTACAATACATATATTATGCCGCTGTGGCGGAACTGGCAGACGCAAGGGACTTAAAATCCCTCGGTAGCGATACCGTACCGGTTCGATCCCGGTCAGCGGCATTTACCCGAGCCGAAACAGCTTTACCGGTTGTTTCGGCTTTTTCTATTGGACCCTGTGAGGCATGGTATGCTGAACCATAAATCTACCCGCAGCGCCCGGCTGTTCTGGCTGGGGGCGCTGCTCGGCGCTGCCGTATTTTTGCTTGTGTACGGCCTTGCACCACTGGACGTAGCCAACGACGCCTTCTGCCGCGGCGGCTACATTGAAAAGGACATCCAGCAGCACTACGCGGGCTGGCTGTTCTACCGAAGCAGTGCGCCGGGCTGGCCGCTCGGCGTGACGCAGGCCGTCAACGCGCCGCAGGGCGTCAGCGTTGCGTACACCGATTCTATCCCGCTGCTGGCTGTGCTGTGCCGCCCGCTGGCGGCAGCGCTGGGCGGGACGTTCCAGTATTTCGGCTGGTTTACCCTTGTCTGCTTTGCTTTGCAGGGCGGCTTTGCGGCGCTGCTGTGTGGGCTGTTTGCCGAGGGGCTTGCCGCCCCTTTGGCGGGCTCGCTTGTGTTTGCGGCCAGCCCGATTTTACTGGAGCGCGCGTTCCGGCACACCTCGCTCGGTGCGCAGTGGCTTGTGCTGGCGGCGCTGTACTGTTATTTTGTCTGCCGCCGACAGAGCCGGTTTGCGTCGCGCGGATTGTTTGTCATCAACATTCTGGCCGTCGGTATCCACCCGTATTTTCTGCCCATGACCTACGCTGTCACACTGGCGCTTTTGCTTGAGTACGCCGTAAAGCAGCGGCAATGGCTGCGACCCGCGCTGTTTTTGGGCGGCAACATGCTCTGCACCGCGGCGCTGGGCTGGGTGCTGGGGCTGCTTTACGGCACAGCCACCAGCGGCGGGCAGGCGCTGTACGGCTATTTTGCCATGAACCTGAACGCGCTGTGGAACCCGGCAGGTGTGAACGGCGTTTTGTACAGCCGCCTGCTGCCCGCACAGAATCAGGTCGGCGGCAACTATGACGCCTTTGCCTATCTGGGGCTGGGCGTGCTGGCTGCACTGCCTGTCGTGGTCGTGTCAGCACGGCGGCATATCCTGGGCGCTGTGCGCCGTCACTGGGCGCTGTGCGCGGTCTGCGCTGTGCTGACCGCGTTTGCCGTCAGCAACGTCATCACTGCCAACGGCGTGACGCTCGCCACGCTGCCGCTGCCCGCTTCTTTTATTAAGCTGTTCTCGGTCTTTCGCTCCGGCGGGCGGCTGTTCTGGCCCGTCTACTACCTGCTGACGCTGGCAGCGTTCGCAGGGCTGGCGCGTCTGCCCCGCGGGGCCGTCTGGGTCGCACTGTTTGCCGCCGTGCAGCTGTGGGATGTAAGCCCGGCGCTTTGCCAGCGGCACGATGCCATGCAGGCCGCGCAGGTCACGGACGCGTTCCCGTCCGAGCTGGACAGCGATTTCTGGCAGAGCGCGGCACAATACCGCCACATCGAATCCGTGCAGGGCATGCAGGCCGACAGCTTGCACTTAGCACTTTGGGCCGCCGACAACGGCATGACGACGAACGATCCGTTCGCCGCCCGCTACGACGAAACTGCTCTTGCCGCCGAGCGCCAGACCGCGCTGGACGCTCTGGACGCGGGCACGCCGCAGAGTGACACGCTCTACCTGTTCGAGGACGAGGGTGCCTTTTTGCAGGCCGTGGAACCGGTCAAGGCGCTGGCCTGGTGCGGGCGCGTGACGAGCGCCGACGGCAGCGCCAGCTGGTATGTCATTGCGCCGGGGCTGCAGGGACAAACATTTGACGCTCTGTGTACGCCCTACGATGAGGACTATCCCCTGCGCCTGGCCGACTACACCGACGCGCTGTGGAGCCGCGGCGTGCTGGATGAAACAAAGCAGACGGTCTGCTTTAAGGATTCCCCGTTTGCGCGCACTAAGCTGGACGGTGCGTCACTGCTTTGCGCGGGCGGGCAGGAGTACCCGATTTTGAAGGTCGATGACCACGACGCCGGTTGGCTGATGGTCACCTTGGATATTGAGGATGCCACGGTTTTGTGGGATCAGGAGTTGACGACAAAATGAAAGAACTGCATGTAAAAAGCCTGCTGCCCGTGCGGCTGGACAAGTACCTGATGGACCAGTTCCCCGCTTTGGGCATGGGGCGGCTGAACAAGGCCCTGCGCGAGAACAAGATCAAGCTGAACGGCAAGAAGCAGCCGCTCTCCACCCGCGTGCAGAACGGCGATATTATCAAGCTGTTCCTGAACGACGACCAGCTGGAGAACCGCCCCACCCCCGCCGCCGTGTTTGTGTATGAGGACGACGACATCATCATTGCCAGCAAGCCTGCAGGCATCGCTGTGGACGGCCCGGACAGTGACACGCTGCTCCGCCGTGTGCAAACGAAGCTGACCGCCGAGGGCAAGGCTGCCCACGCCGTGCTCTGCCACCGGCTGGACACCGGTACAAGCGGGCTGGTGCTGCTGGCGAAGAACAGTGCGGCGGAGGCGTTTTTGACCGCCGCCATTAAGGCGCGCGACATTGAAAAGCGCTACCTCTGCGTGACGTTTGGCCGCCCGAACCCGCCCGCCGCCCTGCTGCGCGACTACCTTTTGAAGGACGCCGAGCGCGGCATTGTGCGCATCACCGACACGACGGCGGGCGGCGCGAAGGAGGTCATCACCGGGTATGAAACGCTGGCTGTCAGCGGACGGCTGGCCCTGTTGGAGGTCGAGCTTGTGACCGGGCGCACCCATCAGATCCGCGCGCATTTAGCACACATCGGCTGCCCGATTCTGGGTGATTCCAAGTACGGCAACAACGCCGCCAACCGCGAGCTGCGGTTCAAGTATCAGGCGCTCTGCGCGTGGGAGCTGCGCTTTCCTGCGCAAATCAGCGACCCGCGGTTTGCGCATCTCGCCGGGCGGGTATTCCACGCCGAGAAGCCGTGGTATTACCAGCAGATTCTGGACGGTACGCTGAAGTAAAGGCTTTGGGCCGGGCGGATACGGAATTTGTCCCTACGGTGTAGGGGTCGGCGTCCTCGACGACCCGCGGGGCTTTTCGCCGCCGCAAACGGCTGCGGGCGACCAATGGTCGCCCCTACAAAAATAGCAGTGCCTTCCGCTTGGAAAGCACTGCTTTTTCTTTATGCCCTGGCGTCCTCGGCCAGACTGCGCCTGCGCAGATACAGCAGGGCTGCGGTCAGAATGGCAAGCGACGACACCAGCGTGATGAGCCAGTTTTCGGTAAAGCCCGCGATCAGGTAGCCGGGCACACAGGCTGCCACGACGACCATGGCGTACTGCATCTGGGTCTGCACGTGGTTGATGTGGTTCGACTGTGCACCGGAGCTGGACATGATGGTCGTATCCGAGATCGGCGAAATATGGTCGCCGCAGACCGCACCCGCCAGCACCGCGGATACCGCTACGATCATCATGGTGGGATCCGTCTCGGAGAACATATTGACGACGATGGGGACCAAAATCGCAAACGTGCCCCAGCTGGTGCCGGAGGAGAACGCAATAAAAATCGCAATGCAGAAGATCAGCAGCGGCACAAAGCGCATGAGACCCTCATTCAGGCTGACGGCCTGGCGCACAAAGTCGCCGATGCCCAGCGCATCGGTCATGCCCTTCAGCGTCCAGGCCAGCACCAGAATCAGGATGGGCGGCATCATCAGCTTGCCGCCCTCGGGCACGGAGTTCATGAAGTCCTTAAAGCCAATAACGCGGCGCGGCAGGTAGAACAGCAGCAGGAAGCCCACCGTGACAAGACCCGCAAAGACAAGCGACTCCGACGAGGAGCAGTTGGCAAAGTCCTCGACAAGGTTCGTGCCGCCGTTCAGGTAGCCGGTCCAGATCATCGTGGCGATGGCCGTAAAGATCATGACGATCATCGGTGCAATCAGGTCAATGACCTTGCCCTTGGCGAATTTACCGCCCTCGGTGGGGTCCTTAATTTCCTGGTTTTGGAATGCCTCCCCGCCCGAGGTAAACAGGTCACCGTGGGCGGCGTTGCGCTCGTGCTTTTTCATCAGGCCGAAGTCGAAGCCCAGCAGCGAGGTAAAGAACACCATGTAGAGCGTCAGCATCGCGTACAGGTTGAACGGGATCGTGCGGACGAACATCTCAAAGCCGGACATCGAGCTGCCCGCCGGGACGTAGGAGTTGACCGCCGCCGCCCAGGACGAGATCGGCGCAATGATGCAGACCGGGGCCGCCGTGGCGTCGATGAGGTAAGCCAACTTGGCGCGGGAAACCTTGTACTTGTCGGTAACCGGGCGCATGACGGAGCCGACGGTCAGGCAGTTGAAGTAGTCGTCTACAAAAATCAGCGCACCCAGCAGCGAGGTCGCCACGAGCGTGGCGCGCTTGCTCTTGAGCTTTTTCGCCGCCCACTCACCATAAGCGCGGGTGCCGCCGGACTCCTGCATGAGCATAACGACCATGCCCAGCAGGATCATGAACATCAGAATCGAGAAGTCGACGCTGTCGATCATCGTGTTGAACAGTGTGTCAAACGCGACCCAGGGGTGAAACTCTGCCACCAGCAGCGCGCCCAGCGCACAGCCGGCGAACAGCGAGAGATAGACTTCCTTTGTGAGCAGCGCCAGCAGAATGGCGATGATCGGCGGCATCAGGGACCACCAAGTTCCTACAAACATTTCTTACACCTTTTCCTTTTCAAAATATTCCTTTGTCAGCTGCGCCACTGTGCCGGAAAGCAGCAGCAGCGCAATCAGGTTCGGGATGCTCATCAGACCGTTGAAAGTATCGGCAATGCTCCACATCAGGCCCAGGTCCATCGTAGCACCCAGGATGGAAACGAAGGAGTACACCACGAAGAAGGGGCGCACGACCTTGTCGCTGCGGCAGAGGAATGCGATAAAGCGTGAGCCGTACAGCCCCCAGCCGATGATGGTGGAGAAGGCAAAGCAGCACAGTGCCACCGCCGTGAAGATGGATGCCCAGCCGCCGTAGGTCGTGGTAAAGCCGGAGATCGTCAGTTCCGCGCCCGCGGCGATGCCGTAGTTGACCGTCGTGCCGCTACACAGAATGACCATAGCCGTCAGCGTGCAGATGACGATGGTGTCCGCAAAGACCTCAAAGATGCCGAACATGCCCTGCTTGACCGGCTTTTTCGTGTCGGCACAGGCGTGGGCGATGGAGCCCGTGCCAAGGCCGGCCTCGTTGGAGAAGATGCCGCGGGAGACGCCCTTCTGCATACTGATGAACAGGCTGCCGATGGTGCCGCCCGTGAAGGCCGCCGGGTTGAACGCACCTGCAAAGATGGCCTCGATCACCGCCGGGAAGTGCTGAATGTTCAGAATAACGACGCCCACAGCCAGCACGATGTAGAACAGTGCCATGAAGGGCACCAGCTTTTCGCTCACGCTGCCGATGCGCTTGATGCCGCCCAGCAGCACCATGGCGACGAGCATCGCCACAACGATGCCGACAACGAGGTTCAGGGTGGAAAGCGCGTTCTGACCGACCACATTGAACTCCGTCAGGGCCGTGTCGATGGCGGCGACGATGGTGTTGACCTGGGTCGCATTGCCGGTGCCAAAAACCGTCAGCACGCCGAACAGCGAGTAGAGCACGGCCAGGAACTGCCAGTGCTTGCCCAGACCGTTTTTGATGTAGTACATCGGGCCGCCGACCCACTCGCCGGCGGCGCTGCGCTCCCGAAAATGTACAGCGAGCGTGACCTCCGCAAATTTGGTACACATCCCCAACAGCGCAGAGCACCACATCCAGAACACTGCGCCCGGCCCGCCGATGGCGATAGCGCCCGCAACGCCCGCAATGTTGCCCGTGCCCACCGTGCCTGCCAGCGCCGTGCAGACGGCCTGGAACGGCGTCATTGCACCGTCTGAGGCATCCTTTTTGCGGAACATACGCCCGATGGTGGTTTTGATCGCATACGGGAATTTGCGGATCTGCAAAAAGCCCGTCCGCACACTGAGCAGCAGCCCCACGCCGATGATGCACACCATCGCCGGGATGCCCCACACAAAGTTGTTGACCGCCTGATTGATGGTTGCAATTGCTTCAAGAACCATAAAACCCCATACCTCTTGCCTTTTGATTTTGCCGCAAAAAACAAAAGGCCTGCAATCCCGGCCTTCCTGCCGGTTTTACAAGCCTTTTGTCCGTTCATGACAAGTATGACTTATATCACTGCTATTGTAGTATAACACGATACAGGGTGCTTTGCAATCCCCCGGGCGTAGTGCCGGCGGCACAGTTTATATTGTCAGTGAAACTTTTTTGCGATATACTACGGATTATAGATAGAAACACCGCTGAACAGGAGGAGAAGACCATGAACGATGACAAGCTTTGCATTTTCCCGGATGCCCTGATTGCTATGATCGTGACCGAGGCGCAGGACCGCGCGCTGGCGCAGATGTCGGGGCCGGAGGCCGCCGGGGACGTGCAGCCGTCGGATGCGTTTCTACGCAAAATGGACGCGCTGGTCCGCAATACCCGGCGCAAGGCTGACCGAAAGCGGCATTTGCGGACGGCCAAGCGGCTTTTAATTACGCTGGCCGCGGCAATGGCGATTTTCTCCTGCACAATGCTGCCCGTCAAGGCCGTGCGGGACGCGGTTGTCCAAACACTGATGACGTGGCATGACCAATTTGTGGCGGTCAGCTATGTCAGCGAGGAGTGGGGCGTTATGCCGGAGTCAGTGACGCTGTCCTATCTACCGGACGGCTTTACCCTGACCGAGGTCAGGGAGCCGAAGGATGTCGGGCACTACTATGCCTCGTATGATAATACGGAGACCGGAGCGTTCTTTACCGTAATGATTGTACCCATTCAGGGTAGGCAGGATGTCTTCCTGGACGATGAACACTCCCAATATTACTCGATTACCTTTGACGGCCACGACGCGATTTGGGGCGATATGTTTGAAGGCCAAATGAATGATTTGCTGTGGGAGCATAACAAACTCGCCTGCTCCGTAGAGGGCAACATCAGCCTGCATGAGCTTATCAAAATTGCCCAGGGCATTGTGCTGGAATAAATTTGACAAATTGTGTAACCAAACGCCGCCTTGTGACGGATACCTTATAACACGGAAGTTTATATTCAGGAGGAGCCTACGTGCTGGTTTTCTATCTTGCCGCACTGGACAGCGACGACGACAAAAACAAATTTGAATACATATACCGCAAATATTACCGCTTTATGCTGCACACGGCTGCGGGCATTATTAAAAATCCCACCTTGGCCGAGGATGCGGTGCATGAGACGTTTGTGCAGCTGCTGCGTGGAATCGACACGCTGCGCATTGATAACGAGCGGGCTTTGAAATCCTACCTTTATATGGTGACCCGGGAGCGGAGCATTGATTTCCTGCGCAAGTGGGAGCGCCGCCGCAGTGCCCAGCCCGATTACGAAAGCCTGGCCGCCGCGCTGGACAACTACGCGGAACCGGAGGAAGTGGCCCTGACAAATTTGCAGCTGGACAAGGCTATTGCCCTGCTGGACGAAATGCCGCTGATTTACCGCCAGACACTGGTTTTGCGCGTGAAGGGGTATTCCATCCGCGAGATTGCCAAAATCACCGATTCGAGCGAGTCCAACGTCAAGACCCGCATCCACCGCGCCCGGGCCATGCTGCTGAAATCGTTTGTGGAGCAGGCGGAGTGAGCAGGATTTGAACGTTCCTGCGCCGGAGTTTATGACCGACGAGAAGCAGTTGCTTTACCGCCGTAGGGGCGGATTCCATATCCGCCCGGACACTTTGCGGCTGTTGAACACAGCCACGGGCGAACCATGTTTTCCCCCCTATCGTCTCTACCCAATTTTCTATCAGGAGTTGATTTTTATGTCCGAGTCCACAATTACCCACAGCGCCAACGGCGTAACCTGCACCATCGAAATGACTGCCGACGAATACCTTGTATCCACCGAGCCGCTGCTGCGCATGGCCGCACTGTCCAAGTGGGCTACCTTCCCGCGGGGCGTGTCTTTTGCGGTGTCCGCCGTTGCCTTTTTCCTGCTGGTCTCCTATGTCACAGAAATTCCGGCGCTGTGTACCTCGCCCGGGTACGGCCCACAGTATGCGGTTGTTTTTGGTGTCGTCTGCCTGCTGCTTCTGCATGTGTTTTTGTTGTATGATCTGCGGGCTTATTTTGTATTTTGCTACTGCCTTTTTCATCGTCATGCCATAAGGTGGAGACTCCTCCGCTGCTTCGGCGCGGATACTCTGTGCAAGCAAACCGTCACGTTTTGCATCGACAGCTCCATTCGCTGCACATCTCTACATCAACCTGCCGCTGACGGCCCGCTTGCCGTTCTGCCCAAAAAGCGCATCCTCTGCGCCGTCCTGTCGGGACATTTCCTCATGATTTTAGTAAGCCGTTCCGCCGCTCCCCGCACAGATTTGTCCGCGCCGGAGAGCCTATACAAAGCACGCATTTCCTTGAAGGATAGCATCTGCATCTCCGCCGCGCCTTTTCGTTCTTCCGATTGGGAATCTCTGCTTACCCAGGTCAAAGCAATGGATATTCCGATTCTAACTTCATCTATTTCTACACGGTTAAGTTAAAAGGCAGGGTTCTCAAATACAACAAAAAGTCACATTCAAAATCACATTGAATGTTGCTTTTCATTTGTACAAGATAGATTTTACAGCAGTGCACGCACCTCGTCCGTCCATGTGTCGATTGCGGACTGGGGCGTGACGAGATTGGGGCCGCCGGTGGAATCAAAGCGGAATTCCCGTTTCTGTGCAAACGACTCACCGCGGCAGGCAGTATGAAAAGGAGTATATCGCAACAGCCCCGTATTTGATTCCAATACCAAATACAGGGCGTTTTCTTGCCATTTTGTGCTATATATTGTAGTTTTATGCACTTTCATAGCACTGTAACTTGTAGCTTGTCGCTTATTTGTCGCTTAAATCTGCTATAAGACACAGAAAGATAGTGAAAGATAAGCAACCGCAGGGTTCGTGTTCACCGTAGCTTGTAAGCCCTGCCGGGAATGAGCAGTGCGCCGTCTTGATGGCGTAGTAACCGTGGTCGATGCCGATAATGATGCTCATAGTGGAAATCCTCCTTATTATAATTAATAGGTATAAAATGGAAAATCTGAAAACAAACTGAAAACTGCCGGGAAAAACGAAAAATCCCCGCAGCCAACGAGAAATCAGCTGCGAGGAAATTGAAAACATTCTGAAAATAGCAGGATTTATTCTGTTTTTTCTCAAAAAGATTGCCCACTCCCCTGCCAAATTCCAAAAAGTGGCAGAGAAAATGGGCTTCAGGGTGGGCAAACCGCCAAAAAATGGTTGGACAACACTGTAAAACCGTGTTCAAAAATCGGTTGGCGAAATCGCTGATTTTAGACGCTACAACAAAGAAAAAAGACTGTGACATCTATTTCATCACAGTCTTATGTCTGAGTGTTACAAAAGAGATACCCTCTCCTTGAAACTTCTATGCGCCGTTTATGCGTGAAGTTCTTTGTGCTGTATCCAAAAAGACCGTTCTGGTTTTATGACAAGAATATCTATCGGTCCACCTACGGTCTCAACAACGCTCGAATAGTGCATCGTCTTAATTGTCACATCAACTGCATACTGAGCAAAGTCAATGGCATCCTGCAATGTGAAAAGTCCCCACGAAACCTTCGTTTCCCCCAAAGAGATTTCCTTTCCGTCCTCATCACGCATATAAGTATTTTGAATTATTTTCGATAGTGTTTGTGTCTCTCCATCCCATCTTGCCCCTGGAAATGTTGTATCAATTGGCGAGATGCTCTCGTCTTTTACATTTAACCAAAAGATTTGCTGAGAAGGGATGTCGTTTTCGAGCCGATACCCTACGACAAGAAAGTTTGTGTCTGGCACTTTCGGAGTTGTATGGAAATAGTTGATCAGCATCTGAGGAACATTTATAATATCTGTGTCTTGATTTATATGTTCTCTTATGAATGATTCAATATATCCTGTAATTGGAACTCCATCAAGAGATGCGTCTCCACAAGTAGCAATGCCAATATTATTTGGGCACAAAAACACTTTGTTCGTGGTATCTGTGGTATGTGTGCCAATTTTTATAGTTGTCACATCTCCACTTTTGGCAGTTTGTGTATATGTTGTCCGACTATCACCCGCAAGCACCATTCCCTCTTTTACATGTACCGCAATAATAAACGACATAAATCATCCCTCCTTTGCCTAGTCATTGACATCAATTATTGTGTCAGTTTCTTCATTTCTGCCTCAAATGCAATTTCCGTCATATTTGCACGGTGCGCAGCTTCTTTGATGCTCAGTAAACCATCCTTGACAAGCCCTGCAAGAACAGCAACAGCTCCTTCAGTTTTGCTCTCGCTCATCATATCCTCAACTGCTTTGCACACATCAATCACCTCCGCGTCCTCTGGAATGTCCAGAGGTGTGTTCGTTACAGCTTTGATTACTCGCGCCGCGTTCGCTTCCATAAGCATACGCGGGTTGTCGGTCAAAAATTCTGTCAATCGTTTTTTGTCTTTGGAATACTTGATGTACCCGATTACCTCTCGGAGACTTGTCGAGAATTTCTCCAAGTCCTCTTTGCTCAGTTTTGCCGGGTCAATCAAGTGGACCTGATAATCTTGCACAAAGTTCAGCAGACTCTCATTCTTGACTGCCATCATTTCATGCAAAGACAGAGGGCCATCCCACTCGTTCGCTCCAAAGTGCAGCACCAACGTAATGACAGGTGTGATCTTATCGTCCTTATAGAAGCCGGACAAGTACTCACCCCTGCTGTGTCCTTTCGAGCCATCGGTGCGATGCTTTGCTGCTATATCAGTGACCTGCTTTCCGTACTGGAGCGCATCATAAATGATATTGCGAACAGGCATTGCATAGTGAATATCGGTTTGGTTTTCGATACCCAAAAGGATGTAAGCCGCTTCGCCATCCTGCTTGATGACCGCCGATTTCAGCACATCACGGTATTTTTGCACCGCATCATCCGGCTGGGTTCTATTCTCGTTCTGCGTACCAAACGGCAAAGCTATTTCTGTTGTATCCAATTCCTGCAACTGTGCAGGATTGACAACTGCTTTACCACCGTAAATCAGATAGTTAAATGCATCTGCAAATACAGTATTTTCTTTCATATAGGCTTTTGTGACCGTATCAGCTAGTCCCATTGGTGTACACCTCCCTTTTTTCACTTCTTGTTCTTTGTCTCCATCTTACCATAAAGCGTTCTTTTTATCAAGTTTTGTTTCACTCCAGATTCTTAATTTTCTGCGAACGGTAGTTCATAATGTGTTTTACTCAAGGTTCCTTATTCTAGCGGCATTGCTTTCTCATATCCACCAATGAACCGTATTTCTATTTCTTTGCGCGACCTCACCGTAATTTTCTCAATAAGCCTCGCAGTCAGCGCATCATCATATTCTTGGATTTGCAGGTCCTTGGCTGACAGCAGCATCTCCGGCTGGCTGAGCTTCTCCTGTCGGGCGGCGCTGTCCTCGATGGCTTTTTTCAGACTTTTAATTTTATTATTCAGCTTTTTCAGCCTGTCATCCAGAAACGGCGTATCCTCATCGAAGTCCAAGGACATTTCCAGCAGGCGGTCAAATTCCTGTTGGGTCTGCTCCAGTTGCTCCTGCAAATTGGGCTTTATGCTTTCGCCGGTCTGGATGTCATGTAGGATGCCATTGATCTGGGCTGCAACTTCATCGGTGAAGTTTGCAGCCAAGTCCTGCACTGCTTTCAAAATTGCTCGGTGCAGTTTTTCTTCCGGGATGGACGGTGAGCTGCCGCAGAATTTCGTGCCGTACTCTATACGGTTCACGCACCGCCAGACAATTTGTTTTCTGCCGTGAATATTCCAAGTCACCCGCTTGTAAAGGCTGCCGCAGTTACCGCAGAACAGTCGCTCGGACAAGGCATACTTGCTGTTGTAGCGGCCACGGCGGCGCTTGCGCTGGTTGACGGCTGACTTGCTGTTGCGGCGGGCGATCTCAGCTTGCACCTCTCGGAACATCTGTTTGCTGACAATGCCCTCGTGGTAATTTTCAATGTAATATTGTGGGAGTTGCCCGGTGTTTTTCTTATGTACTCCGGTCAGCACATCCTCGGTAAAGGTCTTTTGCAGCAGCACATCACCGCAGTATTTTTCGTTTTGCAGGATGCGCTGGATGCTCTGTGCCGACCATGCGGTGTTGCCACGGGCTGTGAGTGCACCCGCCGTTTCCAGCTTTGCCTTGATACTTTGCAGACTGTCCCCTTGCAGGTAGCTGTTGAAAATCAGCCGAATGATTTCAGCCTGCTCCGGGACGATCTCCGGCTTGCCGTCCGCCCCTTTTCGATAGCCGATGATTCTGCCGTAAGGGAAGGCGAATTTACCGTGCTTATATCCCATGCACTTATCGCGGGCTACATTCTGGGAAATCGACTCGCTTTCGGCCTGGGCAAAGGCGCTCAGTACGGTGAGGATCATCTCAGAGTTCATGGTGGCGGTGTTGATGTTCTCTTTTTCAAATACCACCGCGATTCCCATCTGTTTCAGCATTCGGACGTATTGAATACTGTCCAGTGTGTTGCGGGCGAAGCGGGAAATGGATTTTGTCAATATAAGGTCGATTTTGCGCTTCTTGCAGTCTTGAATCATCTGGTTAAAACCGTCACGCTTCTTGGTATGTACGCCGGAGATACCGCCATCCGCGTAGATGCCCGCGACTTCCCACTCCGGGGTGGAATTGATTTTTTCGGTGTAGTACAGCTTCTGGATTTCAAAACCGCCCTGCTGTTCTTCTTCCTCGGTACTAACACGACAGTAGGCAGCTACCCGCAGCTTGCGCACGGCATTTTTTCGTCCTGCGCTTTCCCGCATTGAAGCGGGAATCTCAACAATTCTCATGTTATTCATGACTTTTCCTCACACAGTTTGTCCATTTCGCAGTTTGAATTCGATGTGGGTATCGCGGTATAGACTGACGTTGCTAACGATTTCTTTATAAAAGGTATATGGAAAATCATCGGTCGGCTTATACTCGGCACACGCTTTTTGCATTTGCAGGCTTGCTGGGTCAGCATCGCCCGCCGAGCAGAATTGGTACTCCAGTTCTGCCCTGTGTAGGATTTTGGAAATTAGCGCATCGGCATTAGGCTCTGTCTCCAGTAAATCCGTTTGGATTTCCCGTGTCAACTTAGCGCCTTCGATAGATTGGACATTACGCTGTGTTGTCGGTGGGTGAATCACCTCTGAGTGTCTCTGAATCCATTCCAATTTTATTGTAATAGCATCAGACAGTTCCTTTTCTGGGATAGGCTTTGTCCACATTCCACATTGGCGGCAAAACCATTGTTCGGTTTTAGGCCGCCAATATAAGCGTTCTCCGCAGCATCCGCATTGCACATCTTGGCGAAACGGCTGTAAAACCGTAGAGTATGTTTGTGCTTTCCTCTGGCGAAATTTTTCTACCACGCGATATTGGGTCTCTGTAATGATAGGCGGATATTTTTCATTGCCACAGTAAATTTCATTTGCAAGGACGCGGCTCACCATGTTCTGATTCCATTTTTGAGTGTCCTCATGGTACGGCGTTTTCCTCGTTGTCATGCTCTCTGCAATTTTCCGAAGGGACTTCCCTGCTGTGTATTCCTCAAAAATATATTGCACAGCTTCGGCTTCTTCTTGAACTATAGTTGTTTTTCCGTCTGTGATTTGGTAGCCAAATGGCAGGTATCGCTTTTTCATTTTTCCGTCCGTTCCTCCGAAAGTTTCATACCATTGATGAGTTCAAATTCTATCGCCGTATTACTGACCGACACTTTTTTGACCATCTCGGTAAAAGTATGCTCATCAAAGTATGTCAACGGCGGACCGGAATCCAATATTTTCTCAATCTGCCTTGTGCTTTTCAAAGGTTGTTCAACATTCTTGCTAATGGAAGTTCTGGATAGCTGAACTCTTTTCTCTACAAGCTGCTGTTCTATAAGGGTTTTGCGTTCTATGTATTGGGCATCTTCGATGTAACCTTGTGCATAGATTCTTTCCAAATTATGATTTTGTTTTGCAAGACGTTGAATTTCTGCATAAATAGATTCACGTGCGGCGTTCTGGTGTTCCTGTTGTGATTTTAGCAGCAAAAGGCTGTCTACCATTGGCCGGAATATCCTTGCACGATTTGCTTGCAGCTTGTTATACATATATAAAAAAGCCCGGCAAAGTTCTGTTTCGTAAACAGACTTTACCGGGCATAAGCTAGATTTATTCAAATGTTTTCTGCAGCCCCAAGCCACAGCACCATTTGCTCTGCTGGCTTGGGCAAACACAGTGCCGCATTCGGCACAGTAGATTTTCTTTGTGAATACTCGTGGAGCGGCATTCGGCACAGACATCTGCTTGGTTTTCAGAAGTTGCTGCACTTTGTCGAAATCCTCGTCCGAAACGATTGCCACATGGCTTTTATAGGCACAGTATTTCGGAAACTGGCCCTCGTTGTGGTAGACCATGAACGGCAATGTGTCCGTGGTGTAATGTTTTTGGTGCAGCGTATCGCCTTTATAGGCTTCGTTATGAAGCATGAATCGCACAGCGGAAGTGTACCACCAGCCACCCTCTTTCGGACGGTTTTCATTTAAGTAACGTGCAATTTCTGCGATTTCCACCCCGCTCAGGTACTTTTCAAAAACCAAGCGGACTACTGCTGCCTCATCCTTTTCCAGTACCAGCTGGTGATCCTGCTGCCTGTATCCGAAAGGAGTCGCACAGTTCACATAGGTTCCCGCCTGCATCTTTTTACGGATACCCCATTTCATGTTTTTGGAGATAGACAAGGATTCTTCCTGTGCAATAGCGCACATCATGCTCAGCATCATTTCCCCTGTGGCGCTATCCGTATCAAACTGTTCTTTTTCAAATTGTACTGTTACACCGATGCTTTTCAGTTCTCGGACGAGCGTCAGCAGATCTACCGTGTTCCTGGCCATGCGTGATGCAGATTTCACCAGAATACGGTCAATCATGCCCGCTCGACAATCTTCCATAAGGCGGTTTAGTTCTGCTCTGTGCTTGATACTCGTGCCAGAGATGCCTTCATCGGCTGCTGTACAAAAAGGACTAATAAATTTGTGCCGTACAGGATTCCCGGCGTAAGGTCTCCATCAGAGCTTTGATCTCATCGGCAAGGTTCAATCGAATGTCCATGCGCCCATCCGGGTAGATGGTGACGGATTGCAGCAGATCGGCAGAAATTTCTTTGGTCAGTGCCGTAATCCCGGCATGGCTCTTGAATTGCTCGATCACAGCGTTGCTATTATCGTCGCTGCCACTTATTTTGCGCTCCAGCTCTAAGACTGTGCAGGTGATTTCCTCGGTCTGTGCTGTCAGGACTTTTTTCTGCGCCGCGAAGCTCTCACGGGATATCTCGCCCTCCACCAGCCGCTCATAGAGGTCTTGTAATCGCTCGTCAAGCTGAGCTTTTCGGCTCTGGAGCGTCTGCAAGCGGCGCTGCGCCTGTTTGCGATCAAGCTGCCGCTGTTCCCGCCTTGTTTGCAGGAGCCGGTCTATGCTGACGGCATATTGGGCATAGACCTGTATGGTGTCAATGACAGCATACAGAATATCAGACTCAGGGATTCTATCCTCCGAGCAGTCAAAACCAGTATTTAGCCTTTTTGTGACGCAGCGGTAGGAGCCGTTCTTTCGGCTGTCCCGCTGCATGGCGTGACCGCATACGCCGCAAATCACCTTGCGTTTCAGCGGATTGCCGCTGCCAGACGCAGCTTCATATTCCCGGTATTCCCGCATACAAGCCTGCGCTTTCTCGAACAGCGCCTCCGGCACGATGGCTTCATGCTTGTCGGGGACGACAATCCAGTCATTGCGGGAGATTTTGACCGTGTGTGTACTGCCCACAATATCCCGGCTCCGCTTTCCGAACACTGTCTTACCAATATACCGCTCGTCCCGCAAGAATTTTGCAACCAGACTGGCCGTCCAGAAGTTTTCCTCTTGGATGCTGCGCCACGGCATTCTTGTGCAGCCCGCCTCGACTTTGTAATTCTTTGGAGAGCTTACACCGTCGCCGTTCAGCGCCGCCGCGATTTGCCATGGTTTCGTGCCATCTGCCGCCATTTGAAAGATGCGTCGTATTACGTCGGCGGCCTCGGCATCTACCAGAAGATGATTTTTGTCCTCCGGGTCTTTGACGTATCCGTAAGGCGCATAGGGACTGAGAAACGCCCCGCGTTCGGCTCTGGCTTTCTTTGCGCTTTTGACTCTGCGGGAGAGGTCGCGGCTGTACAGGTCGTAGATCAGCGTCCGGAACGATGTATCGAGGCTGTCGATGGCCAGCGGATTGCTGCTGTCAAAACTGTCGTTGACGGAAATGAAGCGCACACCCAGGAACGGGAATACGCGGGAAATATAGTCTCCCACGGTGAGATAATCACGGCCAAAGCGGGATAGGTCTTTGACCAGGATGCAGTTGATCTGCCCGCACCTGACCTGTTCCAAAAGCTCCTTTACCGCAGGACGCTCAAAATTTGTACCGCTCCAGCCATCGTCACAAAATTCCAGTATTTCAGAATCGGACAGCTCTGCGTGGCTGGACACATATTCCCGAAGGAGGCTGCGCTGGTTGGATATACTCTCGGATTCGTCCTTTTCGCCGGTTCTCAAATCCGCGTCCTCGCTGGATATGCGAAGATAAATCGCCGTTCTCATGCGTCAGCTTGCCTCCCTTCCAAATATGTACAGAGTTCCTTGTATTCGTCCCGGTAACGGAACACGATCTCAATATTGCTGCCACCGTCCACATACACGCGCTGGATCAGCGCCTGCGCCATTTCTCTGGTCAAGGTATCCGCATCCCGGAAGCTGCCGAAAGCCGTAAGGAATGGGTTCTCCGGTGTGTGCGCCGCCTCCGTCGCCTGCTGACAGGTCAGGGCTTCAATCAATCGCTCCGCTTCCTCGGCTTCGGCCTTATAGCGGTGTTTCAGTGTCATATATTCCTGCTCGGTCATGAGCTTATCCACATAGTTCTGATACAAGCTGTCGTACAGGCCGTTGTAGCGCATAAGTGCCTTTTTTGCCGCATCCAGCTTGCCTTGCAGCGTCGCAGTCTGCATTCTGTATTTTGGGGAGCTGTTCACCCTGCGGATGAGCGCCTCCATATCAGCGGCAAGAGCGATCTGCGTCTGGATGGCTTGCAGGAACATGGGAATCAAAACATCCTCCCGGATATTCTTCTTGGGGCAGCTTGTGATGTCGTTGGTGTGCGTCTGGCAGATAAACGTGTACCACAGCTTTTTTTCGTGGCTCACGTTCTTGTATCGCACCAGCGGACGCTTGCAGTCGGCGCAGTAGACCAGCCCCTTGAGGATGTTTTCAGTGGTTTTCAGATGCGTGAACCTGCCGAGATTTTCAAAGTATTCCGCATTTTTGCGCTGGGCAAGCGCCCGCACCTTGTCAAAGGTCTCCCGGTCGATCAGCGGCTCGTGGGTATTTTCCACGACGATCCAGTCCTCTTTTGGCTTCATGTACTGACCCCGATTTTCGTAGAAGGACTGCCGCTTTGTGCCCTGCACCATGTGTCCGATGTACACCTGCCGAGACAGAATGTTTTTGACCGTCTGAACATACCAGATTACACCGTTGTACTTTTCTGTTTTGCAAACCCCGGTATTATACAGATAGGCGGAGGGCGACGGCACGCCTCCATCGTTGAGCCGCCTTGCGATCTGAGTGACGCCAATGCCCTCGGCACGCCACCGAAATATCTGCCGGACAACGGGAGCCGTTGCCTCGTCCGGTTCCAGTTTGTGCGGATTATCCGGGCATTTGCGGTAGCCATAGGGTGCCCACGCGCCGATGAAATCGCCATTTTTCTGCTTCGCGGCCAGCGCGGAGCCGGACTTCCTGGAAATATCCTTGCTGTAGACCTCATTGATGAGATTTTTCAGCGGAACCAGATAACCGTCCGCGCCGCGCTGGGCAGTGAGGGTATCAAAACCGTCATTGACGGCGATGAAACGCACGCCCAGAAAAGGAAAAATGCGTTCCAGATAGTTGCCGGTTTCCTTGTAGTTTCTGCCAAAGCGGGATAGGTCTTTGACCACGATGCAGTCCACCTCTCTGCGCTTGACCGCTTCCATGAGCTTTTCAAATTCAGGCCGTTGAAAGTCTGTGCCGGTCTGCCCGTTATCGCAGAACAGCCCATACAGAGTGAGCGTCGGGTCATTTTCAATAAACCGGAGCAGGAGGTTTTTCTGCCCCTCGATGGTATCCGCGCCGGGTTTGCCGCTGTCTTCCACGGAAAGGCGGGCATAGGCGGCAGCGCGGTATTGCTTCTGTGCCTGTGCGGGAACTTCCGCCGCCGGAATGGCCGGGTTTGTCTTTCGTTTGGTTCTTGCCACTTATACCACCTCTCTGATTTGTGACCGGCGCAGAATATCTGTCTGCCATGCAAATTCATCCGCGAAGCGGAAACGGACTTCCACACGATTATCTTTATAAATTAGAATGCGGTCGATCAGCGCCACAACGATGCTGCGCTCCAATTCCGTAATGTTCAGATGCTCCCGGAACTGTGCCATCCACTCCCGGTGCTCGCCACCGTGCTCTTTGATCTGCGTAATGGTCTCCTGCAAGGCGTCCATCTGCTTTTCGCACTCGGCGCAGCGTCCTGCGTAATTCTGCTTGAGCCTTGCGTATTCGTCCCGGTCGATGATGCCGTCTGCAAGGCTTTCATACAGGGACATGAGCAGCTTCTGGAGCCGCTCATATTCCGAGCGCTTTTTGTCGAGCTGCCGCTGCACCTTCTGGGCTTCTGCGGTTCTCAGGGGGGCGGTATCCGTCATGGCAAGAATATCGTCCAGGTCTACTACGTCCCGGATATACTGCCGAAGCGTTTCCAGCACGATATCTGCAAGCGCCTCGTCGCGCATCCGGTGGGGCGAACAGGATTTATCCTGCTTGTGCGCGGCGCAGACGTAGTAGACATACTTTTTATTGCCGGAGGGAACGGTTTTGCGCACCATGCTTGCGCCGCACTCCCCGCAGAACACCATGCCGCTGAAAAGCTGCACGGCGCTGTCGCCGGGGCTGCGGCGGGTATCCAATGAGAGCGCCTTCTGTACGCTGTCAAAGTCCCGGCGCTCAATGATGGCTTCGTGGGCGTCCGAAACGATTGCCCATTCGCTTTCCGGCTTTGTGACGCGCTTTCGCACCTTGTAGCTGGGTGTGGTTTCTTTTCCCTGAATGAGTATGCCTGTGTAGACCGGATTTTTCAGGATACGCAGCACGGCGTTGGCCGACCATGCCGCCTGCGGGTTCGCCTTGAAGGAGGTGGCAAACCTCATGCCCAGCGATCTTTTGTATTCCATGGGCGAAAGCACGCCGCTGTGATTCAATCGGGCGGCAATGTCCTGCGGACTCACGCCCTCCAGCTTCCACGAAAAGATGTCCCGCACGATATCTGCGGCATATTCGTCTACGATCAGGTGATTTTTGTTTGCTTCATCCTTCAGATAGCCGTATACGGCAAATGCGCCGATATACTGGCCGCTCTTGCGCTTGACCTCAAGCTGGGTGCGGACTTTCACGGAAATATCCCGGCAGTAGGCTTCGTTTATGAGATTTTTGAACGGAATGACAAGCTCGTCCGAAGCGTTTTTTTCACCGAAGCTGTCATAGTTGTCGTTGACGGCAATGAACCGCACGCCTAAAAAGGGAAATATCTTCTCGATGTATTCGCCTGCGTCCAGATAATTTCGGCCAAAGCGCGAAAGATCTTTCACAATGATGCAGTTGGTTCGTCCGGCCTTTACATCCTCCAACATCTTCTTGAAACTCGGACGATCAAAATTGGAGCCTGTGAAACCGTCGTCGATCCTGACGGCGTATTCCCGAAACTCCGGGCGGGTTCGGATGAAATCCCGCAGCAGCTCCCGCTGCCCGGTGATGCTGTTGGATTCCTCTTTATCCCCGTCATCTCTCGACAGTCGGAGGTAAAGCGTGGCGTTCCAGATTTTTGTTTCCTTGCAGTTTTGCATATTGCCAGCTCCTTTCCTCCAAAATTGTACCTGCAATGCGCATGACTGTCGAGGATGTCGCGGGGTCAGCCCTTTGTGCGGATATATGCTTCCAGTCTGTCCTCCAGCGAAATATCCGTATCGGCAAAGCTGACCCTGACCACATATTTTCCGTGCCGGTAGCAGTAGGGATTGCCGATCTGGCGGATGAAATCCAGAATACGCTCCCGCTTGGGCAGCGCTGTGTTGACCTTTACATCGCGGATATCCACCAGCGCCGCAGGGTCAACGGCGCGAATATCCATGTTGGATGCCGTATATGCGTCCATGCCATACCTCCTTGCTTGGGTTATTTCATGGTTATGACTGGATAGAGGAATGTATGAATCCGGGATAACCGGCAGCGTGGACTTCATTACGGAGCCTCCATTTCTTCCGGGATATAGAGGCCCAGGCTGATTTGAAGGGCTTCGTTTACACCGTCCATCTGTTCGCGGCTGGCACGCCCGATATAGCGCACCACCCGGCGCTTGTCGATGGTTTTGATCTGCTCCAGAAGAACGACAGAAGCGCCGTCCATGCCCTTTACAGAGTTCAGCAGATAATGTGTAGGCTGATGCGGTTTCTTGCCTCTGCGGGCTGTCAGAGGAGCTACAATGAGGGTTGGGCAATAGAAGTTGCCGGTGTTGTTTTGCAGCAGAAGAACAGGGCGCGTGCCGCCCTGTTCCGAGCCGATATAAGGATTTAAGTTCGCCAGATAGATATCGCCGCGGCGATATGTCCAGTTCTCCTTCAAGGGCAAGGACTCCTTTCTGTTTTGGTATGTACAGCCCTAATTTGTCCTCGACACCCCAGAGCCGTGGGAAATCATCAGGCGGCGGCTGGTTGCACCGCTCCATGGGATTTGAACCCCTCCGAGGATCGCTCCGAGCTGTCCCCATTGCGTGAAGAAGCTGTGGCTGGACAGAAGTATCGTTAGCCCTGCATACGGTCATGGCCGGATCGGGAACCACCCGATTTTTCCAGTCGGCTTTATCGCTCGTTCACGGAAACTGCGCTGATTGAACGTTGTCCGCACTCGTGAATGTCGTGGCGCACCGCTGTGCTGGCTTGTGCTCTCGCACATATGCAGGAATGTACCTGATGAATGAGTATGAAATTTTCAAGGAACAGTCAGCTTTCGCTGTAGTTTTATTTTAGAAGACCGTGCGCCGGTTTTGAATATAACGTTAGTAACATTCGCTTTACCATTAGTAACATCGGTTATAGCTGCTCCCTGAATTTCTCCAACAGTCCGATCAATGCCTGAATATCTGCTTTCAGCGCAGCGGAATCCGGCGCAGTGAAAGCGGCAGTGCCAAGGACAAGGTAGTCGATGGATACACCAAACAGGTTTGAGAGCGCGATCAGCACATCGACCGAGCAGCCTTTCTTCCCTGACTCAATGAGACTGATAAAACCACGGGAAACATTCATATGTTCTGCCAGATTATCCTGCGTGAAGTTCTTCGCGATGCGAAGCTCACGAATCCGCGCTCCGCTTGCCTTTGTGTTGTAATACATAAAAAACCTCCGTAAATTTGAAATGTGAAAATTTCAAATCCACGGAGGCGGAGAACGGCAATGAAGCCCTATAGGCGCAGAAAAGCCCGCAGCATGATTGCTGCGGGCAGAATGGGGCGATATGAGATTGTGGTGGGGCGGCGCATCCGGAAGAGGCCGCAAAGATGGCGGGGCGCAAAGAATGCGTCCCAACAGGGTACAACATTGTCCTCGGAGACCGGGAGATAATGCGCCGGACCTGTACATAAAAACCACCCATCAAGCTCAATTCTGATACTTCCTTCCGTTAATTGATTTTACCTGATGGGTGGTCTCAGCGCTGTCCTAATCTACGTCCTTAAAATTATCTTAATTTTCACGTCTTTTTGTCTCATTTCGGTTCTCAAGAAAGTCTCAGAAATGTCCCCCCAAAAAGTCTCAGGAATATCCTTGTGGGTGCCTCACAACGGCATCATATGAGGCTCACCGTTGTTTTCCCGAGAGCGAACGGACTGAGATGAGCTGTTTCTACGCTTATGTATTTCTGTGCTGTTTCAAGAAACTGTTTTGCAAGATCAGCTCTGCTTTGATGGAACATGCTGATAACCATAGCCGTATTGATGTCGCTGTTGTATGGTGCGAAGTTCAGAGCGTCTATGGAAGTGCGGTAAGCCGTGAGATAGTCATGCTGGCCAATTTTGTGCTGAATGAAGCATTTGACCATCTGAATAAACATGCTGTGGTAAAAGACAGCAGTGGACATCAGCCAATGCTGATAATAAAAACAGCAGAGAACACTCTCTGCTGTTTTTGGTAAATATCGGGTTTCTAAGTTATGGATACTGTACTCACTTTCGAGCCTTACCCGCGCACACTGGACAGCCGCATTTCTTTTTGCCAGTTCTGGAGTAGATGGCGGCCTTCCAGACGTGGCCGTAGGCACACTCCCACCAGACCCTTTTTGTACTGCCAGGCGTGACCATTTCGGGTGTGAGCGTGCCGTTAAGCGTCGGATGCCACTCAGCAGCAATGCGCGGTTCTACGGTTGCCAGATCATTGAAGCCAGCTAACACCTTCCTGTTTGTGCAATATGGGCAGTTGCTGGCCTGCATTGTACGAGTCGCAACCGCCGCCTGAAAACTATGTCCTTTGGCACAACGCCACCATACAATTCGGTTGCTGCCGATGGTCACATCTTGCGGTGTAAGCGTTCCATTTTTCTTCGCGTCCCACTGCATTGCAATCGCTGGATTCTTGGAGGCTAGGTCGTTAAAACCTTGAAGTATCTGCTTTCCGGCACAAATCGGGCAGCCGCTGTTTCTGTACGCGCGGGAAGAGATTGAGGCAAATCAGCTATGACCGGCCTCACAGCGCCACCAGACCCTGCGGGACGAGCCAGGGATAGCGGACTCTGGCGTCAGTGCACCGTTTTTCTGCCGATCCCATTCCAGCGCTAACTCTGGGAACTGAGATACCAAATCGTTTTCCCCTGCAAGAAGCTGCCGCCCTGCGCAGACCGGGCATCCGCTGCCAGACACGCGTGAGCGGACAGATGCTCGCCAGCTATGTCCTTTTTCACATTTCCACCAGACTAGCCGATGGCTGCCGGACGTAACATCTGCCGGCAATACAGGAATGTTCTTTGCATAATCCCACTGTTGCGCCAGCTCTGGATTTTGCGTCGCCAAATCGTTAAAGCCTGTTTGAGTTTTCTTCCCGGCATAGAACGGGCATCCGCTGCCGTGGGTTCTTGTATAGACCACCGCTTCCCATTCATGCCCGTTTGCGCACCGCCACCAGACTGGCGTGTGACTGCCGTAAGAGACCATCTGCGGCGTGAGCGGAGCGTTTCGCGCTGTGTCCCATTCGCGCAGCAGCGCTTCTTTGTGGTACTGCCTGCAATAGTCAAAGAAACTCTGTCTCATGTGCGCCTCCGTTCTGCATCCGCCTGCGGCGAAAGATGCAGATGGCGGTGCTTCTGGCTGACGTTTCCGGCGCAGACGGGGCAGCCGGTGCGCTTCTTTGCATTCGTGCGGTTCGAGATCGCCGTGCGCCAGACATGCCCCTCCGGGCAGAGCCACCAGACCTTTCTGTTGCTGAACGAAGTAACCTGATCCGGTCTCAGACTTCCGTTGCGTTCCGCATCCCACTGTGCGGCGATGTCTGGAAAGAGCGTCGCCAGATCATTCTCGCCGGACATCACAGCCTTCCCAGTGCAAACCGGGCATCCCGCGCCTCTGCTTCGGCTGAGTATGCGAGCTCGCCATGAGTGTCCATTCTGACACTTCCACCAAACGTATTTATGACTTCCTTCCAACACATCTGAGGGCTTTAGTTCACCATTTTTCTCGTTGTCCCATTCAGAAGCCAGTGCAGGATTCAAGGTGAGCAGATCATTGCTTTCAACCCAGAGCATCCGCCTGGTACAATAAGGACACATCGAACCATTTGCACGAACCCGGATTCCTGAATACCATGTATGACCGTTTTCACAATGCCACCAGACTTTTTGATGGCTTCCTTTATGTACGCTATCAGGGGGCAGCGGAGCATTTTTCTCCTGATCCCACTCCTGTAGAAGATACATTCTGTCCTGACACTCACAGAAGGATTGCAAAGAGTTTTCTTTTTTCATTCAGGTACTCCATATTGCTGAAACAGATTCATAACCGCGTTTACAAATCGCAGCTACAAGTCCGGCTGCAACTGCACGCGCAGTTCAGCACCGGCACTTTTGCTGACGCTGATTTTTATGGGGTTGTCCTTCGCCCAAACAGGATCAGCAGCCGCTTTTTCTGACCACTTTTCATAAAAGCCGATAACTTCACCGTTTATAGCTTCTTCCGCTTTTTTACGGGCTTCAGCCGCTTCTTCAACCGAAGCGTATGTTCCAAGAAAATATTGCCGATGCTGGAATACGATTTTCGCAAGGTAACGGCCTTTGACCAGATACACGCCTTTTACGCCAGTCGTATTATTTGAGGGAATCTTTCTGCTTTTGAGTGCATCAATGCTGGTGCCGTCCACATGTGTCAGGAATCCGCCGAGGGCTTTATCATGCTCCTTTTTCTTGCATCCGCAGCTTGTCTGGCCGCAATACATCAGGCTGTTATAGGAAACGTCTGCCTCGCTGCCGCAATCGCATTGGCAATGCCAGATCACAAAGCCCTTTGCGTCACGCTTTTTCGTGGAGTAATGCGCAGTCAACCGGCCGAACCTCTTGCCGATGATATCGGACACAGCATAGTTCCTCGTGCTCATGCAACCGCAGCTTGTTTTACGGCCGGACACAAGCTCAGAAGCCGTTGCCTCGCAGGTATAACCGCAGCTACACAGGCAAGTCCAATACGACCCCATTTTCGTGCGCTTCCGGCTCTTTCCGACGACGCGGAGGTCGCCAAAGGTCTGCCCCAGCAGATTGTAAGCATTGGCCTGATACGCCATTTCTTTCCGCAGACAACCGCAGCTCTGAGATCCTCCATATAGCAATGACCGCTCCAGCACATACCGCTCCGTGCCGCAGTCACACCGGCACAGATACTTCCGCTCGCCCTGCGGGGTCGTCATACTCCCGCCCAGCACAGTCCAGCGGCCAAAACGCTGACCGCAGGTAAGCCTCTGATCTTTTTTCTGCTCTATCATTGTTATAAGTTCACATTGTCCTCGCCAAAGAACGCACCCTGCTTGCAAAGCTCGTAGTAGCATTTCGCGCAAAGCTGTCCCTGTCCTTGGACATAGTACTTTCGCAGAGAGATCGGCGTATTTTGGGGAACATTGGTCAACTGCAAACACAGAACGCAGCGATCCATCTTCATCCCACGGGCGCTGTCGGCACGAGAGCGGCGGTTTCTTTTTCTGTCCAAATTGATAATATTGTTTGCCACGTTCAACCTCATTTTTCCATCGGCGTCGGAACTGGAGAAGGTGTAGCTATCTCCTCGCGGTTGCAGAACACCGTCACGCGGGTCTTGCCGCCCTTGGTGCAGGTATAGAGCACAAGATCATACCCGCTGTTCTGCACCGCATCTACCTCGTTGGGGTTCAGCGTTTCGATCTTTTCAACGCAGTAGGTGTTGACAATGCCCTCCATGTCCGTAAAGGTGATGGTATCTCCCACCGACAAATCTTTCAGATGCCCAAAATGGCTTTCGTAATTATGCGCGGCAATGACAAGATCGTCCGTGCGGGAAGAGCCGAATTGACGGCAGGGTGCAAGCTTCAGCCGGTTATAATCCCATTCAGACATAACTGGTAGCTTTAGCCCCAGCACAGGGATTTCGACATAGCCCACATATTCATAGCCATCCAGCATCACGACCGGCATTTGTGGGTCAAGCGGCGTCGTAGACGGAGCTGCGTCCGGCTGCTTACTGGCGACAGGTGCTTTTATTCTTTTCGTTTCAATAACCGCCTCAACGTTTTCCAGCAGGCTCTCGGCTTCCTTACCAGCTTGTACGTCTTCCTGACGGTTATGGAAGAAAAGGAGCAGTGCCGAAAGGATCAGCACTGCTCCCACTGCTACGATGGCAATGCCCGTTTTTTTAGGCATTATTCTCTCTCTTTTTCTTCACCAGCATTGCCCCGCCGAGAGAAACAAGGACAAGTCCTGCGCCGCCGAGCACCCAAATAGGCCAGTTGAGCTGACCGGTCTGGATCAGACTTCGGGTATTGGTGATGGTAACGACATTACCGGAAACACTGTAAGATGGGACATAACCCTTGGGAATGTTGGACTCGATAACCTGCCAGTTTCCGTAGGCACTCAGGTCTTTCCATGTATAAGTCCAATTGTTCCATGCACCGAGACGTACCGTCTCATAGGGAACATCACCGTTATAAAGCGTGACGGTCACGGAATCCGGGCGATCCTTCATATCATCGCTGCTCCACACCTTGCGGACAACGACATCCAGAGGATAAGAGGGATCAGGATCGGGCTTGGGCGGCGTCTTCTTTGTGTTGGTGATGGTTGTCAGCGTGCCCACCGTGTTGTAGCTGACGGTGTACCCGGCGGGAACCTCCGCTTCCTTGACAGTCCAGGTATGGCCTTCCAGAAGCCGGTCAAAGGTGTATGCCCATCCGTTTGCTGCGTTCAGCTCCTGAGAGCTTTCGACCTTACCGTCTTTCAGCAGATTGACCGTGATGCTGTCATTGGCGTGGTTTGCGTTGCCGTCAGACCAGACCTTGCGGACGGAAAGCTGGCTTTCGTTGTAAGCTTCCACATGGAAGATCCAGTCTACTTCGCCCACGCGGTTTGCATACTCGTTTCCCAGCTCGATGGGGACGCTCAGCTCCACTTTCAGCGTAGCCGTCTCGCCGGTGCGGAATGTGCCGAGAAGCTTATTGCTTTTCAGTCCGTCCAGTTGGTCGGGAGAAGCGTCATAGATCAGCTCCGTGCCGTTCCAGACCTTCATGGAGAGCTTGGACAGGAACTCCGTCATGGTGGCGACGGTCTCTTTCTCCGCGACCTTGGGACTGAGAGGATTGTCCGTCTCATCATGCGCCTCGGCTCTCATGTAGAGATTCACGAAATCGCAGTCGGTCGCCGAATTGGTGAAGGTAATGGTCTCCGTCACGGTATCGCCGGGCATGACGTTTTTGAAGCTGCCGAACAGGTCGGTCTCCGTGTACTCGCTGCCGGGCTGGAAGTCAAAACCTTTTGAGAACCCTTCAAACGTGATGGAAGGAGACGCTGCAAAGGCCGTTACTGACATACTCATCACTACGAGCAGCATCAGCACAAGGGATGTGATTGCTTTGAATGATTTTTTCATGATCTCCACCCCCTTAATTACCCGGTACGCTCAGACTGCCGTCTGCGCCAATCGAGAAGCCTGCGCCCCAGGCTGCCTTGACGGCATCTTCCGGAACGCTCTGGATGGCTTCGGCCATCACGTCAACAGCCTGCTTGCCGCCGTCCGTATCCAGGTAGGAGCCGACCAGCGTCATGCTGTCTGTCAGGTTAGTTTTCGGTCTTTCTCCCGGAGCAACAGGCAGCGTGTAGTAGTAATAACCGTCATACGATACCCAGTTTGCACCCAGCGTAAATGTAGGGAGGGATGCGGTGCCGCCGATGTGCTGCCCCTGATCGTTTGTGCGATAAGTCACCAGCTTGACACGGATAAAGGCATTGATCGTGCCGGTATTCTTCACGTTGACGTTGGATTTCACGCCCCTGCTGCCGTCAAACCTCTCCGTCACTTCGCAAGTAACCTTGGTGGGAAGGAATTTGTTCTGAATCGGAGAGTCTTTTGTGCTCAGCCATGCAAGCGTGCCGCCGATGGCCAGCGCAAGAAGGAGTACGGTCGCAATTACCATGGTCGTTAGGCGGCCAGTCCGGAGCGTTTTTCCATGTACCGGAGCTGCCGTTGCCTTGCGGTGCTTGCCTTCATATCTGCCTCTATACATCTTCATTCCCTCCTTTCTTAGTGATTCGTGCCGAAGATGTTACGAACAACCTCGCTGAAGCCGTTCAGCCACTGATTGTTGTTCTTCGTGTTGGTGCAGGCGATGCTGCCGGTGGGATTCTGTGCCGTCAGCGCAGCGCTGCCGCCGTTATTGGCAGAATAGCGCCAGCTCCAGCCGGTGTTTTCGCTGATGGTGTAAGTACCGATGGGCAGTTCGACGAGGGTTTCGGTGCCGTTGCCCCAGACGGTCACTTCGGAATACTTCACGCCGTCCTTGAAAACATCGAACACATAGGACTCGTCAGCCGCGCCGCCCTGCTTGGTAATGTTCAGCGTGCAGGTCTGGATGTGGATCAGGAACGCGGGAGCACCGGGCGTTGCTGGGGTCTCCCAACCGCAGGCGGTGGTGCAATCCTGATGCACGAACGTGGTATGCTCATTCACATTTTCTGTGCCGATTTTGACCGTAGCCGCAACCGGAACATCCTGCTTGGTGTACTTGCCGCTTTCGAGCTTGCTTTCATCCGGCGTGTAGCTGATATCCAGCGTCGGCTTTGTGCCGAGCATGGTTACGCCTGCATCTGTCGATGCGGTATCACCGTGCTTCCACGTTTCCAAACCTACCTTATTGCTGCTGTAATCGTTGTTTGTGGGGACGCTCTCGCCGTAGTAAGCGCTGGAATCCTTGAACGTCAACTCCGGCTTGAAAACGTAGATGTTAGCGGCAGGGTCGTTGGCGCCGGTTTTCGCGGTTGCCGCGTCACCATTAGCGGGGGTAGAAGTACCCACGGTCTTGGGCGCTACGGTAACTTCGACGGTATAGGTCGTATCTTCGGTCAGGTTTTCAAGCTTGTCAGAAATGACATTGCCGTCCTTGTCCTTGACCGTAACGGTGATATCGACGTATTCGGTCTGCCAGGGATCAAGGCCGTAAGGCTTATCAGTGTCGGTTGCCTTGCTGAGATCAAGCTTTACATCGCCAACGCTGATTTCAGAGCCATCCTTGAGCTGATCGGCGGTGACTTCGCCCTTGAGATAGACGTTCTTGTCAGTGGCCGTGACGGTCACATCCTGAATGGGAACATTGACTTTGGGCTGCTCGAAGGTCATAACAGGGGTCTGCGCGGAGCCGTTCTCGTAGATACCCGCGCTTGCATTGGTGATAACCTCGTTGCCGCCCAGGAAACCGCTCTTGGGTGATACCTCAAAAGAAATAACCAGTTTATTGCCGCGAACGGTGGAATTGCCCTGCGCATCCGTTTCGGTGCCGCACCAGTTTTCGGAGAAGTCAAAGCCGGTTACGCTGACCTGGTCGCCGTCGACCGTGGCAGTCGCGCCGCCGGGGCCGCCGCTGGTGCCGCTCCATGTGTAGGTATTTCCGTCCTTCCCGGTGCAGGCATAGGTGTCGATCCGAATGCCGCTTGCCGTCGTTCCGGCAGGCAGCGTGAAGTACGGAGAAATAATGTCCTTCACAACTGTCTCACTGCCCAGCGTGGTCTCAGCACCGCCCGTCTCGATCTGGTTGGAAATTTGCTGGAAGATGCTGTTCAGTGTTCCAGCATCCGCAGCGGAAAGATAATAACTGGGAGACTGCGGATACTGCGTGTTGGAAGACACACGTTGCATGAACCAGTTGGCCTTCTCTGTTTCGTTTCCGTTCTGATTGCCTGCGCTGGTCGCGTCCGCGCCGGGGAATATGCCAATGGTGTATACTGTTGCTCCATAGGTGTTTTTTGCAGTCCCAGCCTGAGTAATCGCACTATTCGCCGTATCGGAATCATAACCGCTCCAACCAGGAACACCATCTGAAAATACGATTACGACACGATTCCGTTTTTCTCCCTCCGCTATGGGGTTTGCACCGAAAATCCCGTTACCCATCTCCAGTCCAAGATTTGTAAGCGTTCCGCCATCCGCAGAAAGAGCTTCGATGGAAGCACTAACATTGCCAACTCCCGTGGAGGTGTTCATATTCTGAAAGGCGTTCCCATATTGCCCTTGTGCAGCAGTTCCGTATCTATATTGATTGCTACCTACAAAAACTTCTGTGTTGTTGTAATTATAATTGGTGCCGTTATAGCGTTGTCCACTCGCAAAGCCTACCACCGCAATGCGGTGATTGACATTATCGGCAGGGGCATTGATGTCGCCATCCTCACCTGCTGCCTTCGTAGCAACGGCATTGGCGAATGTAGTTGCTGCATTCTTTAGAGCATTCAGCCTCGTATCGCCAGCACTACTACTATAATCCCTGCGATAAAACTGCGTGTCAGGACTGCTCCCATCCCCAAACGACTCTTCTATAACCGTTGTGGCTCCATTCAGAGTATATGAATAGATGTACTTCTTTACGGACTGATAGAGAGGAGCATATTGCCCAAAGTTTGGAATGCTATCGTCTCCGGTCGTATAGAGGATTTGCTGACCATCCACCGTGTACCAGTATTCATCAGCGGAAAAAAGATGTCCTTCTCTCTTCACTGTGACGGACTTATACTCTCCTGAAACCAGACAGTACAGGCTGTTTTGATTATCATAGTATTTCCTGTTGCTCCAGCCGGAAATAGCGGTATATACCATCTTCTGTTCTACGGAAACGGCAATATACTCGTTATTATTCAGCTTGTGCCACAGGTTCTCGCTGCCGCCATTGTGCCTAAGCGGATAATACTCCTCATTATGATAGTTGCGACTGTTCCATCCACTACCTTTCCGGTATGCCGTATATGTATAGCCACCTATCGGGTCTTTCATCGAGCCGGACTGGTCGATAACAAGAACAATATCAGTGGGGATATCCGTTTTCTGCTCCGTAATGACCTTAGAGCCGGTGGCGAAGGCTTCCAGCGTGATGGTGTAGGAACCGTCATTGTTGGCAGTAGCCGTCTTGCTGATCTTCATGCCACTGTCGGGCGCATTGTCCGCATAGGCTCTCGTGCCGGGCACGATCAGCGCACAGAAAAGGGACAGGCACAAAAGCAGCGATAGAATCTTCGTCTTTTTCATTCTCTGCCTCCTTAATTGCCGCCGGTGACGGGTTCGCCAAAGGGCGCAACATTGGTATAGTTCACCGTAGGACGGTAAATCTCACTCTCCACGGGAGGTTCGGATTCTTCAATAACGATGGCGGGCAAGGGCGCGGGCATCAGCTTATCCATGTACGCCTCCACCTGTGCGACCTGCTCCTCCGACAAAGACTTCAGTACATCCTCCGGGGTTGCCTTGATAATAGCCTCGATCTCCTCCAGCGTTTGGCAGGCCATAAGCCGGTCAAACAGGTGGCAGGGACATTTGCAATCCTCGCCGGTGCAGCCCTCTGTGCAGGTATCGATATGCTTGGAAGCATCGGATACGGGCTTCACATACAGCGGGCAGCCCTCCTTATGCGCCTCGCCCTCGGCTGCGCCGCAGGTGCATTCCTTGGGAGCCTCAGTCTCGGCAGGCTTCTCCGTTTCCGCAGGCTTTTCCGTCTCGGAAGGCTTCTCGGTTTCGGAGGGCACGGGGCTCTCCGTCGGCTTGGGCTCCTCCGTGGGTGTTGGCGTTTCCGTTACCTCCGGCGTGGGAGTCGGGGTTTCTTCCGCGACCGTAAGCTCGCCGTTTGTAGCGGCCTGATCGGTAGAAAGCGCCAGCGTGCCGGGAAGCACGACAGCGATCACCAGCGCAAGGCTGATAATCAGTGCGAATCCTTTTTTGTTCTTCATAGCGCTGCCTCCTTACGAATTGGGCCAACCCTTGGCGTCCATAACGGTATCGCCGTTGTTGGCGGTCTGCACGGCCTGGGCGGAAACATCCACCGTTGCCGTGGCGTTCTGGTACTCGTTGCCCATTTCGGGCTTGAATGTTACAGCGGTGAAGATGGGCGCGGTGACTTCTCCGGGCTTTAAGGCTTCCTTATAGTAATAGTAGCCGTCTTTTTCCGTCCAGTCGGTGGTGTTGAGCGTCAGCTCCACCAGCCCGGTATCCGGCGTACCCTCGCCCTGAAGCTTGATGTTCTTCTCCACTTTTACCCGTACCCATGCGTCGGACGCTCCGGTGTTTTTCACCTCCGCGATCTTGGTGACGGTGGTGTTGGGCATCACTCCGCTCAGGTTTTCAAAGGGCTTGGTTTTTTCGTCATCCGCCCATTCCTGCACTGCGATCTCTACGCCGCCGGTGGTGATGACATTGTGCGCCTTACCTTCTGCGGTAAAGAACGCAATGGTTCCGGCGGCGAGCGTGGCAATGCAGATGGCCAGCACCGACAGAATCAAAATTTTTCGCTTCATAGTCCCTACTCCTCTCAAGCTGTATTTGCAAACCTCCGCTCCGGGATTTGATAACGAAGTTGCATGGTCTTGTCAGACCATATGAGAACATCCGGTCTTGCCGGGTGCTCTCATATGGCCTGTACCCCGAAGGGTACAGACCACATAGGTGGAGGGGAATAGCACAGCCAATTGCAAAGCTGTGCTAAATTAGATTACTGCCAGTTGGAAGCGGGAGTACCCCAGGGATTGTAGTTGGCACCGAAAGCGGCCTCCATAGCGGCGGCAGCATTGTCAAAGCCCTCGGCCTGGCAGGCAATGGCGAACACGGGGCAGGAAACGCTGTTCCAATCCCAACCATCGTCCAGAGTAACTTCCTTGCCAAAGGCGTAGCACTTGCCGTCCTTGATGTCGAAGGTCTTATCAAGGTAAACGCCCTGCACGAACTGCTCGGTAGTGGCATTGGCGTCAACAGGCTGATAGTAATCCGCGAAGTAGACATTGTACTTGATGTCGTCGATGGTAGTCTCGAAGTAATTCCACTTGTTACCATGCTTCCAGTTCCATTCAACGTCATAAGTAGAGATAACATTGCCGTCAACGACCTTGTTGCCAAAATTGAAGTGCAGAACGTTCATGCCGGCATTGAAGGTTTCATAGCCATCGTCAAGCGCGGAGGGGATGGCAAAGTAGGCACGGATATAAGCCTTCTCAGAACCGGTGTTCTTGATGGTGACCATCTTGTCCACATAGTTCTTGGCAATAGGCATACCATACTCGTCCTTATCGCCTTGGGCAGAGCCGACGATTGGGTACAGCTTCTTGTTCTGCTCAAAAGGCACAAGGCCGTTCTCGCCGCGCTGCTGCTCGATCAACTCGATTTTTACATTTCCGACTGCAAACGTGTTGGTGGCTTGATCGGTGTCGGTGAAGTAAGCCAGAGATGCGCCCACGATGGCAATCGCTACGAGAGCAACACACAGGAAGATGGCGGTAAGTTTCTTTTTCATGTACTTTTACTCCTTAGTAAGTATTTGGTATCGTTTCTGCGCCCATGCGCAGAGGGTTGCTTAGGGGTTGGTGGGGTTCACGTTTGCCCATGCTTCAGCAGCGGTAAATTCCGTTGTGGCGTTCTTGTGAAGCTGAGAAGCGTAAGCGGTAACGGTCAACTTCGGCAGCGTTTCCGTTGTAAGGCCATCCATCATCGCCTTGGTGACTTCGCCCTTGACAGTGACCTGATCGCCCTTCAGTACGCTGTAGGCTGTGCCGATATCGGCGGTCTGAACCTTACGGTAGTAGACATTGGTTTCACCGGGAACCAACGTCCAGCCTTCAGCCATCTCATAAGTCAGGAAGGTATCGAAGTTCTGGGACTTCTCAAGCTTCACAAACAGGAAGCACTCTTCGGAGCCAGCCAGGACAGTCGCCTTGGGGTTCTTGCTGATGGTGTAGCCCGGAATCATTTTGTACTCCGTGCCGGTGGTCTCTTTCAGCTCGACCTTGATGTCGCTGGTGGTAAAGGTATTCGTTACCACATCAGACTTCGCGGTCAGCCATGCCAACGTACCTGCTACAACGCCAACGACCAGTAGAGTCAGCGCCAGAACCAGCGCCAAACCTTTCTTCTTCATGTTGTTTTCCTCCTTTCTTAGGGTATTTGCGATTGGGTTTTTATTTCAACAGACAGCAGAATCCATACGCTCCCCCTCATCTGTTGGAATCGTGCGTGATGTTTTTAATCAAAGGCATCCCAAGCAGCTTCTGCGTTGGCAAAGCCGTCAGCCTGAATGGCGTAAGCATTGACGGTGATGGTCATGCCCTCGATGGTTGCAAGCTGCTCATTCGTGATAGTGCCGGGAACGGTGATGGAATCAAACAGAGCGTCCAGAGCGACATCAGCAGTGGGAGCACCAACAGTCTCTTTGTACCAGAACTCATAGGTACGGGTGTCTGCGGTCGCATCTTTGGTGTTGTCCTTGTAAATCCAGCTGGCAGAATCATAACCGTTGAAGATGCTGGTCAGATCTGCGCCGGTGGGAGCAAAGATAGCATCCAGAGCACTGGCCTTGGAGAAGGTGACAGTCATCTTGATGTAGCTGGCTTCACTGCCGTTCAGCACAGTGACCATGGGGTCTTTGTTGTAGGTGTGACCCGGCAGCAGCTTGTAGCTGTTGGCCTTGACACGCGCAGCGCCCTCAACCAGAGAGCCGTCAGTATTCGCCTTGGCTTCGTCCAGTTTGATTGCTACGGAGCCGACGCTGAATGTGTTGACGACTTCATCGTTGGAAGTCAGAAACGCCATGGTTCCCAGCACAGAGGCGGTAACAAGCAATACCGCACAGAGGGTCAGGAGCAGAGCCTTGCTTTTCGTTTTCATCACGAAAACCTCCTAAAAATTTGTTATATAGGGAGCCTTGCGGCATTGCCCTTGAATAAATGTGAAGCGCTTACTGCGCGTCCCGTTCTGCTTCCCGCTTTATCAGCTCCTGCCGGAGTGCTTCCGCGGCGGCTTTGTCAAAGCGACCTGCTTCAACGACCCGACGAATGGCTTCCACCTCGTCGTCTGTGAGCAGATTGTCAGTTTTCCGGCGGATCTCGTCGGTCAGGCTTTCATCGGCGGGTTCTTCCGGGGTGACATCGACCGCAGCAGCCTTGTGCGCCGCGGCATGAGCGCCTTTCTTGCGCCGGGAAGACTTTTTCTTTTTGCTCTCGTCCTCGTCTTTGCCGTCCGCAAAAATGTCGGGGATGAACACAAGCAAAAGCAGGACAGCACCGGCAGAGATGGCAATGTACATTCCGGGCGGGTGCTGGATATAATCCGCAATATAGCCGAGATACGGGATGGAGAAGATCGGCGTGCCGATTACATTTTTATAATGTACGAGAGAACCATCCTCGGCTTCGTTGGCGTCGCCCTTGGTGCGGAAGCGGATCACGGTGGGGTCTTCCTCGTCCGGGACGATGCCCACGACGCGGTGCGTGGCCACCGTGTTCTCGTCCAGCATGAACGTGATGGGTTGTCCTTCTTTTATGGTGTAGGGGTCTACCTTCTTTACATAGATCAGCGAACCGGTGTGATAGGTCGGCTCCATAGAGCCGGACAGCACGGTGAATACCTGCAATCCAACGACTCTCGCGCCAACCAGCAGGAGCGCCAGAAGCACCACCAGCGCGACCAGAATGCTGCTGATCACGTTCCAGATTTTCTTGAGAGATTTGTTCATAAAGCTTCTTACTTATCCTCTTCCTCTAAAACTTCGGCTCTGACATTCGGCACGACAAAGCTATAAATCTGTTCAAAAGCCCATGTGGTCGTTTCCTCACTGTTTTCCATCTCGCCGTTCATAACTCTGGAGGCAAAGAACAGCATCGTGGAGAAGACCTGATGAATGAGCATGTCCATGTATGTGCCGGGCTTGAAGGACTTGCTCGCCTTCTCGATCAGCGGCTTAAAACATGCAAGATGCGTTTCGTATGCATGAGCACGGCAGCTTGCGGAATAATAGTACCGAATGTAGAAGATACAATCGGCTGGCTCATTCAGGATGAAGTCCCAGCTTCTCTTCCAGAGGATATAGGCCCGCTCTTTCCACGAGAGTCCCGGCATGTGCATAACAGGAAGCGTCTTTTGCAGAAGGTTGGCAAAGTTCACATCTTCCATGTGAAGTGCCGCGCTGAGCAGGTCATCTTTGCCGGAGAAACACTTATAAATATATGCCTCGTTCAGCTTCGCTTCGGATGCAATGGCTTTGGTAGTGGTTTTCTCCAGGCCATCCCGCGCTACGACGCGAACTGCGCTGTCTATGAAGACCTGCCGCATCTCTTGTACTTCCAACTGCACACCTCTTTCTGGAAAATAAGCGGGTACTTATCCTGTCCGGGAAAAGAAAGCAGAACATCAGCACGCGCCGATTGATCTGCTGGTTCTGGCGAAAAATCATCGTGGAGTTCATCACTCGACGGACAGACGGGAATTCAATCCACGATTAGAAACTTCACGTCAAACCTCCTTCATATCAAAAAAGCCTTGGGATTCGGTGCTTCGTGGAGTTCATCACTCCATCCAATCACCCCATCCAAGGCGGCAAAACACTGGAATACCTATGTTTTTTCGTGCGCATGACACAAAAGTTTGACTGCGTATTTCAGAACCCTACGGCGTTCAATTTTTTCATATTGTCCCGCTTCAAAATCAGAGAAGAGTGGACGTACCGGTCAAGCGTGATGGTCGTTGTCGCGTGTCCTAGCACCTCTGAAAGCGACTTGATCTCAAACCCAACCTCGACGGCTCGCGTCGCAAACGTGTGACGAAGTGTGTGAAAATGAACGCCCTCCAGGCCACATTCGCGGGTATATTTCTCCATCCTGTATTGCAGCGCACGCGGCTCCATATAATTTTCTGTGCCGGTCAAAACATAAGCGGCTGAACTGTGAGGATTCATCTTCCCGCAAAGCTCAGCCGTGTAGTCTGTTATGGGAATCGTCCTGATGGAAGTATCGCTTTTGGGTGTACCGATCACAATTCTCGTCCGTGAACCGGGATTGTCAGCGGTACTGGTATCGCGCAGCCGTTGAAGCGTGGCGTCGATGCGGATCGTCTGTTCTTTTAAGGATATATTGCCCCATTGCAGCGCACAGAGCTCTCCAATACGAACACCCGTGAACAGCGTCAGCAGCACGCCAAACTTGCAGGTATCCATATCATCCAACAGGTAGGAAACGAAGCGCGTCTGCTCTTCGCGGGACAGCACCCGCATTTCCTTTTTTCCGGGCTTTGGATAATTGATCTCGATTGCCGGGAATCCTCCGGTGAAAAATGTCGCTGTGTATTTCAGGATACCGTGCAGAACGACAAGCACATCATGCACAGTCTTCGGAGCCAGCTCATCCTCAAAAAGCAGCTCCTCGGTGAAGTCGTCGATCAGGCCGGTCGTCATGCCCATGGGGAAGCAGCCACCGAGCTTCGGCTTGATGTGCTTCCGCAAAGCGGTATCATATTTAATATAGGTAGACTCCTTCACTTTGGGCTTTCGCATACGCAGCCATTCGTCGCAGTAGAACGCAAAACGGTGCCGGGAGTTTGTGCTTGGAATCGGCTTCCCGTTGACCAGTGCCGCTTTGCACTTGGTCACTTTTTCCTTGGCCTCCCGATAAGTCTTGCCGTAGCAGAAGCCGTACTTGATTTTGCCGGAAAGCTCATAGCCTTTGATATAGCGTGCTTCCCATCTGCCGTCCTTGCGTTTGAAAATATTTTCGCCTTTTGCCATCTTGAGAACCTCCTAATTTTTTGAAAACGTTGTGGCAACTCACATTCTACCAACAGCACCAAGCTGTTCCAGACTGCGCATTTGACTGCGATAAACCGTCAGCCAAACGTGTCAGCAGCAGAAATCGGGCACATAATTTCAAGTTCACGCCTGCACCCTAATTTCTTTTTTCAAAAACTGCCGCAAATTCACCTCTTCCTATTGATTTTTACCGAGCTAAGTGCTATAATCTGTTATGAATATTGTAGGGCGTAAGGGTCATGGAGTGATGAACTCCACGAAATAAGAAGCCGCGTCTGAGACGTTACACTTGGCAAGCAATGCCTGCGTTTATACAAACTTGACGAACAGGGAGATTTCC
>OLVY01000115.1_pt1 | contig 59176 bp, 57 predicted proteins | sample 1674261 | NCBI WGS metagenome assembly OLVY01 (sample SAMEA103958155, study PRJEB25191) | human gut metagenome | biome: human-associated habitat [ENVO:00009003]; feature: intestine environment [ENVO:2100002]; material: feces | place: Germany | collected 2013/2015
TGACCGATGAGCGAACTTCTCGTGCCAGCTAGTCAAAACCCAAAAAGGCAAAAGGGGAGGGGAGGAATGGATGCCTGACTGGCAATTCTGGGCAATCGCTTCTTGGCTTCTAGTGATCCTCTTCAGGATCGAGCGAATCAACGATTCCGTCAAAGAGGTCAAGCGCGACCTCGCCAAGCAGGTTAAGCGGGAAGGAGGAATGGATGCCTGATATGACCCAATGGACGCTCAACTTCTGTGCCGGCATGTGCGTGGCGCTGTTATTTGAGGTTGTCCGCATTCAGATAAAAGTCGACGACATAGAAAAGCGTCTGCGCAGCCATCGCATAAGGCTGAGGGATGAAGCTGAGAAGCCCGCTGATGACAGCGAGAAATAGCACTCGCCGCAGGACCCGCTTCTTACGAGAAACGGTCTCCACCACGATTCTTAGCTTGCTATGTCGGTCAGTTCTGTTCATGCCGGGAACTATATTCCGATGTTCCCCCGCTGAATGTTTGCGCTGGTAGATAGCGCACTTCTGTTCATCCGCTACGTACCCGTCTCCATCGGCGCCGGGCTTTTTGGCCTTCTCCTTGACGCCGATCGCAAGGCGGTACCTGTGTCGCCGGCAGGCAACCCTAGGCGACATGGAACGCAGCGGCACCCATATCAAGCTGTTCCGCCTGACGAGACGGGCGCGTAGCGGATGAATGGAGCGAACTTTGATAACCGCATCCGCCATTTGCCGTGAGCAGGGGGAGCCTGTGACGGCTGCAATGGCTGCGGCAACGCCGGCGGCGGCCGGGTAGACAGTATCTACCAACCCTATATCGACGGCGAGAAGGAGTTGGCGGAGATAAACGCCGAATATTCCGCCTCCCGCGGTCTGGTAAGATAAACGTAAAAGCGGCCCGAAAGGGCCGCTTTTCTCCGCGTGCACATATTTGTCACTTCTGCGCCTGCTCCTGTTCATAGGCCTGCTGTACCGCCACCGCCAGCTGGTCGGCGCAGGAGGTGCTCCGCGGCCCGCAGGTGTTGCCCCGCAGCAGCGCCTCGATCTGCGTCACGCTCATGCCGTCCACCAGCTTGCTCACGGCCTTCAGGTTGCCGTCGCAGCCGCCCACAAAGTGCACGTTCCGCACCTTGTCTCCGTCCAGCTCGAAGGAGATCTCCCGCGAGCAAGTGCCCTTCGTTCTGTATATATGCTCCATTTTGCCACTCCTTTGCAGAAAGATTACATTATTTTCGAATAGCTTACAGGTTTTTTCTCGTTAAAACTAACCTGATATCCCTCGCCGGGTGCCAGCAGATAGTCGTACCGCGTTCCGCCGAACCAGTGCATCATCAGTCCCGACGTCACCCCGCCGTGGATCACGCACACCGCGTCCTCCCCCGCGTCGATAACGGGCTGTATCGCGGCCAGATTTCGTGCCAGCACCTGCGGCGCACTCTCTCCATTGGGGCACATATTGTGCTCTGAGTCCTCACACCACACAATAAATTGTGGATCGTGCTCCAGATCGCCGGCGTAGGCCCGCATCTCGAAATCGCCGAAATCCATCTCCCGCAGCCCCGGCAGCACCGTGTATGCCACGTCGCCGTATATGGCCCGCAACGTCTGTATCGTCCGCGTCATTCCGCTGACGTAGTAGTGCTCCGCCGTGGGATATACGCCGGTCAAAGCTTTCTGCTGCAAGGCCTCCAGCGATTTCGGCAGCGCCGGGATATCCGCCGCGCCATAATACAGATTTTTCTGGCTGCCCTCGGTCTCCCCGTGCCGCAAAAGTGTCAGTTTCATTTCAATTCCTCCGCTATCCCGCAGAAAACGCGCGTCACATGTTCCGCTTTTTTCGCCAATTGTTGCAGAATTATTCCATAGCGCTCCCGCCATGCCCGCTCCGCACCGTCCATGGGCACAATGCCCCCGTTGACCTGTCTGGCGATGACGACTGCGTCCTCGAACAGCGGCAAAAACCTTGTGATATCGTTATTTCTGCGGCTCAGCGCCTCCAAATGCCGATAGCATTTGCAGCCTGGTACCGGATCGGATATTGCCAGATCGCATACGTCATTTTCTGTCAAGTTATATGCTTTCAGCGCGTATGCCAGCTTTCCCTGAAATGCGCCGCCAATGATCAGGATCATATTTACCTCCACAACACCAGTACCGCTGCACCACCTAACTCCGCAATGGTCAGGGCGAAGCCTGACACATCGCCGGACATACCATCCAGCTGCCGGAAAGCGTACCATGCCGCCAGCCAATAGCACACCGCCGCAGCCAACGGAGCAAAGCTGTCCCACAGCAGTACGGAGAGCCCACACACCGCCGCCAGCACAATGGCGGCAAATACTACCGGCGCGCCGCCGCGGGTCATGGCGCTGTACTGGCTGGTGGACATGGGCCGCAGTGTCAGAACGGCCAGTGCTGCACAGGCTCGTGATGCCGCAGGTATCAGCGTCAGCGGCCAAAGGGGCAGCGCCTCCACCGACAGAAACACCGCCCATTGGCATAGGGTCAGCAGCATCAGACAGATCACCGCGAAGGCCCCGCAGTGGGAATCCTTCAGTATTCGCTGCCGTGTCTCCAGGTCCCGGCGGCTCAATACCGCGTCGCACACATCCATATAGCCGTCCAGATGCATAAAACCTGTGATCAGCCAGGGAGCTGCTGCGCACAGCAGAGCAGCCAGCGGCTGTGGCAAAAAGCTGCCCAGCCACGCGCACAACGCCCATATGCCGCCGACGATCAGCCCTATCAGGGGCAGACAAGCCAGCATTTTTCGCCGGGCGCTCTCCCGCCATATTTTTTTAGGGCAGGGAATGGTCAGGAACATACCCCACGCCATGAAAAAGCCGTATATCCAGTCAGACACGGGGCAGTTCTCCTTTCCACAGGTGGGGCAGGCCCGCCGTCATCTCACATACCACGTCAAATTCCGCTGCCAGCCCTTGACAGATATCCGCCAGGCCCCGAACATAAACTTCCGTCCAGTCCCGGTAGTCCTCGCCGCCGTGCCAGATATCGTCGCACACGGCGATGAAGTGGGCGGGGTAACGGCTGATATCCAGCAGCTCCCGCAGTACCCGATTTGCTGCGCCGGCGTCCGGCGCGGGACCGGGAAACATCTGCTCCGACAGGCAGGCGGTAACACTGTCGAACAGCACCGTACCGTGCCTGTCCAGTGCCGGTAAGGCGGCAGGCAGATCGAAGCTACGCTCGACGGTGATAAAATCCATGCCTGCCCGGTCCGCCACATGGCGGCGGATACGTGCCAGGTCCTCATCGTCATGGGGAGTCATGGTGGCCCAATAATAGCGGGGCATATCCCCGGACAGTGCGGCGGCCAGGCGTTGGGCCATGGTGCTCTTTCCGCTTTTTCCGCCGCCGATCAGCAGTATCCTCATGGCTTGTCCACCGTAAAGCTGTCGCCTGCGCGTATTTCGTCCAGGTAGTCGTCCTGTATGGCCGCCTGGGCAAAGGTGGCCATACCGGCCATTACGCCGCAGGCACCCTCTAACACCCGGAACAGCAGGGGACACCCGCTGCCCTCACCCAGCCGCATTCCCAGATGCAGGCAGGGCTCCAGACCCAGCCGGTCTGCTGCCAGGCGGTAGCCCACCTCATAGGAGTCGTGGGACAGAAACAGATAGTCCTGCACTTCGGGGCACAGCGTAACGGCACACAGTGCGGCCACCACGGAGATGAAGCCGTCCACCGCTGCCGGTATGCGCTCATGGGCACAGCCCAGGAAAGCCCCGGCCATGGCGGCGATATCCAGCCCGCCCACGGCGCACAGCACATCCAACACATCGTCCTTGTCAACAGCCCGACGCGTCAGCGCACGGCGCAGCACGTCCTTCTTGCGGGCGAAGCCCTCGTCTGTCAGTCCGCCGCCCCGGCCAGTGACGACCTCGATATCCGCCCCGGTCAGCGCGGACAGCACCGCGGCGGAGGTGCTGGTGTTGCCGATCCCCATCTCGCCGATGCCCAGGGCGGTGATACTGTCGGCTCTGGCGCGCGCCGCCTGCTCCATGCCGGCGGCCATGGCGGCAAGCGCCTCTGGCCGGGTCATAGCGTCCTCTACGGCGATGTTTCCGGTGCCTCGCCGGACTTTCCGGTCCAGAATGCCCACGCCCGGCACGTCGGCGGCAATACCCACGTCCACGACGGCCACATCGTCGCCGAAGGCGGCGGCCATGGCGGACATCCCGGTCCTGCGCCGGGTCATGTTGATGGCCTGCTGCAAGGTCACGGACCGGGGCGCGCAGGACACGCCCTCGTCCACCACGCCATTATCGGCGGCAAATACCGCCACGCGGCAGCTGTCCATTTTCGGGCACACCTGACCGGCGATGCCTGCCAGACGGATGGACATATCCTCCAGTGCGCCCAAGCTCCCCGGCGGTTTGGCCAGCTCTGCCTGCCGTTTCCGGGCCGCGTCCATCACCGTCCGGTCTGCCGGGCGGATGGCCTGTATATACTGCTGCAATGCTGCTTCTGTCATGTCGGTTCCTCGATATACCCCTGCGCCGCCAGCCAATGCAGCGACGGCAGGGCGTCCTGATTTTCAATGGTGAATGTGGCCTCCGGCGCGGCTTGCAGCACCGTGTCGATGATCTGCCGCATGGGGATGTTTCCCTCTCCCAGCGAGGCGTGCAGGTCCGTATCGCCCTGGTTGTTGTGCAGGTGAACGTGCCGCAGCCATGGGGCCATAGGCGCGATCCAATCCATGGGCGGCGTTTCGCTGACGCAGGTGTTGGCGTGGCCCACATCCAAGCACAGCCCCAATCGGGGATCGTCTATCTGGGCGGCGATGGACACCAGTGTCTCCGGCGACGGCTCCATCACGTTTTCCAGCGCCAGTGTCATGCCAGCCGGTACGTCCCGCAGGAATTCCCGCCAGAACCACACCGACTGCTCCACATACCACTCCGGAAAGTAGACATGGGGAATAAAGCCTCCGTGGAATACCATGCGTCGTATACCCAGCGCCTGCGCTGCGTCCAGTGCCTGCCGGAACCGCCGCATGGCTACATCCCGGGCCAACGGATCGATGGCGCAGGGGATCAGCTCGGCGAAGGGGCCGTGGAGCCACAGACTGCTGATACCGTGTATTTCCTCCCGCGCCCGGGGCAGGGCGGCGGAATCATCCAGCAGAGGCGCATAGGAGAAGGCGATGGTCTCCAGTCCCAACTGCCACTGTCGGGCCAGCGCCGCCGCCCGGCTGTCCATGCCGGAGATATGCAGTTTTCCTTGCAGCAGGGGTGAGGCCATGTTCCGCGCTCCTTTTGTCGTTCTGCGGGGTATTATAGCATGAGTCCCGCAAAAAGAAAAGCCCCATAGGGCAGCAAAAAACCCGCTTGCGCGGGCAAATATCTCCGGACACCATAAAGCGGAGTGCCGCTTGGCGCTCCGCAGATATGGCAGGAAGAGAAGATGAAAAAAGTTTTTTGTTTCTTGCACTATTAGGATATCGCGGAGATGTGAAAAAAATTCGGTTACAAATATTAAAATTCTGTGAAATCTTCAACAATGTTCGCCGAACGATTCGTGTTCTCGGCGTTTTTCTCCCGAACTTCCAGGAAAAAGGTCTGCAAAACGTCACGGCATTCGTCGCCGCACACATTGCCCACCAGCTGTGGCGGACGGGGAAAGCCCTCCATAAACAAATTCAGCACGCCGCCGCAGGCGCCCATCACCTCATCCCGGGTGCCGTAGTACACCCGCCGGATGCGGGCGTTAAGAATGGCCCCAGCGCACATGGGGCAGGGCTCCAGCGTCACATACAGGTCGCACTCGTCCAGCCGCCAACTGCCCAGCGCCGCATTGGCCTGGGCGATGGCCTCCATCTCCGCGTGAGAGACGGCGGCCTGCTTTTCCTCCCGCTGGTTGCGGCCGCGGCCCACGATCTCGCCATTGTGGACGATGACGCAGCCCACCGGCACCTCGCCGTGGACAGCGGCCTCCTGTGCCAGAGCGAGGGCCTGCTGCATGAAATATTCCTGTTCCATAGCTGTCCTTTCCGGGCGGACAGGCCGCCCCTGTTTGAAACCGGGCATAAATGCGTAAACTGGACGTACAATATTGATGTGGAGGGGAACCCTATGGCAAAGAAGCACAGCACAGACCCGACGCTCCGTGAACTGGAGCGTGAACTGTACAGCACCACCCAGGCGTTGAAGGAGGCCTATATCCGCTTTGACTATGTCTGCGACAGCGAGCTCATCGACGCCTGTATCTTCGAGATCAACGCCCTGAAAGCCCGCAGCAACTACTTGCTGCGCCGTATCAAGGAGCAGAATGGCCAAAGTGTGCCCTCCGGCATTCCGCACGCGGTGCCGGTGCTGAAGACAGAGCCGTCCGCGCCGCCCTGTGTGGCTGCCGGCGCGATAAAGGGGGGAGAGGTATGTCCGTCATAGAGATCGTATCCCTGGCCCTGGTGGGCCTGTTCCTGTTGGTAGCGGTGGTGCGGCTGTTCCGCAAGCCGCTGAAGCTGGCGCTGCGGGTGGTGCTGAACAGTGCCCTGGGCCTGGGTGTCCTGTGGCTGCTGAACAGCACCGCCCCCGTCACCGGGCTGACGCTGGGCGTCAACTGGTTCAACGCACTGACGGTGGGTGTTCTGGGCCTGCCGGGGCTGGGGCTTCTGCTGCTGGTGAAGTGGGTGCTGGTGTAGTTACATAGGGAGGAAGGCTTCACTTTATTCCGTTCAACAGTCTGTTTGCTCGTTCAACAGGGAACTTATCCTCCATATCAGCCACCTCAAACAAACTCGATGGCAATTCTTTTTCCCCGACCAAAGCAAGGTATTCCTCAACAGCTCTGCGGTCGATCGTGATTTTTCCGTGTCCCGCCCAATGGCGATTGCTCTCATCTTTTTTCAAACCGGTGATCCAATATCCGTCACCGTTTTCAATATCTATGTAGTTCGACCCGCCGCCGATGGCTTTTTGAAAAGCATGGTCATTAAAATAGACTGTCTTTCTGGTTTTTGAGGTCTTTACATAGCCGATCCATGCAGGACCATCATCGGAATATCCTGATTTTAACTCAATATACATTAGATCCTTTATCATCGGAATCCCTCCAGACCTGATTTGCGCGTCTTACAAGAGCCGCTTACTTCTCCATCGTTTCCAGATCCCACCCGTACAGCGGGTAGCGCTGCACGGCGCCGAAGAGCTTTTTCTTCAGATCAGGATAGCGCTGCTCCAGCTCCGCCAGCAGCTCCTTCACCTCCTGTCGGCGGCTGTGGCCGTCCATAGGGCAGGTGTTCTTCACCACCGGCAGCGCCAGCTTCGCCGCCATGCGGCGGATGTCCGCCTCCTGACAGTACAGAAGCGGGCGTATCTGGGTGATGTCCGTCCTATCCAGATACGTCACCGGCTGGAAGCAGCCGATGCGCCCCTCAAACAGCAGGTTCATCAGCAGCGTCTCCACCGCGTCATCGTAGTGGTGCCCCAGCGCGATCTTGTGTATCCCCCGTTCCGTCAGCGCCGTATGCAGGCTGCCCCGCCGCAGCTTGGCGCACAGGGAGCAGGGGTTCTTTTCTTTCCGCTCGTTGAACACGATGTCGTATACCGGTACGGAGATGCGGGTATAGGGAACGTCCAGCTGCGCGCAGTAGTCGGCCACGGGGGTGAAATCCATCCCCGGCATACCGGTCTCCAGCGTGATGGCCTCCACCCGGAAGGGCTTGGGATAGAATGCCCGCAGCCGGGCCAGGGCCGTCAGCGTCAGCAAGCTGTCCTTGCCGCCGGAGACACCCACGGCCACGGTCTCTCCGGCTTCGATCATGTTGTAGTCCTCCACACAGCGGCGGACCAGTCCTAATATGTGCTGCACGGTCATGCCTCCTGAAAATGTAAATTGCGATTTTAGAAAACGAGAGTATAATTGAGAAAATAAGAGAAAACGCAAGATGTTCACATCGTAAATTAAATCAATATTGACAACGCGCCGGCACTGTGGTATAAATAATCCTGCGCGCTGAGCGCGTTTTCTCTGCCCCGATTGTAACAAGGGCGCGTGAAAAAGTAAAGCACACATTATATAAATTGGAGGAAGATCACCATGTCCACTTTCATGGCAAACAAGGCCAACATTGAGCGCAAGTGGTACGTCGTGGATGCCGCCGGCAAGCCCCTGGGCAAGACCGCCGTCATCGTCGCCGACCTGCTGCGCGGCAAGGGCAAAGTTACCTATACCCCCCACGCCGACTGCGGTGACAACGTCATCGTCATCAACGCCGGCAAAGCTGTCCTGACCGGCAACAAGATGGAGCAGAAGTACTATCGCACCCACTCCGGTTGGGTGGGCGGTCTGAAGGAGACCAAGTACCGCATCCTGATGCAGGACAAGCCCGAGCTGGCTATGCGCGTGGCCGTCCGCGGCATGATGCCCCGCAACATCGTCACCAAGGATTCCCTGAAGCGTCTGCACATCTACGCCGGCGAGCAGCATGACCATGCGGCTCAGAAGCCCGAGCTGGTCAAGTAAGGAGGAAAAAGAGAATGTATCAGTCTAAGAATCCCTACAAGTACGGCACTGGCCGCCGCAAGTCCTCCGTCGCCCGTGTGCACCTGTTTGAGAACGGCACCGGCTCCATCACCATCAACGGCCGCAGCATCGACGAGTACTTCGGTCTGGAGACTCTGAAGATGGTCGTCCGTCAGCCCCTGAACGCCACCAACACCCTGGGCAAGGTGGACATCGTTGCCACCGTCGAGGGCGGCGGCGTGTCCGGCCAGGCCGGCGCCCTGCGCCACGGCATCAGCCGTGCCCTGCTGCTGGTGAACCCCGAGTACCGCGCCATCCTGAAGAAGGCCGGCTTCCTGACCCGCGATCCTCGTATGAAGGAGCGCAAGAAGTACGGCCTCAAAGCCGCTCGTCGCGCACCCCAGTTCAGCAAGCGCTGATTTCGGTCGATTTCGCAATTTCAAAGCAATCAAAATCCCGGAAAACGAGAGTTTTCCGGGATTTTCTTATATCCGCAGCATTTGTTCCGTTTTCGAAAAATCTGATAGAATTTGACAAGGTTTGACGTGATTTTTACATGTTAACGATGGGCTAAATGCCGTTTTTGACCCCGAAACTGTTAACGGATGGGTTAATTTTCGAGGGCGCTCATGCGGTCATCCGGAGCAGGTCGCCTCTGCATAAAAAATGAATGCTGTGCCCCGCCTTTTCGGAAATAATGGCTTTGGCACGGTTTGAAACGGTTTGACCAAGCCGAATGAACTTTATCGTTTTTCTCCTTTCAAACGCTATTTGCAGAATGGATGAACTCATCGCAGTTTGCTATACTGATGCCACAAGGAGGGCTGACACATGAAACGAAAATACTGCACGCTCTATCTCAGCGAGGACGAATACAGCTTAACCCTGGATGCGCTCATCCGTCTCAAGAACAAGCTCATCCGCCAAGGGCGTTATGCCGACATCGTGGACGAGGTGATTTTGCTTCTGGTGGATGCGAAGACCAAACGGGTCCGTGTCTGAAAACTACATAGGAGAGGCCACACAGTTTTTACGTTCAAAACTGTGCGGCTTTTTTTCATGCCCAAACGCATTACATAGCCGCCCAATTTTCCGGGCGGCTAAATTTACAAAAAGGAGGAACCTCAAATGGCAAATTGCAAAGTGATTGCCGTTGCCAACCAAAAGGGCGGCGTCGGCAAGAGCACCAGCGTCTATTGCATCGGTGCGGGGCTGGCTATGGATGGCAGGAAGGTCCTGCTGGTGGATGTGGACCCGCAGGGAGATCTCACAAAGATGCTGGGCCAGCGCAGGCCCCACGACCTACCCCACACCCTATCCGAGCAGATGAACGCCGTCGTGCAAAACCAGAGCGGGTCGGAGCATCCGGAAATTCTGCACCACCCGGAGGGCTTTGACTTCGTTCCCGCCAACCGTAGATTGTCGGCGGTAGAGGTGGGGCTGGTCAATGTTATGAGTCGGGAAACCGTGCTCAAGCGCTATCTGGAGGGCATCAAGGGAAGTTACGACTATGTGCTGCTGGACTGCCGCCCGTCGCTGGGGATGCTGGTCATCAACGCCCTGTCGGCTTCGGACTATGTGCTCATCCCCGTGCAGGCGGACTATCTGGCCGCCGAGGACATGACCGAGCTTGTGGGCACGGTGCAGAGCATCCGCCAGCAGATCAACCCCAAGCTGAAAATCGGCGGCGTATTCCTGACGATGGCCAATGACACGAACTTCCGCAGAGATATTGTGACCGGTGTCAAGGAGAATTTCGGCAAATACCTGCCCGTTCTGGAAGCCGTCATCCCGTCCACCGTGCGTCTGGCAGAGATCAGCACAGCGGACAAGAGCATTTTCCGGCATGAGCCGAACGGGCGTGCCGCCAGAGCCTACGGCACGCTGGTGAAGGAGGTGGAAGGCATTGGCGAAAAGCAACGCATCCGGCCTGCTGACATCGCTCGATAGCCTGTTCACCACGCAGGAGCAGCGGGACGCAGCCAAGCGGGATGTGGTGCTGGACCTTCCGTTGGACCAGATCGGCGACTTTCCGAACCACCCCTTCAAGGTGCGGCAGGACGATGCCATGATGGAAATGATGGAGAGCGTGCAGCTGCACGGCGTTCTGGTGCCGGGGCTTGTGCGCCAGCTGGCGGACGGCAGTTATCAGATGGTGTCGGGACACCGGCGTAAGCTGGCCAGCAGGCTGGCGGGTCTGAATACCCTCCCCTGCATCGTGCGGGACCTGACGGATGATGAAGCGATCATCGTCATGGTGGACAGCAACCTCCAGCGGGAAAAGGTTCTGCCATCAGAAAAGGCGTTTGCGTATAGAATGAAGCTGGAAGCCATGCGGAGGCAGGCTGGCAGACCAAAAGGAAATTTGTCTCCAGTGGAGACAAATTTACGGACGAGTGCATTGATTGCCCAAGGCACCGGAGATAGCAGGGCGCAAGTAGACCGCTACATCCGTCTCACCTATCTGCTTCCGGAGATTCTGGCAATGGTGGACGACAGCAAAATCGCCTTCCGGCCCGCTGTGGAGCTGTCCTACCTTGCCGAAAAGGAACAGCGCATCCTCTATGATGCGATGGGCCACGCAGACTGCACCCCGTCGCTGGCGCAGGCCATCAAGATGAAGTCCTTCAGCCGGGAGGGAAAGCTGTCGGAGGCAGTGATCCGCTCCATCATGGCAGAGGAAAAGCCCAACCAGAAGGAACAATTTCGGATACCCAAAGAGCGTATCAGCAAGTATTTCAAGCCGGGGACGCCCGCACGGACTATGGAGGATACGATCATCAAGGCATTGGACTATTACAGAAAGCGGCAGCGGGAGATGGAACGCTGAATCTTCCACCCAGGGGAAAGTCTGCCCATCGGACGGGCCGTGTGCCGGAGCCGGTTTTGCCGCTTCCCCCTCTCCACACCTCACCCCCCTTCCTACCGGCTGTACCGGCTGAAAAAAGAACATCTCACAAGTCAACACCGTACAGAAAGCAGCATCCTTTTTCGGATGGTGCTTTTTATTTTTACTCTCAGGAGGTCAAACAAATGAAAAAACTCTATCGCAGAAGCATTTCCGGGCTGTTGGCTCTGCTGATCTGCTTCACCGCCATCCTCGGCAGCGGCGTGACGGCCTATGCCGCCGCATTCACCGGAGAAACTGCGGATTCGTACTCGGTGGCATTCCCCAGAGACGGAGACGCCAATCTGGATTACAGCGGCACTTGGGGCCACGACGAGCTGCACTACATGAACGGCTGGACATCCGGCGAGGCAACATGGATGACCACGCTGCACACCATCGGCTCCTTCGACGGTCCGGCCTGCTACTGCATTGAACCGGGGGTCCCACGCAACCTGTACCGTTCCTACGAAAGCTATGGGGAGGACTATTGGGACGCCTTCCCCGCCGAATATAACCGCACCATTGATGGCCGAACCATGAAAACGCTCCTTGGCCGCATCATGCAGTACGGCTATCAGGGAAACCTCTCCCTCGACTGGCGCTCTCAGAACGAGGCCGACGCCGACAAGCTGGCCCACATGATGGCCACGCAGGTGCTGGTGTGGGAAACGGTGGTCGGGGAGCGGGATGCGGACTTCAATCACGTTGACCCCGGCAGCGCCGATGCCGTGAAGTCCGTCTACCGTACCTCCCATCCGCTCTATAGCCGCTTCTCCGCCTACTATGACAGCATCGAAGCCAGCGTGAAAAACCACACCATCGTCCCCAGCTTCATGGACCGCAGTGAGGAATTTGCACAGACGGTTGAACTGAGTTGGGACGGCAGCCGCTACACGGCCACTCTGACGGACACCAACGGCGTTCTAAGCGAATATGCCTTCTCTTCAGCCCAGTCGGATATGTCCTTTGCAGTCGATGGGAACGACCTGACCATTTCTGCCGAAACAGCCCCTGCAGACGGCGTGACGATCACCGCCGTCAGAAACAACACCCGGCAGGGTGTGGTGGTCTGGAGCGACGGCCACTATGGCCCCGACGGCACCATGCAGGATGTCGTCACCTTCCGGGATACCGTCAGCGACCCCATGTACGCCTATCTGCACCTGAAGGTCGGCTACGGCAGCGTCAAGATCATCAAAACCAGTGAGGACGGCGAGGTGTCCGGCATCTCCTTCACCGTTTCCGGCAACGGCACGGAGCAGACCGTGACGACCAATGCAGACGGCGAAATGCAGCTCGATGATCTCCACCCCGGCGTCTACACCGTGACGGAGCAGAGCAGCGACCGGTATGAACCCCAAGAGGTGCGCCAAGTGACTGTGATCTCCGGTCAGGTCGCCACCGTGACCTTCCATAATACGCTGAAACGGGGCAGCTTGGAGGTGGTCAAAACCGCCGAGGACGGTCTGAACGAGGGCGTAAAGTTTCATTTGACCGGCACCTCCCTTGCAGGGCTCCCGGTGGACGAATACGCCGTGACCGGCAGCAACGGAAAAGCGGTGTTCACCGATGTGCTCATTGGCACGGGCTATATCCTCTCCGAGGTGGATACGGGCATCCGTTATGTTGTCCCGGAGGACCAGACGACGGCGGTGGAGTGGAACACGGTCACACAGGCGGAGGTCTGCAATGTTCTGAAAAAGTGGAGCGCCACCCTCATCAAGCGGGACGCCGAAATGGGTCTGCCGCAGGGAGACGCAACACTTGCCGGTGCTGTCTACGGCGTTTTCAAAGGTGAGGAACTGGTAGACACCTACACCACCAACGAAAGCGGACAATTCACTACCACGGATTATGCCTGCGGCAACGATTGGACCATCCGGGAGCTCTCCCCCAGCGAGGGCTATCTGCTGGATGATACCGTGTACCCCGTCGGCGCAGAGCCGCAGCGCTATACGGCAGAATATAATCCCATTGCGCTGGATGTGACCGAACAGGTCATCCGGGGCGGCGTGAACCTCACAAAGGTGGACAAGGACTACCCGGAAAACAAGCTGGAGGGAGCCGTATTCGAGGTCTACCGTGACAGCAACCACAATCAGGAGCTGGATGCTGAGGACGAACTGCTGGGCACGATGGAAGAACTGGGCGGCGGTGAGTACACCCTGACCGGCCTCTGCTACGGCGGCTATTTTGCAAAGGAAACCAAGGCCCCGGAGGGCTTTTATCTGGACGAGAGCGCCTACTATTTTGCCATTACCACGGACGGCGAAACCGTGACCGTGGAAAATGAAGCCGGAAAGGGCTTTGTCAATGCGGCGCAGGTGGGTTCTCTCCGGATCGCCAAGACCTCCTCGGACGGAAAGCTGGAAGGATTTTCCTTCCGAGTTACCGGGGCCAACGGCTATGACCGGGTGTTCCAGACCGATGCGGAGGGTGTCATTCTCATCGAGGGCCTGCGTATCGGGGACTACACCGTGTCTGAGGTACAGGACGGCAGTTCGGACGGGTATCTCCTCCCGGCTGACAAGACGGCATCCGTTTTTGAGGGAGCCGTAACGGAGGTGGAGATGCACAACGAAAAGAAGCCCACGCCGGAGGTGCCGCAGACCGGAGATAGCAGCCATGCGGCGCTGTGGATGGGCCTTCTGGGGCTTTCCAGCATCGGCGCTGTGAGCGTGCTGCTGATGCGTAAGCACAAAAAATAAGCGCCAGAGGGGCGGCCAGATCGGCCGCCCCCCTTGGACTGAAAAGCACTTTTTAATGCGAACCGATAACAGCAGACGGGTATTCATTAACATGCTGTCGGGATACTGCTTATTTGAATGTTTCACTACCACATGACAAGTTTCATTTTGCGCCGAAACAATAGAGGAAAAGTTGAAACAAAAGGTAGTGCTGGAAACGCTGCCCCCCATGCTGGACATTCAGTGTGGGGGCAGTTTCATGGAGTGGAACAAATCGTCGCAGTGTCGGTCTTGTGTTTGCACTCCTGCATTTTCAAAAAACGAATCCCAAGGGGGCGGCCGCATTGGCCGCCCCCTTTTTACATACCGAAGCGAAAGGAGACGGAATGGGTATGAGCAATCAAACGGAAGAAAAGGAACTGTTCCATGCGGTATCCCTGTCCGGCGGCAAAGACAGCACCGCTATGCTGCTGCTCATGATTGAGCGGGGACTGCCGATCCAAGCGGTCCTGACAGCAGATACGGGCATGGAATTCCCGGAAATGTATGAGCATTTACAAAAGCTGGACGACTATCTGTTTGCAGAGCGAGGGTTGCATCTGACGTGGCTGCGCCATCCAAAGGGCTTTGAGTGGCTAATGTTTGAGGAAAAGAAGCAGCGACCGGCCAGCATTGAAAACCGGCAGCGGCTGGGTGTTTCTCTATACGGAAACGGCTGGCCCGGTCCCCGTGTGCGCTGGTGTACGGGGCAGCTGAAAACGCATCTCATCCACAAGGAGATCAACCGGCTGAAAGGACAATACAAGGCCGTGAGTTATGTGGGGATCGCCGCAGATGAGCCGAAGCGGATCAAAAATGAGCGCTATCCGCTGATGGATTGGGGAATCACGGAGAAAGAAGCCCTGCGAATCTGCTATGACCGTGGCTACGATTTTGGCGGACTGTATCAGATCTACCGCCGCTGTTCCTGCTGGTGCTGCCCGTTGCAGGGCATCGGTGAACTGCGAAAACTCCGGCAGCATCACCCGGAGTTATGGGAGCGGCTGCGGGAAATGGACAAGCGGGCGTTGGCACAGTTCGGCCCCGGCCCGCTGGGGCAATTCAAGAAGGATTGGAGTGTGGAACGGTTGGAACAGCGATTTGCGGCAGAAACGCAGCAGCTTTCTATTTCATCCTCGCAGAAGGAGCGTGAACGATGATGTATCGAGAACCGAGTGATTCCCCTTGGGGCCTTGTTGTGCGCTGCGACACCCTTTGTCCCGGCGTGTATAGCGTGTCCACGGCAGGCCACGGAGGGATCATGGCCCAAATCGACGCAGCTCGGCAGCTGCTGTCCCCGGAGGCCCAGGCAGTCGGCTTTCAGGCAGGCGGGTATCTGAATTTTGAGGAGGACTGCGATGCGCCGGTGGTCCTGCGGGAACTGATGGACAGCGGTATCATCGCACCCCGGACGGATAACTACTTCCGCCCCGGTGAATATGAAGCCTGCATTGACCGGAGCCTGCAGCACTGGAACCCGGCCTATTGGCAAGCACGGCAGGAACGGCTCTCTGTACGGGAGGCAAAAGCGGCAAAGGAGCGTGAACGGTAATGGACTATGTAATCAAGATCATGGCCCCGGCGGAGCGCAATTACTGTTATACCGACAGCCAGCAGCTCGACAAACAGACCGGCTGCATCGGCCATCTGCGGGGCGATATGGACAAAAGCGGCAACGGCTTTTTCACCTCATGGTGGGATCATTGCCCGGAGCTGAAAACACAGGTGTTCAAGGACGAATTTGACGATTTTATCAATGCCCTGCGTTTTGATGATCGCTATGGCGGCATTTTCAAAAACCGCAGCAGCCTTTCCAGATACTGTTATGAACATAAAGAAAGTGTGTTTGCCGAGGATTTCATTCCGCAGTATGGATTCCGGGTGGATACACCGGAGCACGCTTATCTCCTGCGGCTGAACCCTATGCAGGGGGATTATAACCTGTATGTCTACTGCTATCGCCGGGAAGCGCTGGACCGGCATTTGAAAAACGCCGAGCGTGGCATCTGCTTTGTGGACCCGCAGGGAAAGACACTGTTCCGCATCCCGGATGGGGACAGCATCCGTGCGCTCAGGCCGGATGGCACGCAGCATGACCACATCTGCCGGTATATCGACGACCACCGGGCCGAAATCGGCAGCGGGCATCTGTATGGCATGGTGCAGTTTGCCCAGCAGATGGAGCAAACGGGCAGCACCTTCGTGCCGCTTCGCTCGTCACTCCCGAAGCAGTGCTACTCACTCCTGCTGGACACCGGAAATGTGGTGATCCTGAAACGGGGCGAAACCGGCTATTACAAGACGGACATTCCCCACACCTCAAAGGAGGAAGCCCGTGCCATCGTGGAGGAATATAACCGCAAGCTGGGCGTGACCCGTGCGCAGGAGGAGGCCATGAAGGGCGGCTCCATGTTCGGTTTTGATAAGCCCATTGCCGACCCCGCCAACTACGATGCACAGGGACAACCGTTGAAGCGCAGGGAGAAAGATCGAGGTGACACAAGATGAACGAACAGAAGCACATTATCTGGAGCAGCGATGTGGACTACGAGGACTGGCGGGCGGATCTGGAGGAGCAGTACCCCGACCTCTCCGAGCAGGAACGGATGGAGTTGATGGTCGAGCAGAACAACGACTATCTCGATGACGAGCGGTGTAATCTGAACATTCAGCTTTCCCGTCCCATTCTGCTGATCGCAGACATCGGCCGCTGGGACGGGCGCTATCCCGGTTATGCCGAGATCAAAAGCGGCAACATCCGGGATTGCCTGTACTCCGAGATGGACGATTCCACATGGTATGTGGACCGGCTGGGCGACCTGCGCTGCGACGCCGTACACCACGACGGCACGAACCACTATCTCTACCGGGCCTATAAGGAGAATGCCAGCGAAGCACAGATCGACCGGCTGAAAGAAAAGCTATACAGCGGCACCGCCACCCGCAGCGACGTGACCCGTGTGACCAAGCGCCTGGGCGACGAGATCGGGCGGGTCTACGGCTGGCGGTTTCCGTCCAGCCGGGAAGCGATGCGGGAACGTTAAAAGGAGGAGAACGCTATGACCATTGACGCAAGAAAAGAACGCTTTGAATTGGTGGAAGTGTTGGGCCACCCCATGCTCTTTACCGGCCTGCGGGTAGACCGCAGCACCGTACCAAAGGGGCTGTACCTCTATGAGGTGCGAAACGATGATGACCAGTGCGGCCTTCCCGTGGAGATCGGCCGCTGGGTCATGGTCAACCATTGGGGTACGCTGCTGTCCGCAACGCCCATCAAGCTGGAGCCGAACAAGTACAATAACAACGCCTACCGGAGCATCGACCCGGAGAAGGATTGGAACTACACCGGAGAGCCGTGGACGGTACGGGAATATATGGACAACTACCTGCCGAAAAAGGAGCGGGAGAAGCCGAGAGAACGATAGGAGGGCCTATGGCACGCAGATTTCAGGAGATCACCGAGGTTTACCGGCAGGAGCTGGCCGCACTGGCCCGTGGGGACAAATGGACGGCGTTCCTGCGCTCCGCCTGCCGGAACTATAAGCTGCACTTCGAGGAGCAGGTATTGGTACACGCCCAGCGCCCGGATGCCACGGCCGTTCTGGAAATGGCGCACTGGAACCGCAGATTCGACCGCTGGGTCGATCCGGGTTCCACAGGCATCGCCGTGTTTGACCGGGATACCCCCGGCCGGGCACGACTGAAATACTATTTTGACATTTCCGACACCCATGAGGGCCGCTTTCACCGCCCTGTGCCCCTGTGGCAGGTGTCCGCCGAACAGGAGCCGGAGATCGTGGAGGCGCTGGAGCATCGGTTCGGTGCTTTGGCCCAGAAGGAGATGCTGGGGGACGCCATCGTATCCGCTATGGGAAATGCCGTTACAGATAACATGGTGGATTATCTCGCAGACCTGCAGCAGAGCCGGGACGGAAGCTTTCTGGAGGAACTGGACGAGCTGAATGTGAAGGTGCTCTACCGCCGTCTGCTGGAAAACAGCACAGCCTATATGCTGCTATGCCGCTGCGGTCTGGAACCGGATGCATATTTTGAACCGGAGGATTTCTCCGAGGTGTTCAATTTCAACACGCCGGAGACCATGAACGCCTTGGGCGTGGCCACACGGGATATTGCCGAAAGCGGTCTGCGTGCCATTGCCCGGACGGTCCGAAGCCGCCAAAAGCAAATTCGCACAGTTGCGCCGCCTGCAGAAACTGCGTATCCTATACACGAGCAAACAAACCCACAGGCTGAAAGGAGCGAAAAACATGGACATGACCTACACGATGAAGGACGGCTGCCGGCTGCCGGATCTGCTGCCGCCGCAGGAGCCGGAGACGGCCCTTGGGAAATACGGCCTGCTGCGCAGGAAGTATCTGAAAGCGCACCGGAAGGTGCTGTTCACGAATCTGCTGACATCGGGCAAGCTGAACGAGCATCTGGCGGAGATCGACCGGACGGCAAAGGAGCGCATGGAACAGTTGGTGACGGAGATGGCTCGGACCGAGGGCGTGACGGAGGAGCTGAAAGCAGCCGACCCGATGAAATGGGTGGGGCTGATGAACAGCCTGAGAAACGCCGCCGAGGAGACGGTGCTGGCGGAGCTGATCTACAACTGAACACCGAACCCGAAGAAGCGGACAGTGCGGAGGAAACATCCCCTGAACTGCCCGCTTTTTTGGATGAGAAGAAAATTTTCGCCATCATCGAAAACCGCAATGATGACCTGATCTACAAGAAGGCGCAGATCGAGTTGTTTTTCGACACCCACCCGGATGAAGATGATCGTGCGAAGTATATTCGCTCTGCTTATCAGAATCGCTGGACAGAGATCATCGCAGACGGCGTGCGGCTTGGCTATCATCCGCAGGAGGACGGTCTGCTCATGTGGGAAGGGTCCTTCCCGTCCCGCACCAGCGAGAGCGTATTTTCGTGGAAGCTGGTGGCAGGCTTCACGGCGCAGCTTATTGACAAGCGGGAATATTTCATCAATACCAGCATCAAGCCGTTTGTTCCGAAGGACCCGCAGCAGCTCACCTTCTTTGACCTGCCTGCCCAGCCTGCGGATGCCCCGCTGTTCTCCCATCCGAAGCTGCCCCAGCAGATCATTGACGAAGCCCTGTGCGTTGGGGCCAATGACGAGCACAGTCGGCTCATCATCTGCGCCTACTTTATGAAGGATAAGCCAGACAACGCCGTATTTCTGCAAAGGCATTACGGCGAAAACGGCGCAGGTTTCTATTTTGACGGGGAAAAGATTTCGCTCTGGTATGACACCGAGGGGATGCGTATTGCCCGTGGCACAACGACGCAGCGCAGCAGCGCTACACTGCTTTCATGGGAGGAAGCAGCGAAGCGCATCCGGGAGCTGCTGGATTTGGGGCGGTATATGCCGCAGAGCGAACTGGATGAAGTCGAGCATTACGAGCGGATGCAGCTGGCGGACAGCATCGCCTATACCAGCCGGGACATAACGAAGGAAGCACGGGAAGCGGGATTTCTGCCGCTGGCCATGCTGGCGCAATCCGTCAAGGGCGGCTATCCGGAAACGCAGAAGCAAATTTATGATCTTCTCTGTGCGCCGGATACGCTGCAAAAGTGCGTGGACGAATGGACGGCGTTCAACGCCGCGCTGGATGCAGGGCAAGACCTTTTGCGTTTTCGCTTTTACCGTCCGAAAGAGATACTGGAGCGGCTCCGTGATCTACAACGGGAGCCGCTTCATTTTACCGTTGCCGACGGGTTTGCTCCCGACCGGCAATTTTTTATTTCCGCCGATGAGATCGACAAGGTGCTGCGTGGATGGGACGGCAGCACCGACTATCGCCTTGGCGTGTACGCTTTTTACGCCACGCACAAGGATAAGACCGAGCGTGAAAAATACCTCAAGGATTATCACGGCGAGTACAGCGGTCATAGCGGCGGGAATGACAATCTCACCCACACCCGTGGCAAGGGCATTGAGTTCAGCCACGGCAGTATCACGGCCCCCTATGCCAAGGTCACGCTGAAATGGCCGGAGGCGGCCAAACGCATCGGGGAGCTGATCTCCCTGAACAAATTTCTCTCCGATGCCGACCGGGCGGCCATGCCGGAGTATGAGCGGGAACAGCTGGCCCGGAAGATCGTCAACTTTTTCATGGATACACCGGACGATGTGGTGCGGCCGTTTTCGCAAAACGCCATTGCAGACTATTGGGAGTGCGTAAAAACCGTGGCCGCACAGCTTTTGGACGCTGACCGGGTGCAGGAAATTTATCAGAATATGCTCCCCGCATGGGAATCCACGAAAGCGGACGACCGGCACTATAACCTGCGGAAGCAAGGGCTGGAAGCCATGCGGGCCTATCTGGACGGCACCTATTCCGTGTTTGGCCTTGAAAAACCGCTGCAAATGCCAACGGTACAAGCAAGCCCGGTTTGGCAGCAATATACCACACTGAGCGCACAATATCCGAATGCGCTGGTACTGGTACAGGTTGGAGATTTCTACGAGGCGTTTGAAAAGGATGCCCAGGCATTGCATGACCAATTCGGATATGCCACAACGAAACGTCGAGTCAGCGGCGGAAGCGGCTCCTATCTGATGGCCGGATTTCCTATCTCTTCGCTGGAATCTGTGCAGGGCAAGTTGGAATCGCTCGGTATTTCTGTCGTGGTCTCCGGCGAAAGTGGGACGGATTATTTTCCTGCCGAACTGCCGCCAGAGGAACCAGAAATGGAGCCGGAACCGCCCACAGAAACAGAAGTGGAGGTATCCGGGCCGGAAGTACCCGCCGAAGAGGAAACCGATCTCCCCACACCGAAGCCCATACAGGAGCGTGTGCGCTTTGCACCGCTCCACCCGGAGATACCAGCCCAGCAGCGGCATGACTTCCGCATCACAGATTGGGCGCTGGGCGTGGGCAGCAAGGCGGAAAAGCATGCGGCCAATGTGGCCGCCATCCGCACCCTGCAGAGGGTCGAGCAAGAAAACCGGCTGGCGACGCCGGAAGAACAGGAAACCCTTTCCCGCTATGTGGGCTGGGGCGGCCTTGCCGACTGCTTCGATGAAAAGCACAGCCGGTACGCCGAACTGAAAGCGCTGCTCACCGAGGAGGAATATGCCGCCGCCCGTGCCAGCAGCCTGACCGCTTTTTATACCCCGCCCGTTCTCATCGACGCCATCTACCAGGCGCTGGCACAGATGGGCTTGGAAAGCGGCAACCTGTTGGAGCCCGCCTGCGGCGTTGGCAACTTTATGGGAATGCTGCCGGACAGCATGAGGGATTGTAAGGTCTACGGCGTGGAACTCGACAGTATTTCCGGCCGCATCGCTCGACAACTTTATCAGAACAGTCGTATTTCCGTTGCCGGCTATGAAAAGGCGGAGATACCGGACAGCTTCTTTGACGCAGCGGTGGGCAACGTGCCTTTTGGAAATATCAAGGTCGTTGATCGGCGCTACGACAAGCATCACTGGCTCATCCATGATTATTTTCTCGGAAAAACACTGGACAAGATACGTCCGGGCGGCGTGATTGCCTTCATCACCTCAAAAGGTACGATGGACAAGGAAAGCCCCGCCGTGCGGAAATATCTGGCCCAGCGGGCTGACCTCATCGGGGCGGTCCGCCTGCCGAATACGGCCTTCAAGGCCAGCGCCGGGACGGATGTGACCAGCGACATTCTCTTTCTCCAGAAGCGTGACCGCATCGTGGATATAGAGCCAGATTGGGTGCATTTGGACACGGATGAAAACGGCATCCGCATGAACAGCTATTTCGTCCGGCACCCGGAAATGGTGCTGGGCGAGATGGTCATGGAGAGCACCCAATACGGCATGGACAGCGTGTGCAGGCCCCGTGAAGGGGATGACCTTGCCGCCCTGCTGAATAAGGCCGTATCCGAACTGCACGCCCGGCTCCCCGCCTATGAGCAGGATGGGCCAGAGGAGGAAGATTTGTCCATCCCCGCCGACCCCGATGTACGGAATTACAGCTTTACCTCTGTGGACGGCAAGCTGTATTTCCGTATCGACAGCCGCATGGAGCCGGTCAATTTGCCGCTCACCACCGAGAACCGGGTGCGGGGTATGATGGCGCTGCGGGACTGCGCCCGCCAACTCATCGCCTATCAGATGGAAAACCACCCGGACGAGATCATTTGGCGGGAGCAGGAAAAACTTGGCAGTCTGTATGACGCCTATGTGAAAAAATATGGGCGGCTCTGCACCCGTGGCAACCATCTGGCCTTTTCGGACGACGGCAGCTATCCCCTGCTGTGCTCGCTGGAGGTGCTGGATAACGAGGGCAATTTTGCACGCAAGGCGGATATGTTCACCAAACGGACCATCCGGCCCAACACGCCGGTGGCGCAGGTGGACACGGCTTCGGAGGCGCTGGCGGTATCGCTTTCTGAAAAAGCGCAGGTCGATCTCGCCTTTATGTCGGAACGCTCCGGAAAAAGCGAGGAGGAACTGGTGCAGGAGCTGTCCGGGGTCATCTACCAGAATATCCGCTGCGGTCTTACGCCGGAGGAGATCAGTCCGGCGCAGCTTGATCTGGCGGCATACCCCTATGTCACCGCTGAGGAATTTCTGTCCGGCAATGTGCGGAAAAAGCTGCAAATGGTGAAGGCCCTGCAAGCAGCGTTACCGGCTGAAAAGAAGCAGGAACTGGTCGGGTATGCCGCCGCATTGGAGGCCGTGCAGCCGCCAGACCTGACCGCTGCGGAGATCGGCGTGCGGATCGGTGCATCGTGGGTGCCCGCCGAGATTTATCAGCAGTTTATGTTCGAGCTGTTCGGCACCAGCGTATATGCCCGGCAGAAAATGCGGGTCGTTCGCTCCGAATACAGCGGCGAGTGGAACATCAGCAACAAGAGCATGGACAGCGGCAACATCAAAGCCGTCACCACCTACGGCACCAAGCGTATTACGGCGTACCACATTTTAGAGCAGACGCTGAATCAGCGGGTGGTCAAGGTGTTCGACACCGTTGTGGAGGACGGCAAGGAGCGGCCGGTACTGAATGTGAAGGAAACCGCCATTGCGCAGGACCGGCAGGAACTGATCAAGTCCAAATTTGCCGATTGGCTTTGGCAGGACATTGACCGGCGGGAGCGGTTGTGCCGTATTTATAACGACACCTTCAACTCCATCCGCCCACGGGAGTACGACGGCAGCCATCTCCGCTTTGTGGGGATGAACCCGGAGATCACCCTGCGGAAGCATCAGGTGAACGCCATCGCCCATGTGATCTACGGCGGCAACACGCTGCTGGCTCACGAAGTAGGGGCAGGGAAAACTTACGAAATTGTTGCCGCCGCTATGGAGATGAAGCGGCTGGGGCTATGCACCAAGTCGCTGGTCGTGGTGCCGAACCATATCACGGAGCAGTGGGCGGCAGAATGGCTCCAGCTCTATCCGGCTGCCAACATTCTGGTGGCCACCGAGCGGGACTTTGAAAAGCGCAACCGCCGCAGGCTGTGCGCCCGGATCGCCACCGGCGATTATGATGCCGTTATCATCGGACACAGTCAGCTGATGAAGATCCCCCTGTCCCGTGAGCGGCAGCGGGAGATCCTGCAGCGGCAGATCAACGAGGTGCTGCTGGCCATCAGCGACGCCAAGCGGCAGAGAGCGGAGAACTTCACGATCAAGCAGATGGAGCGCACCCGCAAGTCGCTGGAGACCCGGCTGGAAAAGCTCAACGACCAGAGCACCAAAGACGACACGGTGACTTTTGAAGAATTAGGCATCGACCGACTGTTCATCGACGAGAGCCACAATTTCAAGAACCTCTTCCTGATGACCAAAATGCGGAACGTCGGCGGCATCGCACAGACGGAGGCGCAGAAGTCCTCGGACCTCTTTGCCAAGTGTCAGTATCTGGACGAGCTGACCAACAGCCACGGCGTTATCTTCGCCACCGGCACCCCCATTTCCAACAGCATGGTGGAATTATATACAATTCAGCGGTACTTGCAGTATGGGACACTGCAAGAGATGGGCCTTGTCCACTTCGACGATTGGGCCAGCGACTTTGGAGAGACGGTGACGGCCATCGAACTGGCCCCCGAGGGCAGCGGCTATCGCCCGAAAACCCGTTTTGCAAAATTCTTCAATCTGCCGGAGTTGATGGCGACCTTCAAAATGGTGGCCGATGTGCAGACGGCGGATATGCTGAACCTGCCGGTCCCAAAAGCCAATTTTCACACCGAGGTCATCCAGCCGAACGAATTGCAGCGGACGGTGGTAGCGGAACTGGCAGAACGAGCCGAGCGTGTCCGTGCCCGTGCGGTCGATCCCAGCACAGACAATATGCTCCGTATCACCAACGATGGACGCAAGCTGGCGCTGGATATGCGCCTTATCAACCCGCTGGCCGCCGATGACCCCAACGGCAAGGTCGCAACCTGCGCCCGCAATGTCGCCCGTATCTGGGCGCAGACCAAAGATCAGCGCAGCACCCAGCTGGTTTTCTGCGACCTGTCTACGCCGAACAAGAATACGCCGATTGAAATGCAGAAAAAAGCAGAAGGAGTCTATGAAATGATACCGGATCAGTTTACGGATGTGTATAACGATCTGAAAAAGAAACTCATGGCAGAGGGCATCCCGGAGGAGGAGATTGCCTTTATCCATGATGCCAAAACTGAGCAAAAGAAAAAGGAGCTGTTTGCCAAAATGCGTGGAGGCGAGGTGCGCATCCTCATGGGCAGCACGGCCAAAATGGGCGCAGGCACCAATGTCCAGGACCGGCTTATCGCCTTGCACGATCTCGATTGTCCCTGGCGGCCCAGCGATCTCCAGCAGCGCCTTGGTCGCATCGTGCGGCAGGGCAACCAGAATCCGGAGGTAGAAATCTTCCGCTATGTCACCGAGGGTACATTCGACGCCTATCTTTATCAGCTGGTGGAATCCAAGCAGCGGTTCATTGCCCAAATCATGACCTCCAAACTGCCAGCCCGTGCGGCGGAGGATGTGGACGAAACGGCGCTTTCCTATGCCGAGATCAAGGCGCTGGCCACGGGAAACCCGCAGATCATTGAAAAGTGTAATCTGGATATGGAGGTCAGCAAGCTGAATATGCTCCGTGCCAGCCATCTAAGCCAGCGGTATGCGCTGGAGGAACTGGTGCTGCGGAAGTATCCGGCAGAGATCAAGGAGTTGAACGAACGCATCGCCGGATATGAGCAGGACAGCGCACGGCTGGCGGAGCATCCGAAGCCCGCTGAGGGCATTGCGCCGATGGCCTTAAATGGCGTCATCTACACCGAGCGTGAGAACGCCGGTAAAGCCATCATCCACGCCTGCACCCACATGAACGGGGTGGAGACTGTCCCCGTTGGCAGCTACCGTGGATTTGATATGGTGCTCTCCTATGACAGCAAAGCCAACGAATTTCACATGACGCTGAAAGGCAGTCTCTCCCATCCGGCTGTGCTGGGGGCAGACGCAGGCGGCAATGTGACCCGCATCGACAATGCGTTGGAGAAAATCAATGAGCGTTTGGAAAACGCTCGGTCACAGCTTGCCCATGCCACCGAGCAGCTTGAAAACGCCCGCACAGAGATGACTGCCCCCTTTCCGAGGGAGGCAGAACTGGCCGAAAAGACACGGCGGCTGAATGAACTGAATGTGCTGCTGAATCTCAATGAATCGGATCGTGTCGTTATGTCAGAGGAACCGGACGAGGACGATAAGCCCCGGCCGAGAACAGCAGACCGGGAACGGTGATCTGCATCCTTCTGCTTTTACCGGTCGAGGAAGAGAACAAGGCAGCAGGCTGTTTCGGCCTGCTGCCTTGCTCTCTCCGACACTCCAAAAAGTTGCATATTTTCGCAAGTTTTCACTTTGCGGTTGTGGGCGCTGCTTTAAGATTGCTGGCTGTTCAGATACTCAACCAGCTCGCAAACCGTTGTGACCGGGTTACTATCTCGGCTGAGAATAACTACATTGTCCTTGTAAAGGCTATCCAAGCGTTCCCTGGCACGCTGCATTGCCTCTGATTGATGAGGTAACAGGTCGGCAAAAACATCCAGATTCTTTTCGTATTTTTCAAGCCGTCCTTTGCTTTGCAGTTGGTGCAGCACTTCTTCGGCCCCGTTTAAGTAGCTGTTCTGCTTTACAAAATGAAGCAGATACCAGTACTCAAAGCAAGGATTGGAATAGGCAATTTTATACCCGTGTTTCTCAGCGTAGTCGGCGGCATTTTTCAATTCGGAGTTCTTGTTATCATCGCAATCGAAAACGCACCACAGTTGGTCTCCGTCCTTTGGAAAATAATCCGATTGAGAAAGCAGCCCTTTTGCGTGCTTCACCAAATGCTCTGCAGCCTTGTGCTTGGAAGAAATCGGCACAATATCTACCAGGCAGTTGCGGGAACGGAAATGCTTGAAATATTTGATCTCCGTTTCTTTTCCCTCACAGATTATATAAATGATGGGCCTACGTTTGCGACGGCCTGCTTTATTTGGGTCGTATTCTTTCCTCATTCCTGCCATAAGCCGTCACCTCCGATAAACGGGATCGCACCGAAGCGCCCTTGCAAATACCCCTTGCGGATGTTCTCTCCCTTTCTCGGAGAGAAGGACGCCAGCGAATACAGCTCAGTTGCACAGGACCGCTCGTCCTTTTCTGCAAACCAGATCTGATCTCTGCGGAAGAAGGTAAGATCAAGCAGCATCGCATCATGCGTCGTAAACAGAAGCTGCGCTCCCTCTGTGTTGATCGTATTATCCTGAACCATCTCTATCAGCCGCTTTGTCAGGAGCGGATGCAGACTGTCCTCGATCTCGTCAACGACAAGCAGTGCGCCGTCCTCCAGCGCTTGCAGCCAGCCGCCGATACGGGAGAAGAACCGTTGCGTTCCGGAGGACTCCTGATCCATAAGAAGCTGGAAGTGTTCCACGCTGCCATCCGCACCGATGACACGGTGGGTGGTCGTAATGACCGGGGCCTTGCCGGAAATGTTCTTGATGGTCACATCAGAAATGCCGAGGTCGGCAAGCAGCAGCTCCTTCAGGATACGAGCCTTCTTCTCATTGCCGCTGACGATCTGTGCGACTGTTTCCGAAGCGGCAGGTGCTTCCTCCATCAAGAATGTCAGCTTTTCCAAGAACCACTTGTAGGCGTTTTCCGTTTGCGGCAGATTCCAGTCGTTTGAGGAAACCAGATACAGCTTATTATCCGGCGTGCGGTTGCTGAGTGTGATTTGCTCATTGATATTCTCTCGGAATTCATATACGCCGTTTTCTCTTGAGAAAATCAGCGCCTCACGCCCATTGGGCCAGTGGTACAAATACTCCGTATAGATCTTCTTAGCATCGAAAGAATAGCCGTAAGCGTAACGAATGCCATGATAGATGAATACGATCTCAAAAGATGTAGGCGTTGTGGTGCCTCCAAACGGTTCCCACGGCAATTTTTGTCCTTTGGATATTTTGGCTGCTTCTCCGACAACCATATCCTTCATCGTCATCAGTGCGTGCAGCACATTACTTTTACCGGCAGCGTTCGCTCCGTAAATAGCAATAGCAGGTAAAAGCGCCCTTTTTTCATCTGGGTGCAGCAGATAAGACTCCAGGGACTTATCCTTTGATGCTGCAAAGCTGATGACTGCACTATCTTTGATTGAGCGATGGTTTTCAATCGAAAATTGAATAAGCATAAGCGGATACCTCCATTCACAGTATAGTCTCTCCATTCTTCGCCCATATTATAGCAGTTAAAATCGCCTGCGTCAATATTTATATCTCGATTTCGCAGAAATAACGCAAATTCTGGCGATAAAATTGCTTCAAGCGGCAATAGATATAATTTAGCCGCAGGAAAATTGATAGAGAAAATATCCGATAATGGCTCGACTGCTCTGCGTCCCCCGCTTATAATATAAACGAGATTATCATAAATTAATTTATCATAATGGGGACATCTGAAAAGCATATCCAAACTACACCGTTGTGCCAAAAAGTTGCACCTTGTCGTAAAAGTCGTTTGAAAAAGTTGCAGCTTGCCGAGAAAAGTCCCTTGAAAAAGTTGACAATCCTGAGCAAAAGTCCCTTGAAAAAGTTGTCTCGATGGAGAGACGCAGAAATTTATCGCCATTTCGCAATGAAGGTTTCCCCATCAATCTTCCACGAAGGATTGGTGGGTCAGAAAAATGGGGTGCAAAACGTTACATAGCCGGACGGCTTTCATTCATGTGAAAACCGTCCGGCTTATTTTTATATCAAGGAGATGATGAAACGATGGGCTATGTGACAAGAGAGATGATCGACCGGGCGAAGGAAATGGACCTACTGACCTATCTCCAGACCTATGAGCCGCAGGAGCTGGTGCATTTCGGCGGCAGCACCTATTGCACCCGTGAGCACGACAGTCTAAAAATTTCCAACGGCAAGTGGTGCTGGTTTTCCCGTGGGATTGGCGGCAGGACGGCGCTGGATTATCTGATAAAAGTGAAAGAGATTCCCTTTACCGAGGCGGTGGAGCGGATCGTGGGACGGGCGGCTGGGCAGCCGCCCATTTCTGATGCCCGTCAGCAGCCGGAGCAGACAAAAACGCTGCTTTTGCCGCAGGCCAGCCGCTGCGCCACCCACGCCATCGAGTATCTGCACCGCCGAGGAATCGACGATGAACTGATTGATTTCTGCATCCGGACCGGTCGGCTCTATGAGAGCTATCCCCACCACAATGTCGTATTTGTCGGCAAGGATAAAGACGGCCAGCCCCGTTATGCCTGCCTGCGAGGGATTGGAACGGACTTCAAAGGGGAAGCGACGGGCAGCGATAAGCGATTTTCCTTTTCCATCCCCGCCGAGGAGCCGTTACCTGTGCTGTATCTGTTTGAATCGGCCATCGACCTGCTTTCCTTTGCGACGATGGCGCAGGAGGACAAACTACCGTGGAGGGCGCAGCACCTGTTGTCTCTGGCCGGTGTGTACCAGCCCAAGAAGAACTTGACGGAGCGGCCTCTGCCGCTGGCTCTGTCTCAGTATCTTCGGGACCACCGGGAAATCCAAACCATTTACCTGTGTCTCGACAATGACCTTGCGGGCCGCAGCGCCGCCGATGCGATTCGGCAGCAGCTCGCAGGCAGGTATGTCGTGCGGGACGGCTTTCCCTGCCAGGGCAAGGACTATAACGATTGGCTCTGCCTGCGGAAGGGGCTGCCGATTACCAGAACAGTACCGAAAACGGAGAGGAGTATGGCACGATGAGCGAATATACGGACCCTTGCGTCCGACTGGAGCAGTATATGGCTGCGGAATACGGCGGGGAACGTAGGTGGAGCGTAGAGCGCTGCTATATGCTCCGGGAGGACTACGACCGGGTGATGACCCTTCCGGAGCATAGCAAAGAGCGGGAGCGATAAAGTAACACTCAAAATTATACCCGAAATTATAATACTTTACGGTATAACCTTAAATGAAAACCAGAGGAGGCTTGCGGTATGGTGTACCAGGATTTACGCTTGATTTTCCATAACGGATGTTCTTATCAGCAGGTACCCCCGGACGCACGCCCGCAGGGCGTGCAGGAATGTACTATACCAGCAAGCAACGCCTTTTGGGGACAAAAGGCAGCTTGACAGGGGCATCCCCCTATAACCCCTGCGCCGCCGAGCGCGGCAATATCGCTATATGGAGGAATGAACATGACCAAACGAAACATTGAGATCAAGGTGCGGCTAAGTCGCAAGGAAGCGGAAAATCTGAATAAACAGGTAAAAAAATGCCGTCTGTCCCGCGAAGCCTACCTTCGCCATCTGATCACCGGAGAGGTACCCCGTGAAGCACCGCCGCCGGAATACTTTGCCTTTATGCGTGAGATGCACTATGTAGGGCACAACCTTAACCAGATCGCTCAGAAAGCCCATGTACTGAATGTGGTGGATGCAAAACGCTATGACGAGGACAGCAAGCGGCTGGACAAGCTCATCCGGGAGGTTACAGCGGCGGTCGTGCTTCCGGCAAAGCGGGAGTAATGCCATGGCTACCACATCCATCTGGGCGGTCAAGGGCTGGCTGGGCAAGGTGGTGCTGTATATCGAAAACCCGGACAAGACGGATAATCCGAAATTCTATCGGCAAGAGGAACTGACCGATGTGCAGACACAAAACCTTTCGGATGTAATGGATTATGCTGTCCGCGCGGAGAAAACAACGGTCATACCGGACGATGAGAGTGCAATGGTGGTACGGCAACTTATCAGCGGCATCAACTGCCTGCCGTCCACGGCACGGGACGAGATGCTGGCAGTAAAAAAGCGTTTCGGCAAGGAGGACGGTGTGATCGCCTACCATGGGTATCAGTCCTTCGCGCCCGGCGAGGCCACGCCGGAGTTGGCGCATGAGATCGGCGTGAAGTTGGCGCAGCGGCTTTGGGGCGAACGGTATCAGGTGCTGGTGGCGACCCATCTGGATAAGGAAAACCATCTGCACAATCATTTTGTGTTGAATACGGTATCCTTTGTGGACGGCATCAAATACCACCGCACCGAAAAAGATTATCATGATATGCGCACCGTGTCCGACACCCTTTGCCGGGAATATAACTTGTCGGTCATCCAACGGCCGCAAGCCGGGAAGTCAAAGCACTATGGGGAATGGCGTGCAGAGCAGGAGCAGCGTCCCACCTGGCGCGGACTGATCCGCAGCGAGATCGATGAGCTGATCCGGCAGAGCGTCACCGAAAAGCAGTTTTACTATCTGCTTCGCCAAAAGGGCTATGAGGTGAAATTCGGCAAGGATATTTCGGTGCGCCCTCCCGGTAAGGAGCGCTTTGTCCGTCTGACCCGGAATTTCGGAGAGGCTTACACCGCCGAGGCCATCCGGCAGCGTATTTTGCAACAGCCCCTGCCGCAGCCGGAGCGGCAAATGACCGATAAACCAAGGCCAAAAGCCTACCGCGTCCAAGGCAGCCGGCAAGCTGCGCGCAAGATCACCGGCTTTCGCGCACTGTATTTCTATTACTGCTACAAGCTCGGTATCTTCCCCAAAGGCCGTCCGCAAAACCGGGCGCGGCTCCATTTTCTGCTGCGGGAAGATCTGCTCAAACTGAATAACATCTCACAGGAAGTACGGCTGCTCGCACGGCATCAAATTGATACCGCCGAGCAGCTTGCTTTATATAAAAAGGAACAGGAGGTGAATATCCGAGAATTGTCCGCCAAACGCCGGGTACTGCAAAATGCGCTGCGCACAAAGGCAGTCCGGGACAGTCCCAAACAGGCCGACGCACATCGGGCGCAGATCCGGGAGTTGTCCGAAAGGCTCAAAGCGCTGCGCCGGGAAGTGCATCTGTGCGACGATATTGCCGAGCGCTCCGGCGTGATGGCGGAGAAACTGAAAGCTGTCCGGGAGGACGCACAAAAACAACGACAAAAGGAGGAACAACAGCATGAACACATCCGGAGACGCAGCTGAACAGGTCGTCCGACTGAGCTTGGAGGGCATGGAGGTTGCGGCAAAAATCACCGGCAGTGCGGCAAAGGAGGTGACGGCGCTTCTGTACGCAGCACTGAAAAACCGGGACAAGAACAAAATCAAAGGACGCCAGCGGCTTACCTCCATGCTGCGCAGCGGCAAGGAGCTGACTATTTTCACCGTCAAAAACAAGGACATGGCCCGCTTTGTGGCCGATGCCAAGCGCTACGGCGTAGTCTACTGCGTTCTGCGGGAGGCAAAGGACAACCCACACGGCGTCAGTGAGATCATGGTACGCGCCGAAGATGCCGCCAAGATCAACCGCATTGTGGAGAACATCAAAATCGCCACGGTATCCGACCCCGAAGTCATCCGTGAAAACGCGGAAACAGGACGGGATAAGAATAAGGATGCCGCCGGGCAGACGGCTCCCGAACAGGAGCGCCCGCAAAAGAGTGAGGACGACCGGCTGCTGGATGAAATGATGGCAGCTCCTGCGCAGAAGCAGGAGGCTGCCCAAGAAAACCCCACGGCGGCTCGGACGGAGAAATCCCGTCCGTCCGAGCCTTCCTCAAAATCCAGAAAGAGATCCGCCGAGGGTACTGCTAAGGAAGATCGTCCATCTGTCCGCGAGGAGCTGAAGGAGATCCGCCGTGAGCAGCAGGAGACGGAGGAGCGCAAGCCGACCGAACGCAGCAGACCCGCCAAGAGTACACGACCGCAAAATGAACACCGACAGACTCCGCCGAAAAAGCGGGTCAGAAAAAGTAAGGAGAGATAAGCTATGGCAAACTTCGATGATCTTTTTACCGCCCCCACTGCCACGGAAACGCAGAGCGACCGTCCGCAGCTGACCAAGGAGGAATATGCCGCCAAGAAGAAGGCGGAACGCGACAGCCTGTATGCACTGGCGGATGAAATGGCACAGGAGGTCATGCGGGACGGAGAAGCCTTTCGGGGCTTTCTGGATGTGCAGGCACGATTTGACCGCTATTCGGCCACAAACGCGCTGCTGATCTATGCACAGAACGATGAGGCCACCCGCCTGCGGGACTTTGACGGCTGGAAAGAACGCGGCATCTATGTCCGCAAAAACGAAACAGGCATTTCCATTCTGGAAGCCGGGGACAGCTATGTGACCGAGGATGGCCGCACCGGCTACTACTATAATGTGAAAAAGGTCTTTGACATCAGCCAAACGGATGCCAAACGCCGGCGGCAGCCGCAGGTGCATTATGATGACCGCCTGCTGCTTTCTGCACTGATCGCCAAGCGCCCGGTGCCTATTGAAATGGCCGACAGCGTGCAAAACGGTGCGGTGTATGACTATGAGCGCAAAACCATCTTCGTCCAGCGCGGTATGGACGGGCAAGACCTGTTTCGCAGCGTATCGCTGGCACTGGCTCGTGCCGAGATGGCGCAGCAGGAAAACAGTACCCCGCAGGCTGACGCCTTCAAAAGCTACTGCGTTTCCTATATGCTGTGCCGCAAGTATGGTGTGGACACACAGGGGTATGATTTCAGCCGCTTGCCCGATGAGCTGAAAAATGCGGAGCCGCAGACCATTCGCGGTGAGCTAACCGACATTCGTGACACGCTGCAGACCATGACCGGCAAAATGGTGCGGACGCTGGAGCAAAGCCGCACGGCAGCGCAAAAGGAAACCGGAAAGGAGCGATGAGCCATGGAAAAACAGGATATGCGGGTATTGACCCTTGATCCGTATCAGCACGGCGTCGTGATCAATGCACTCAACAACCTGCGTAACGATTTGATCGAGGACAAACGCCCCACCGATATTGTCGATGAAGTTCTCATTAAAACCGTTGACGCACCGAGCAAATCCAAAAGAGTCAAGCAGAAAGATGAACGGTAAACAAAAATGGCTGTGGTATGCGACGGGGCTGATCCCTGCGGTGTGGCTGGGGCTGCTGATCGCCCCGGCTGCTTCCGGTGGCCTTCCCGAGATCCTTCGGCAATTTCCATCGGCAATGAATGAGCCGTTTCATATCGAGTGGTGCGAGGACAGCCTGAAAACTGTCCTCGTTTTCATTGCCCTGTATGCCATGGTGATCGGGGTCTATCTTTCCACCCGCCGTCATTACCGGCGCGGCGAGGAACACGGCTCTGCCAAATGGGGCAATGTGGAAACCGTGAACCGAAAGTATCGGGCACGCCCGCCAAAGCCAAACAAGGTGTTCACGCAGCACATCCGTATGGGGCTAAACGGCCGCAAGCACAAGCGCAACCTGAATACCGTTATCATCGGCGGCAGCGGCGCGGGCAAGACCCGTTCGTATGCCAAGCCCTGCCTGTATGAGGCTTGCCTGTCACCGCAGGGTTCGTCCTTTGTCTGCCTTGACCCCAAAGGCGAGCTGCTTCGCGATTCCGGACGGCTGCTGGAGGAATCCGGATATGAGATCCGGGTGCTGGATCTGCTGCACATGGAGAAAAGTCATTGCTATAACCCTTTCGTCTATCTGACCGATGACAATGAGGTGCAGATGCTGGTGACGAATCTGTTCAAGGCGACCACACCCAAGGGCAGCCAGACCAATGACCCGTTTTGGGACACGACGGCTGCTATGCTGTTGTCGGCACTGGTCTACTATCTCTACCACGAAGCGCCGCCCGATGAGCAAAACTTTCCGATGGTCATGGAAATGCTGCGCGCCGGTGAGGTGCGGGAGGAGGATGATTCCTACCAGTCGCCGCTGGATGTGTTGTTTGAGCGGCTGGAAATGCGCGACCCAGAGCATATCGCGGTCAAGTATTATAAGGACTATCACTCCGGCAGCGCCAAAACACTGAAAAGCATCCAGATCACGCTGGCGGCAAGGCTCGAAAAATTCAATCTCTCGTCTGTGGCGGCGCTGACCGCCACGGACGAACTGAATTTGCAGGATATGGGCGAAAAGCGTGTGGCACTGTTTGCGCTGATCTCGGACAGTGATACGAGCTTCAACTTTTTAGTATCCGTTTTGTATCAGCAGCTCTTTCAGCAGCTTTTTGAAAGCGCCGACCACAAGCATGGCGGCAGCCTGCCAGTTCCCGTACACTTTCTCATGGATGAGTTCGCGAACATCTCACTGCCGGAGGATTTTGACAAAAAGCTATCCACCATGCGTTCCCGCAATGTGTTCGTGTCCATCATCCTGCAAAACATTGCGCAGTTAAAGGCGCTGTTTGAAAAGCAGTGGGAGAGCATTTTGGGCAACTGCGACGAGCTGCTGTATCTCGGCGGCAACGAGCAGGGATCCCACAAGTACATCTCGGAGCTGCTCGGCAAGGCCACGATCGACACCAACACCTACGGAAGATCGTCCGGGAGAAACGGCAATTACAGCACCAATTATCAGATCACCGGGCGTGAATTGATGACACCGGATGAGGTTCGAATGCTGGACAACGGCAAGGCGCTGCTGTTCATTCGCGGCGAATTACCGGTCTGCGACGACAAGTTTGACATCATGACCCATCCGCTGGTGTCGCACACCCCGGACGGCGGCGCACTGCCTTATATCCACGGAAGCGCCGAGTACGCCATTGCAGCGATCACCATTCACGACCGGCTTCTGCCAACGGATCCCGTGGCAGTGCCGAGCGAAAACGAAACCCAATACGAACTCCTTTCCAACGAGGAATTGGAGGCAATTTATGAGCTGGAGGAAAAACCCAATGAAGCATCTCAAAAGCACTAAGAAAAGCAAACACACCCGTCCTCTGCCTATGGGGAAAAAGAGCAGGGGGGTTCTGGCGGTCTATGCCGCTGTTGTGTTCACCGTATGTTGTCTGCCCATGACAGCCTTTGCCGCAGGAAACGACCCGTTGGCGGTTATCAACAATCTGTCTGATTTTATCTTCGGCGTGATCCGCGCGGTCGGTCTGATTCTGCTGGGCTGGGGTATCGTGCAGATCGGTCTGTCCTTTCAGAGCCATGACCCCAGCCAGCGCAGCAACGGATTTCTGACACTTGCCGGCGGTGTCGTCGTGACCTTTGCTAAGGAAATCCTGACGCTGATCACGGGTTAACGGAGGAAACGGTCATGGAAAAGTGCCAATGCTATATCCATTCGCTGAAGCAGGGTGAAAATCATGTGCTCGGAGAGGCGACGATTTTGAAACGCCTCGGAGACAATGACTATCTGGCAGAGTATAACGGTGTAAAATGCCACGCCATATTCAATCCCTTTGCCGGGCGCTACTTTGTGGATGATGTGTATGGCGTGATCCGCAGCACACCCGACCGGGGCGAGCGATAATCAAAATACGGCAGCGAGGGGCAGGCTTCGTGCCTGCCCCCTTATGCTGTCGGGAAAGGAGGAAGCTATATGAGTGATAACTGGGTCGTACAGAATCTCGAAAACGCACTTGAAACTTGGAATGAAAAGCTGGCGGAAATATGGCAGCTGCTCACACAGTCCCCCGAAAACTTCAAGGGCGGCACAATATGGAATGTGATCAAGACCATTAACGGTACTGTGCAGGCCATCGGCTTGGCGCTGTTGGTGCTTTTTTTCGTGGTAGGTATCGTTAAGACCTGCGGCTCCTTTGCCGAGGTCAAAAAGCCGGAGGTGGCAATCAAGCTGTTTGTCCGCTTTGCACTGGCGAAAGCGGTCGTCACCTATGGGCTGGAGCTGATGATGGCGCTGTTTTCCATTGTGCAGGGCGTTATTTCCACTATAATGACGGCGGCCGGTATGGGCACAGCACAGCAGATCGTGCTTCCGGCAGAGATCGTGACCGCCATTGAGGACTGCGGCTTTTGGGAAAGTATTCCACTCTGGGTGGTGACCTTGATCGGCGGATTGTTCATCATAATCCTCTCGTTTATCATGATTCTCTCCGTTTACGGGCGCTTTTTCAAGCTCTATATTTACACAGCTATCGCGCCGGTACCGCTGGCTACCTTTGCCGGTGAACCGAGCCAGCAGGTGGGTAAGAGCTTTCTGAAATCCTACGCCGCCGTTTGCCTGGAGGGCGCGATCATTGTGTTGGCCTGTATCATCTTTTCTCTGTTCGCATCCAGTCCGCCCGTGGTCGATCCGAACGCAGCGGCGGTCACACAGGTGTGGTCTTACATTGGCGAGCTGATTTTTAACCTGCTTGTACTGGTGGGAACGGTAAAAATGGCAGACCGCGTAGTACGCGAAATGATGGGTCTTTAATTTGAAGGAGGAAATACAATGATTCAAAATAATGTAATTCGCAGCGATGATCCCCAGGCGGTGGAAAAGCTGCAAGCGAAGCTCGATAAGCTGACTAAGCAGCACGCACGCATGAAGGAGATCAACGCCTACTTCAAGAAACACGCCACAGCGCTGGGCTGTCCCGGCCTTTCGGACGCGGAGGCGGCCAAGCTGGACGAGCGTGTGCAAAACAGCTATTCGCGGGAAAAGCAGCCCTATCCGTCTTATATACTCAGCGGCAACACAGCGGAAATGCGCAGACTTAGGCAGCGCATTGAGGAGGTGTCCCGAACACAAAACACGGAATATGTAGGCTGGGATTTTCCGGGTGGTCATGCCGAGGCAGACAAGGAAGATAATCGCCTGCGCCTGTATTTTGACGGAAAGCCCACGGAGGAACAGCGAAGCAAGCTAAAATATAACGGCTTCAAATGGGCGCCGTCTGTCGGCGCATGGCAGCGTCAGCTCAATGACAATGCTATTTATGCTGCCTCGCGGCTGAATTTTCTCCGACCGGAGAGCGGTGAAAGCCCCACGGCGCTCCAACCGAAAGCACCGGCTAAAAGCACACCGGAGAGAGGATAACGACTATGGAAATCAAGATTAACCGCGAGATACGCGAATATAAAGAGAATATGTTTTTCGGGCTGTCGCTGCGGCAGCTCGTTTTTTCTGTGCTGGCCTGCGGTGTTGCCGTCGGTATTTATTTCGGTCTGCGGAATGTGCTGGGTACGGAAACGGTCAGCTGGCTGTGTATCCTCGGTGCGGCTCCCTTTGCTGCCATGGGCTTTGTAAAATACCACGGCATGACGGCGGAAAAATTCGTGATCGCATGGGTACGCTCGGAATTTCTGATCCCCAGGCGGCTGACCTTCAAGCCGAAGAATTTATACCGCGAAGCCATGCAGGAAGCGCACGCCAAAGCCCAAAAACGACACTGACATTGGAAACTTGGGTGCATTTTGCCCTAAGTTCAAAACGACATCCGACCACACCCGAAGGAGGCAAAAATGCTGAAAACACTGAAAAACATCCGCCGCAGAGATACGGATAAATTTATGATCCCTCACAGCGTGCAGGAGGTGATCCCCATCCGCACGGTCTGGAAAAGCGGCATTTTGCTTGTGGGGCAGAACCGCTATAGCCGCACCTGGCAGTTTTCCGACATCAACTACGCGCTGGCCGGCGAGGAAGATCAGAAATCCATGCTGCTGGGGTACAGCGCCCTGCTGAACCTCTGCGACAGTAACGCCGACACCAAGTTGAGCATCGTCACCCGAAAGCTCAACCGCCGTGATTTTGAGGAATACATCATGATCCCTTATGAAAACGACGGCCGCGACCATTACCGCAAGGAATATAACGATATGCTGCTGGAAAAAGCATCCCACGCCAGCGGTATGATCCGCGACCTATATATCACGGTGACGATCACACGCAAAAGCTATAAGGAGGCCGAAAGCTATTTCGCCCGCACCGGTTCGGAGTATACGCTGGCGCTCTCACGCCTCGGCTCGCGCTGCACGGAGCTGGATATGATGGATCGGCTGCGCATTCTGCACGGCTTTTTCCGTCACGGCGAGGAAGCGGACTTTCATTTCGACCCAAAGCTGTCCATGAAGCTGGGTCACAGCTTTAAGGACTATATTTGTCCGGACAGCTTTGAATTTGACCGGGACTGTTTCCGCATGGGCGACCGTTACGGCCGTGTGCTGTTCCTCAAGGATTACGCCGCCTATCTGCGGGACGATATTCTCTCGGAGCTGTCCGGTATTGACCGGCCGATGATCCTGTCTATTGATGTGGTACCGATCCCCATGGACGAGGCGATCCGCGACGGAGAAAGTCGTCTGCTCGGCGTAGAGAGAAACATCGTGGACTTTTTACGCAAGCAGCAGCAAAACAACAATTTCTCCGGCACGATCCCCTACGACATGGAAAAGCAGCGGGCGGAGATGAAGGAATTTCTTGACGACCTCACCTCCCGTGACCAGCGGATGCTTCTGGGCATGGTGACGCTGGTGCATACGGCGGACAGCAAGCAGCAGCTGGACGCTGACACCGACTACATCCTCACCTCTGCCACACAGCGGATGTGCCAAATGGCCACGCTGCGATTTCAGCAGATGGACGGCCTGAACACAGCACTGCCCATTGGCGTGCGGAAAATTGATATTCTGCGCACCTTCACCTCGGAAGCGCTGGCGGCGCTGATGCCGTTCCGTGTGCAGGAGATCATGGAGCCGGGCGGCATTTATTACGGTGAGAACGCCATCTCCGGCAATCTGCTGCTGTGCAACCGTGCAAATTTGCTCAACCAATCCACCATCATTACCGGCGTACCCGGCAGCGGCAAATCTTTTTCGGCAAAGGAGCTGATCGTCTTTCTGGCGCTGGCCACGAAGGATGATATTTTAATCTGTGATCCCGAGCGCGAGTATTATGCGCTGGGTCAGGCGCTGGGCGGTGAGGTCATCCGCATTGCGGCGGGCAGCCCCGACCATATCAACGCCATGGACATGGTGGAGGGCTACGGCGACGGCGGCAACCCGGTAGTAGATAAATCCGAGTTTATCCTGTCCCTGTTTGAACAGCTTGACCGCGGCGGCATCGGCCCCTTGCAAAAGAGCATCATCGACCGGTGCGTAGACGCCGTGTATGCGGCCTATAAGCGCGGCGGCCCTGTCCCGACGCTTCGTGTTCTCCGGGAAAAGCTGCTGGCACAGCCGGAGGAAGAAGCCCGCGATCTGGCGCTGGCGCTGGAGCTGTTCACCACCGGCAGCCTGGATGCCTTTGCCCATGAAACCAATGTGGACACCCAAAACCGCATCGTTATCTATGACATTATGGATCTGGGGCGTCAGCTCAAAACCATGGGGCTTCTGATTATCACCGACGCTATGCTCAACCGCGTGACGGAAAACTGGCGCAAAGGCAAGCGGACGCACCTGTTCATCGACGAATTTCATGTGGTCTTTCAGAATCCGTACAGCGCGGATTTCTTTGATTCCGCATGGCGTCGCTTCCGTAAACGCGGTGCCTATCCCACCGCCATTACGCAGAATGTGGAGTATCTGCTGGATTCCGTTCAGGCCAGCACTATGCTGTCGAATTCCGAAATGCTGATCCTGCTCAATCAGGCTCCCAGCGACCGGGAGAAACTGGCAGCACTTTTGAACATTTCCCCGGAGCAGACCGGCTATATCACCAACGCCCCGGCAGGCTGCGGCCTTTTGCGCTACGGCGGCGCACTGGTGCCCTTCAAAAATCAGTTTCCGAAAGATACGGAGCTATACCGCCTTATGACCACCAAACCGGATGAGAGCATTATTGTGGGAGGAAATACGAAATGAGAGGTGCACAGAAACATCATGGCGGATATTAAAGCAAAAGAGTCGGTTCGGGGTACGGTCAAGACCATTGACCGTGCTGCCGTTGTCTCTGAACGCATCAAATCTGCCGCCGTTCGCACCAAGGACACTGCGGATACCGCTGAAAAAAACGCCGCTCCTGCGGAGACTTCTCCGCAGGAGTACGGCGCGCAGCAGATCAAAGATACCGTGCGACGATGTGTGGCAGGAACCGAGGTTCAGCTGCAAAAACGCGGACGGCGCGGGTTTTCCGATGCGAAGCGCAATGCCGGTAAAGCACGGGACAACATTCAGAAATGCAAGGATGCGTTCAAGGGAACCCAGCCGAAAAAAGCCACACAGCAAGCGGTTCAGAAAGCCGGAAAGGGTACGCTCAAAACGGCACAGTCTGCCGGAAAGGGCTCCGTAAAGGGCGCACAGAAGGGGGTCAAAACCGCGCAGCAGACCGGGCGGGCAGCAGTAAAAACAGCGCAAACCACGGCTAAGACCGCCAAGGTGACGGCAAAGGCTTCCGCAAAAGCGGCGCAGAAAACCGTACAGGCGGCAAAGGCGGCAGCCAAGGCTACGGTACAGGCCGTTAAGGTTGCCGCAAAAGCCACCGTTGCGGCGGTCAAAGCGATCATTGCCGGAACAAAGGCGCTGATCGCCGCCATTGCCACAGGCGGCTGGGTCGCGGTAGTCGTCATCCTTGTGCTTTGCGTGGTCGGGCTGATTGCCAGTTCCTGCTTCGGCATCTTCTTCTCCGGCGAGGATAGCGGCACGGGACAGACCATGCGGCAGGTGGTACAGGAGATCAACACCGATTATCAATCGCAGATCGACGCTGCAAAAGCAGGCAGCACCTATGACGAACTGGAAATGTCCGGCTCCCGTGCGGTCTGGCCGGAGGTGCTGGCCGTTTATGCGGTGAAAACCACTACTGACCCCGATGATCCGCAGGAGGTCGCCACGGTGGACGATAGTAAGAAAGTCATCCTCAAGGATATTTTCTGGCAGATGAACGACCTGTCTTCCCGCACGGAGAGCAAGACTGAGGATGTCATCACTGAAACCGACGACGGCCACGGAAACATTGTGGAAACCGTCACGACGGTCACACGCACCTATCTCTATATCACGGTCAGCCACAAGACCGCCGAGGAAATGGCTGAGCAATTCGATTTCACCGCCGACCAGCGGCAGCAGCTTTCCGAACTGCTTGCCGAGGAAAACCGCAAATTGTGGTCATCCGTTCTCTACGGCATCTATTCCGGGGACGATACCATCGTTACAGTGGCGCTGTCGCAGGTCGGAAATATAGGCGGCGGACCATACTGGTCTTGGTACGGATTCGGCAGCCGTGTGGAGTGGTGCGCCTGCTTTGTCAGCTGGTGTGCCGACCAGTGCGGTTATATCGACACCGGTGTCTGCCCGAAATTTTCCGGTTGCGGAAACGGCGTGCAGTGGTTTCAGGAGCGTGGGCAATGGCTGGACGGCTCCGCCAAGCCTGTTCCCGGCATGGTTATCTTCTTCGACTGGGACAACAAGGGCGGCTCCGGCCCCCAGGATGGGGAGGCTGACCATGTGGGCATCGTCCAGAAGGTGGAGGACGGAATCATCTACACCGTAGAGGGCAATTCCGGAAACCTCTGCCGGGTGAACCGCTATCCCATAGGACATTACGAGATTCTGGGATATGGTGTTCTGTGCCCGTAACAAAGAAAATGGTGTCACCCCATCGGGTGGCACCATTTTTCTGAAAAGCAACGCAACAAACGAATTGACGATAATGTGCTAAATAGTATAATGAATTTGTAGTAAACTCACGGAAAAGGAAAGCGTCTGTAGATTTCGTAAATTTACCCCATTTGCGATAGCGCTGCCAAAAGCTGTTGATATTGGAGCGTTTCCGGAAAAACTGACGGAGACGGTGACGGCGCAAATTCTGCGGCCAGCGCCGGAGCAAGGAAGCAAATGCTTTGGATCACCCGCATTTTGTGCTCCAGGGACGAATGGACATAGACTTGAAGTGTGGTGCGGACATCCGCATGACCCAGCATCTCGCTCAGGCTCTTTACATCTATCCCACGCTCCACACAGCGGGAGGCGTATGTGTGCCGCAGCGTGTGAAAATTTCGGTACGGGATACCCGCTGCTTTCAGCAAAGCCCGGTACTGATATTGCATTGTCCGTGGCTCCATCGGCACATTTTTCCCAGTCAAGAGATAGTTTTCGCCGTTGGGATGGGACTGGACCAGCTTTTGCAGAAGGGCCGCCATGTCCCCCGGCAGCGGGATAGTACGCCGGGCGCTGTTACTTTTGGGCGGCAGCACCATCAGACTGGTGCGGTCCCCACTACGGATGCGCTGTACGGTTTTGCGGACATGGACTACCCCATTCCGCAGGTCAATATCCTTATATTGCAGGGCGCACAGCTCCCCAAGACGCAAGCCGGTGTTCAGTGTCAGCAAAATGCCGATACCGGTTGTCGTCGGTTCGTCCATGATCATCTGTGCCAACCGCTGGATCTCGTCCGGATAGAAGATGTCGATCTGCTTTCGTCGATACGCTGGCAGCTCCACAGTCATCCCCGGACTGGGGCAGTCCAGCTTTTTGGCGCTGTATCTCAGGATGGACTTCAATAACACCCCCACGTCTCTGGCGCTCTTCCCGGAAAGACCGTTTTTCTGTAACCGACGAAGAAATTCGGAAATTTGGTTCGCCGTCAGTTGGCTGAGAAGAACGGCCCCAAAAACGGGCAGAATATAGTGTTTCAGTACATAGGTGTACCTGGCAAGGGTGGACCGTTTCAAGTCATCCTGCTTGTCCGCAAGAAACCGCTCCGCAGCCTGATTCAGTGTGAGCGAGGAAGCTGCTACCGGCGCTTCTCGACAGGCGTCCAAACATTTCTGCCGTTTCGCACGGCACTCCCGATAGCTTCCGGCATAAACATAGCCGTACTCGGCCCGGCCGGAGGGCGACCGTCCCCGGATATACCGCCCCTCCCACCGGCCATCTTTTCGCTTGTAAATGTTCTCTCCACGCTTCGGCATATAGGCTCCTCCTTGACGATGTATTTGACGGCGTATTTTACTTGCATTTCCCGTTTTGACCGATACAGTTGGCACAAATGCGCTGAAACCGAGTATAACTATCATGCGTATTTGTAATTTGCATGAGATTTTGCTAAATTCCGGCAATACGGTCATTGACTTTTGCTGTGAGTGCCGATATAATATAGGTGGTTAGATAGATTTAGGTATCGCAAATGGGGTAAATTTACGAAACCCCATTTCCGGAATTCCTATTCTATCATTCCCCATCAAGCCTAAGTTGATTCTCGAAAATAAAATAATTGAATCCGATGATGCGACACGGCGGTCATCCGAGCCGGAAACGGCCAGGTGATTGCCTAAAAGGAAAGGGGTGTAATGCCCCATGCGGTCGGCACTGTAAGCGCAAGGATATGATCGAGGCGGGAAACCGCTGGGGCGAAAGCCCGTCATTGCGAGAAATCGTGAGAAGGTAGATCATGGACGCAGAGGAAGATCCTCGTGGCGCAAGTCAGTAGAATTGTGTAGTTTAGGATTCCGGGCAGCGGGCGCTCTCTCCGTGGTGCTATATGGCAGGAGTGTACGCTGATGACCCATTATGGGTTTATCGGCGTATTATTTTTACCATTTACGAACACAGAGGAGGTGTGCCCCTATGGGGAAGGTCGCAGGCGCTCAGAATTTTGACGGCAGGAACTGGCACGAACAGCATATCGCAAAGCGGACACGGGCGGCTCTGGACGAGCAGGACCGGGCCTTTGCGGAGCGTCATGCCGGGGATACGCTGGCGGAATTGGCCTGTTATCTGCGGCGCTGCGCCGAACATTGGGGACGGTCCCCTGCCCCATGTGAGATCGTCGGCGGAAGCTATATAGCAGAACGCTTTGGCAGTTGGTCAAACGCTCTGCGGGCGGCGCACCTGAATCCTGCGTACAGCCACCCGCACAACCGGTCGAATGGCCGATATCAACGAGAAAAGAAGCGCCAAATCGAGCTGTACCGGGTGGAGCGGGACGCCAAACGGGCGGAACGGGAAAAGAAAAATCTGGAGCGCCAGCGGGTCAACGCCGCACGGGCGGCGGCCAAGCAGGCGGACGAGCCTTGCGAAGCCGAGCCGACAGAGGCCGCTCTCTGAACGGCAAGCAATTTCGGTAAGCACGTTGCCAAAGCGGCAGCGAGTTTATAATAAAAATTCTCTAAGGAGGAAAACAACATGAAGAAAAGGCTTTTGTCTCTGATCATGGCTGTCATGATGGTCGTTGTGCTGGTCGTCCCGGCCGCAGCTGCCACCACGGACACGAATGAGCCCGCCACGGTGACCGTGTACATCACAGAGGGCTTGTTTGACGAAGGAGGCTTTGCCAATGGGGCCCCTCGTCAGCAAGCGTACATCAAGGACGGGGAGCCTGATGCTTCCGACTGGATGACTCAGCTGCCGTTCGACGAAGAATTCACGCCTATGGTTTTGGACAGCGACACCATCGCTGCACTCATGGATCGCAGCCTGTACAGCGCTCCTGATTCCTACACCGAAGAAAATCCGAACCCCAATGTACTGGATGCAATTATTGTTGCGCTCATGCTGAATGGCTATACGGATATCGCTGGCGGCTGGGATACCATTAACACTCCGAATGGTGGCTATATCCATACCGTAGCACCCGTGCAGCCCACCTATCAGCCGACTACGCAGGAGACCATTGCCGGAACTACCTACAATGTTTACCGTGGCTTTGGTTGGAACATCGCCTGCACTCAGGGTAACAGCATTCAGGCCCTCAGCCTGTATGGCACCAACTATTCCCTGACTGATGGAATGGTAATTGTATTTGACTTCAGCGCTTATACTCTGTACGATGTGAATTGACCTAAAAATTTCTCATGCGGAGGGGCGGGATAGCCCGCCCCTCCGCATTTTGAATAGCATTTATTTGCGTTTGGTCAAAGAGTTCTATCAACAAGTCATTAGATTATCTCCATGAACACAGGAGAAAGTCTAAATGCGTAGGAGGTACCAATGAAGAAACGAAATGGGCGCAAGATTATTGCCTGCGCATTGGCTTTTGTGCTAATGATAGGTGTGCTGCCCACTCAGGCATTTGCCGCAACGGACTCTGAGCTCAAGGAGATACCCTCCGTCGAAACAGCAGAGCAAAGCGTTGACAACGTAGAGGAAGTTTCCGATGGAAACAACGGCTTAGATCCAGTTCAAAATGATTCTGAAACTGATTCAGAAAACAAAAGCATAGGCAACTTTGAATTCTATATTGCAACCAGTTCACAAAGCGTTAAATTAGCAAGCATTAAAGACAATGGTAAAAATACGATCTATATTCCTGTATCGTTAATGTCTAAGACCGCTATTCTTGATTTCACTATTAAATCAGATAGTACTGAACAATTTTCTGTTGCGTATAGCGAGTTTGATATAGACGGAAACGAAAAGGAAACTCTTACACTAAAGGAATCCAATGCTGGAACAGTAAGCATCAATGGAAGTTACCGAGAACAATATAGTTTCTTCCGGTACATATCGGCTAATAACCTCAAATGGACAAAAACTATCGAGTTATCCTACGATGGAGAATCGGTTGAGTACACTGTAGTTCCTTTTTGCGATGTGACTAAACTATCTGTTACAGAAACTGCAGGAGCAAAGAACACCCGTCCTATGCAGTTACTGGCTGATGGGACATACACCACGACTGTTGTGGCAAATAGTTCCGTGAAAATCACGGCTGGCGGTGGAATTCAAAACGTGGATACAACTGCCATAGATGGAGCAGGCTCTTCGGTTACCAAGACATTCAGTGGTGATGAATCCCTCAATATTCGTATCAGCAGCAAAGTTGAGGGAGTCGAAGCGAGAGAATACACTCTCAACGTAAAGTGTATAGAAAAGGATTATTTCCCCACGTTTGTAGGTGGAACAAAGCCCTCGGCTGCCGGTATCAAACTTACAGTAGCGCAAGGAACCAAAGACTTTTATTTGGATTCAAGCGAGTATATTGATGCTGAAAGTATAAGTGCGGACACTGTATATGAATGGACTCTTTTGTCTACAAAAGCTGTAGTAAGCACCGAGGCAACCTGCCTTGTGAATACCGACGCTGTGGCCGGAGCAGTTTTTTATACTTGCAAGGTTACCAACATTGTAGACGGCTTCTCTTATTCGACATCTTATAGATACAATATCAAAATAAGTGCAGAAGCTTTGGATGCGCCCAAAGTTAGCATAGCCCCCAAAATTATTACCTGTGATTTTGGAAAAGAAGCAACTCCTCTGAAAGTAGAGCTGAAAGATGCCGCCTTAGGCGTACAGTTCCACTATCAGTGGTATAGTAATACGGTCAACGACAATAGTAACGGGCAGTTGCTTCAGGGAGAGACAAAAAGCAGTCTTATAGTTCCTACTAATACAGTCGGCACGACATGGTATTATTGCGTCGTATATAAGGTCTTTGATGGAAAAACAAGCCCGACCGCAACAACGGAGTGTGCGCAGGTCACAGTTAATCCTTGGAAAACCGATATGAACGGTGATGGGTCGGCTGACAGCCCCTATGAGATTGCTACTGTTTCGGATATTGAATACATACGGGATTCTGTCAATTCCGGTCTTTCCTTTGATGGAGTATTTTTTAAATTTGTTTCCGATATTACATTGCCGAACGGCTGGACTCCCATCGGATGCACGGTAGATGGAACTAACAAATTTGATCCTCGGAATCCCGATGAGAAGGATAACCTCCGTGCTTTCTCCGGCACGATCCTCGGCAACGGCAAACTCCTGACTGTCCCCAAAGGTGGCAAACCGTTGCTGGCTTATGTTAAGAACGCCACGGTCAAGGATCTGAACATCTACGGTGAAGAGATCAACGGCTACGGTCTGGTAGATGGTCTTCACGGTGTCGGCTTTACAAGTGAAGACACTTTTGCGATCATCATCGAAAATGTGACGCTTAAATCCGGCACCAAGACGCTGAAATCTGGCTTAATCGGTGCAGAAGTAGATATGGATGTTAACGGCTTTGCCGGGGCGAGTGCCGCTTTTATTACGACCATCCGTAACTGTACCATTGAAAAAGATGTCGTTGTCGGTTATGACGGCACTCAAAGCGAGATTGGCGCATTTGCCGGTCGATTCCAGGGCATCATCGAAAATTGTGTCAGCCATGCCACTGTCAAAGGTGTGGATTATGTAGGTGGCATCATTGGTTCCCGTGACAATGCTATGGGACAGTGCACAGTCAGCAAATGCAGCTTTGACGGCACGGTAATCGCCAGCGGCAAATTTGCCGGTGGTATTGCAGGTACAATGTATACCGGTGCAGCAGCACCGAACGGCATTAAGACAACCATTGAGGCGTGCGTGGCTTCCGGTTCTATCAATGGCAATGAGAACGTCGGCGGAATTACCGGCGGCGACATGAAGGTCAATCAAGCGTGGAATAGCTACTCTATTACCGGAAATACATTTTCCGGCAAGGTCAGCGGCGCAAAGAATGTGGGCGGCATCATCGGATACTATCGCAGCCTGAATAAGTTTGACAACATTGCTGGAAACGCTTACCTGAAGGGCTGCGGGGCTGAACAAGGAATCGGAGCTGTTGATTATGTAGATACCAGTTGTGAAACGCACGAAACAGCGAGCGGTGCGACATACTTCGATACATCGAAGTCGCTCCCTGATATTTATGGCGTGACGAAAGAGAATCATAATCGTACAGATGATCCTTTGGGCAAAGATGCCAGCAACTTGACGATGGAAGTTGAAGATGCAACAACGCCTATCTGCTATAAGCTGGACATTTCCGGTGATTACAAGACAACGTATACGATTGGAGAAGCCCTTGACCTCAGTGGAATGGTCTGCACAGCGCATTGGACGATGAACAAGGCTGATACGGTTGTGGACACCAAAGATATTGAGATCACCGGCTTTGACACCAACCAGCGTGGTGAGCAGACCGTGACGCTGGCCTACGGCGCTGCCAAGGTGACCATCACCGTCACCGTGCTGCTGCCTGCGGGCAAGGATATTACCGTGTCCTTCGCTCTGCTGGGCGACTCCGCCCACGGCGACAGCGGCGACAAGCACACGCTGGCTGACAACAACCTGGAAACCTGGATCGACACCACGAAGGTCACGGTCAGCAACAACGCCACCGTGCTGGATGTGATCCTGGCCGTCGTTGGCGATAAGTTCGACATCAAGAACGAAAGCGGCAACTACATTCAGGCCATCACCCCCAAGGACGGCACGGAACTGGCTGAGTTTACCAACGGCAATCTCTCCGGCTGGATGTACACCCTCAACGGCGTACACCCCAACCTGGGCGTTGCACAGCAGTACCTCAACGAGGGCGACGTGATCGTGTTCCACTACACGGATGATTACCTGAAGGAATACGAGGCCGAGCAGAACCGCACCAAGACCGCCGAGGAGGTCATCGCCATGATCGACGCCATCGGCACGGTGGACCTCAGCAAGGCCGGTGCCATCAGCGCCGCACGTTCTGCTTATGACAAGCTGACCGACGCCGAAAAGGCTCTGGTCACGAACTACAACGTCCTGGTGGAAGCCGAGGCGGAATACGCCCGTCTGGCCGCCGAGCAGGGCAAGAAGCTCGACAACATCTACACCACCACCGGCGACTACATTTCCGGCCTTGGTACGCCGGATGTGGGTTCCATCGGCGGCGAGTGGATGGTCATTGATCTGGCCCGCTCCGGCCGCACGGTCCCCGACGGCTACTACGAGAAGGTCGTGGAGTATGTGCAGAAGCACGCCGACGAGAACGAGCGGCTGCATCGTGCGAAGTCCACGGACAACTCCCGTATCATTCTGGCCCTGACCGCTATCGGCAAGGATGTGACCAACGTTGGCGGCCACAACCTCCTGAGGGGTCTGGACAGCATGGACTACATCCAGACCCAGGGCATCAACGGCCCCATCTGGGCGCTCATCGCTCTGGACAGCCACAACTATCCGACCTCCGGCGATGTGACCCGTGAGAAGCTGATCCAGGCAATTCTGGACGCACAGCTTCCGGGCGGCGGCTGGAACCTCAGCGGTAATGACGCAGACCCCGACATGACCGCAATGGCCATTCAGTCTCTGGCTCCCTACTACAAGGAGAACGAGGCTGTGAAGGCCGCTGTGGACAAGGCGCTGGATGTGCTGTCTGAGCTGCAGCTGGCTACCGGTGGCTTCGGCAGCTGGGGCACCGAGAACAGCGAATCCTGTGCTCAGGTCATCGTGGCACTGACCGCTCTGGGCATCGACCCGGCCAAGGACAGCCGCTTCATCAAGAACGGTCTGACGATTCTGGATGCGCTGGCCAGCTACTATGTGGACGGCGGCGGCTTCCGCCACATTGCCAGCGGCGACCGTGACGGCATGGCCACCGAGCAGGGCTACTACGCTTTGGCTGCCTACTATCGCTTCATCAACGGTCAGACCCGGCTCTATGATATGAGCGATGTGACGATCAAGGCAAACGACCAGCCTGTCCAGCCCACCGACCCGACGACCCCCGTGACGCCTGCGACCGGGGATAATCAGCCGGTCATGCTGTGGTTTGGTTCTGTGCTGATTTCCGGTGCTGCGATCCTTCTGCTGGCTCAGAAGAAAAAGAAATTCCGGTAATCACAATTAGGGCCTTTGCGCCGGGGCGCACTCATGCGTCCCGGCGCAATTTCAAACAACGTGCTGGATTTTAGGAAATGCCTATACAAATGAAGAACGTGAACTATCCCTAAGACCCATCATAGAAATCCATATTGGAATGTAGCGCAAACTGCCCGAATGGTGCGGTTTCTGCACTTACGCTTTGAACCGGCTCTGCTATGCCTTTGGCATGGCAGAGCCGGTTTTTGCTTTTGCGGAAGAAACTCTGAGGTGGTTCCCCAACCGGTTTAGAAAAGGCGTGCTCATTCATACCTTCCGGTGCAGGAGAATCCTTCCGCCTGTGCCGCTCCATGCAGACTGCAGCAAAGGCAGAAAATCTTCTGATTTTTCGGTATTTCGTCCCATAGCAAGCAGAAAATGTGCGGCCAATAGGTGCCGTGGCCCTCCTCCCTCAATATGAAACCCAAAATTCATATTGAAACGGAGGAAAATACTATGGATGGAAACCATCCGAAAAACAAAGGCACGCATCCACGCCGTGCAAAAGCGAAAGACAACCCCTACACGATTTACACAACCGGCTCCGATAACGACCATCCGAAGTACATTCTGGAGTTTACGGACGGCCAGAAGCGGCCGCTGCGGCTTGAAATAGATCAGGCGCTCTACGAGCTGTTTGACCAATTTGAACTGGAGGACAAGCGCTTTCTGAACGAGGTAGACCGGCACTATGAGCACATTGACCTGACCGAAGCCGAGATAGAGCATCGGGCAGCCTTCCCGAAGGAATCTCTGGAGGAAGAAATCGGCCGGGTGCTCCTCTACGAGGAATTACATAAGGGAATTTCACAGCTGACACAAACGCAGCAGCGGAGATTGGCGCTCTACTATTTCCACGGGCTTACCTATGAGCAGATCGCAGCAGCGGAAGGGTGCCGGTATCAGGCCGTCCGGGATTCGGTACGATCCGCAATCCAGAAATTGAAATACTTCATGAGTGAGTAACCTGTCTATGGGGCGGCAGAAATCTTCTGCCGCCCTTCTTATTATCAATTTGAAACTTGAATTTGTGTACATCTGCTGTCATAAGACAATTCGCCAAAGTATTACCTCTTCCTCACAAACACATAGCACAGCACTTAATGCAGAGTGTATTACCGCTAAAATTGCGCCAGATATAATTTAATATCCGTTTTCAGTAATGCATTATATAGAATCTTTTTAATTTTATATCAATATTATGCTCATATCTGTATTATTCAGGATAGATTTCAGATTTTCTCACAGTTGATATATTGATCCTTCTTGGATATAATTGGGGCGAAAATAAGTTGGAGATATAAAGGAGGGAATATATCGGCCATCGAAATAAGTTAATCTCAGTTCCATCCCAAGTTAAAGTACACCATGACTACTTTCTATACAAAGGAGAGGAATATCGTATGACTTTTCATCACAAAAAGCGGGTTCAAAAGCATAACTTTTCGGTGGAGGTACTGTCTGAATTATCTAACCAAGCGAGTCAAGTACTTACCTCTATGCAGGTTGCGCTAGGCTTTGTTATGGCATTCAACACTGCTTTATTGGCTCTGCTTGTAAACATTGGCCAAACTATTAACAGTAATTGTGCAATTGAACTTGGGCGTGCAGTTAAAATAACCGATGCTTGCAAAGCCTTACTTTGCATTCCTAATATCATTCCTTGGGCTGCATGCACCGTATTTGCATACATTGGAGGACGCACAAATCTTGCGGCGCTTGAAATGCATATGCATATGAATGAGCATTATTCCAAACTAGTCTCTAACTATAACGGGATCGCAAAAAGTAGCTTGGCTGACGGTCAACTTCCTGATATTTCAGTGTGTTTGAAGCAAGATTTAGTAGAACGAATCTACTACATTGCAGCATATTGGTTTTTCTTCCTATGTGCATTATTTCTTACCTGCTTTTTTACATCTTCGGTTTATTTCCAAGTCATAAAAGACGGACATATATACGCATGGGTCACCAACTTTTTCATAATTTCGCTCGCATTTTGTGCCTTGACATTTTTCCGTTTTTACAAACGGACTGGTTATACCTTTCAGTTTCGCAAAAAAACTTAGGACAATACTAAAGTTAAATCTAGCAGTCCCAAGCTCAGATTATGTGCTTGGGACTGCTTGTGTGTTCATGCAGCCGTCCGATAGATTAGCTATATTATACTGCACTGCTAAAACAATTCTATTCTTTCCAACTGCACTTCAATCCAGTTGCAGTAGAAAACACTATAGCAAGGGGCTATCTCACTTAGAGACAGCCCCTTTTCGTGCACCTAAATTTGATTGCTAATTAGCCACCGGCAGCATAACCGCCGCCAATATCTTCGCCCAAACCTACACAGGTATACATCCAGCAAATCTCATCCCCCTGCTGCAGCGCATAGCGGGAGCAGCCGTAGTTGGGGAACCAGCCATTGACCTTATACATCCAGCCGGACTGGCTGCCAACATCGAACTCATACAGATTCGCAATTCCTTCGACATAGGCACTGTTGTAAATCGGCGTCCAACTTGATTCCATGTGTATGCCCCGCTCCCGGCAGGTGCGCTGCAGTACGTCGAAGACGCTTTCGCCCTCGGAGAATGTTACCGTGGTCGTGTCAAGAATGATGCCATCGGAAGGAACGATTCCCTTTTTAGATTCTTTCACCTTGTCCATGTTGTCAAGGATCGTTTTGCAGGTAATGGAAATCGTGCAGGTATATTTCGTCGATGTATCGACTTCGGCATCTTCCGGCTCCGCAGGTGCGGGCTTTCCATCCGGTACCGGGTCGGTTTGGTATTTATCCTTTCCCGTTGAGGGGTCAATCTCCTGCTTACCGCTTGTAGAAGGCGTTTCCTGCGCACTGTCAGACGGCGTCGTATCCTCCGGTTTCTCCGTATCCGTGGATTCATCTGATGGAGTATCCGTATCAGAGTGTGTCTGCACTTCCTCCCGCTGCGGAGGATCAGGGACATTATCAGCAGGCTTACCGCTTTGACCAAACGAAAAGGCCACCACAGACGTGACCAGCACCGCAACGATCAGTGCAGCACCGATTCCAATGGACAGCAGTTTTTTCTTCTTTGGCTTTTCCGGCTCCGGCTGCGGTTCCAGATGCGGTTCTTCAAACAAGCTCATACTGTGACTCCCTTCTGCAGGTAGATTTTCTGCTACACAGACGCTTTTTAGATTGGACAGCAGTTAGGTATAATAATCAACTACTATTATACATATTCTAATAATAAAATCAATGTTAATGCTGTGGTTTGCAAAGAATTCCTGCCTGTATTGCATGGCAGATAAAAATTTTTCAAATCGTGCCTTGTAAAATAGGCTTTGAGTGAGGAAGAAGGTAGAGAGACAGAAACTCTCTACCTTCTCTCTGCTTGTGCGGCGAGTGGTCAAGTGTACCTTGACAACCCCATACCCATTCATCAAGTACATTCCCATAGGCGATGCGATGAGCAGAAGCTACCTTAGCAGCTGCGCCATGACCTGCCGGATGAAATAACCAGACCGCACCTCATGTTGATTTTCTGTCTGCGTTTTGCTTCTGCCGGTAGCGAGCGAGAAAAGCGGCTATCAGCGCACGGCGGCTCCGTGTGTGGCCATGACCGCCTGTGGGGGCGATACTCCTGTCCGGCCATAAAGTCGAGCGTTGAAGCGGTTTCTGCCGTAGTCCGTCGTAACAAGTGGGGGCAGCTCGGAGAGATCCTCGGAGGGGTGCAATTCCCGTGGAGCCGACAGCCATCGGCCGCTTGATGATTTCCTGTGCAGGTGGGGCGTCGAGGACAAATGACCTGCAGCAATGATGTATAACCGGCTGGGAGAAATGCTACTTTCTCCCGGCCTTTACTTAGCCGAAGCGAATACGGCATCATTTGTGAAAGCGGAGGTGAACCAGCTTGACCAACGAAGAACTGAACACGGCCTTATATGAAAAGATGTTTTCCGAACAGGAGACTTACCGGGCGTGGCTGCTTGCCCAACCACCGGAAGAAATTCTGAATCACACCTATGAATATACCGTGCGGGAAGATATTCTGATGTCTCTGGAATACAACAGCCTGCCGAACACACAGGTGCAGGCATTGCTGAAATCCCCCAGTCCCCTTGCAGATGTGTTTGCAGCATGGGAGGACCGGGAGACAAGCTATATGGAGGAAATCTGGCAGACTGTCACAGGCCGAGCCAAAGAGGAGACACAGAAGTTCCGGAACGCACAAAAAGAGCGATAACAGTAAAGACCGGTTGGGAAAGCCAAGCGGTCTTCTTTACATAGCCGCAGCAAACGGCAATGAAGGAGGTTTTACATGAGCCGCAAATATTTACGGGGCGAGATCTACTACGCCGACCTCGACCCCGTTGTCGGATCAGAACAAATGGGGACACGTCCCGTGCTTATCCTTCAAAACAATGTTGGAAACCATTTTGCGAGGACGGTCATCGTTGCACCGATCACCAGCCGCATCCATACAAAATCAAAGATACCCACACACAGCTACATCGGCATGATCGGCAGTATGAAATATCCCTCGGTGGTCATGCTGGAACAGCTGCGCACCCTGGATAAGCGCCGCATCGGTTACTATATCGGCAAACTTCCCGAAGAAAAAATGCAGGATGTGACCAGAGCGCTGTGCGTCAGCCTTGCCATCCGCCAGAATACAGCGAAAGGAATGTGAACCGCAATGGAAAAATTGTTTACCCGGAAGGAAGCCGCCGAACTGCTGGGAATCAGCATCACAACTCTGGATGCGGCAAGGAACAACGGTCTCATCGCCTATGTGCAGTATGTTCCCAATGGCTGCGTTTTCTTTACCAGCGCCAGTCTCCAGGAATATGTTGCCAAATGTACGCACAGAGCAAAGCCTATGGAGAAGAAAACGACCTACCGCAATGTGCGAAAGGATAATTCGCACATTTGAAGAATTGCCGCCCATCTGATAAAACAAAAGCAACGCAGCAATGCGTAATACTTGGAGGTGAGATAATGGCAGGAAAACGAAGCAGGATTCCGAAGTACGGCACGGTCGAGATCAATGGACACACCTACTATCGGACGACCATAACGGATAGTGAGGGAAAACAGCGCACCCTCTATGCCAAAACACGGGAGGAGCTTTATGACAAGGAGCTGGACACGCTGTCACAGATGGATGATGACCGGCAGCGGAGAAAATCACCTACGGTGGCGGACTACTGCGAAAAGTGGCTGGTGATGCAGTCCGCCCATGTACGCACAACGACGCTGACAGATTATAAGTCTAAGGTACGTCGAAACATCATCCCATACCTTGGAGATAAGAAGATCGCAGAAGTGACTCTGGATGATATTCAGCTTGCCCTTGTGCCGGTTTCCCAAAAATCCGCCTCGGTATATAAGTCGGTCATCGTAATTTATAAGTGCATTTTCCGGGCAGCAGAGGAAAGCCGGATCATCAAAAAGAATCCCACGGTGTACCTGTCCCCAAAGGGAGGCGGCGTACCACAGGCGGAAAAACAGCCTTTGACAGACAAGCAAGTACAGCGGCTGTTGGATGCGGTCCGTGGATTGCCACCCTATATATTTATCATGCTGGGGCTATACGCCGGTTTGCGGCGGGAAGAAATTCTCGGACTGCAATGGGATTCGGTCTACTTGGACAGTGAAGCGCCGTATTTGGCTGTACGCAGAGCGTGGCACACGGAGCACAACCGGCCTGTTATTTCAACCGAGCTGAAAACCGCTGCCGCAAAGAGAAATATCCCCCTGCCGGATCATCTGGCGGCTTGTCTGAGAGAAGCAAAAAGAAATTCGACCTCGGATTATGTTGTGGCGAATCGGGACGGCGGACCGCTCAGCTATACGCAGTTTAAGCGGCTCTGGCAGTATGTCGTGACCCGGACGGCAAAGCCGAGGATTGCCCGCAAGCTGGTGGACGGGAAATATGTGAAATATATGCTTTACCCGGAGCTTGGAGAAAAGGCACGGAACAACGGCCATGTGGTGTATAGCCTGGACTTTGATGTAACACCGCATTTGCTGCGCCATACCTACATCACCAACTTGATCCACGCCTCCGTCGATCCTAAGACGGTGCAATATCTGGCGGGTCATGAAAACAGTCGGATCACTATGGACATCTATGCCAAGGTAAAATACAATCGGCCGGATGATGTCGTAAAGGCGATGACCAGTGCTTTTGCTGAATGGGACGCTTCATAAATTAAGATATATGCGCTAAGTGCGAGGAAGAAATTCCTCGCACTATTTTCATGCCGGTTTGCACCTTTGCGCCCAACGCTGATTTCTGGTAAAACGGGTATGCCATTGCCAATACATAACGCCAAGAAAGGAAGATCAATATGGCAAAGAAAAAGCAAAACATACCGTCATACGGCACAGTTGAGATCAGTGGTGTCACCTATTTCCGTACCAGGGTCACTGACGCCGACGGCAAACGGGTTCCCCTTTATGCTTCCACCTGTGAGGAACTATACAAGAAGGAGCAGGACGCACGGCAGCAGGTACAGGACATCCTTTTTCGGAGGCAAAACCCTACCGTAGAAGATTATTGTGAGAGGTGGCTGCTCATGCGCTCGGCCACGGTAACACAAGATACACTACGGAATTATCGCAGAGAGATGTATAAGTATATTGTCGGGCCGTTAGGAAACCTGTATCTTTCCGATGTGACCTCCGACGACATCAAGCTGGCGCTTGTTCCTGTGTCCAAAAGAGCAAAGCACACTTTTGATACCGTCAATATGCTTATCAAAAGCATCTTTTACTCGGCAGAGCGCAGTGAGGTCATCGACTACAATCCTGCTGCTAAAATCAGCGCCAAGGGCGGTGTGCCAGGTAAACCGATGGACGCCCTAACGGATGAGCAAGTAAAGACGCTGGTAGATACAGTCAAGACCCTGCCGCCGTATGTGTTCGTGATGCTCGGCTTATATGCGGGCCTGCGGCGTGAGGAGAGTCTTGCTCTGCAATGGGACTGTGTGTTCCTGGACACGCCGACCCCATATATTTCTGTCCGACGGGCATGGCGGGGAAGCCACCGGAAAGAGCCGGAGATCTCTACCGTATTAAAAACTCCGGCATCCAGAAGGGATATTCCCATTCCAAAGTGTTTGGTAGAGTGCCTGCGAGAGGCAAAACGATCTTCCAAATCTGCCTTTGTGATTTCAAATCGTAAGGGTGGCCCCCTTTCTGAGGGCGAATTTGTGGGAGTTTGGTACCATGTTAAGAACCACACCGCAGGAGAGAAAATCAGCTACAAGTATGTGAATGGGGAACACATCCGTTATACGACCTGCCCCGTTCTCGGAAGCCATCGGAAAGGCTCCCCGAACCATGTGTATAGTCTGGACTTCCATGTGACCCCGCACCAACTCCGACACACTTACATTACGAACCTTTTATACATGGGCGTAGACCCCAAAACCGTACAATATCTCGCTGGGCATAAGAATAGTAAAACAACGATGGACATTTATGCAAAAATCAAGTATAATAAGCCCCAAGAACTTCTCCCTGTCGTAAACGCTGCGTTACGGCCTGTCGCAATGTCTTGAAAATACCCGTTTTTAACGATGTTTTCTGTTAATGTACGGGCTAAGTCCAGTTGCGACATCCTCAAAAGTGTTGGAATATCAAGAGAAATTGGGATTTTTTCAGCCCAATACGGCCTCAAAGCCGCCCGTCGCGCTCCGCAGTTCAGCAAGCGCTGATCGAGACTTCAAAATGCCCAAAAACCCCGGAACCATGCGGTTTTCCGGGGTTTTTCTTTTTTGATTCTGCTGTTTCCTTTTGAGGAAATTTGATGCTCTCTATCCCGTTTTTGATGGGTTAACCATAGGGGAAAACCGAGTTTGGAGCGATGAATGGGTTAAAAAATAGGGGAAAATCCCCCTCCATTCCGAGCCCTGCGAGGCACATCTATAGAGGCAGTTTATCCCTCCCGGCATCTTTGTTTTGCTTTGAATTCTTTTGGCGAAGTTTATTCCCGTTTATACCATATACGGATGGTTGAGGCCCAGTTACCCATTGCGGTAGCTGGGCCTTTTTTGTTTTCAGATATTCCAATGATGAATGCTCGAAGGAGGACCCGTGAAAAAATTTTTTAGAAATTTCTCCAGAGACTTAATTTTTGCCCTTTCCCGTGATCTACCACTTGAGGGGCAAAAACCTCTCACCTGTTCCTTGACAATCGAATACACATTCAACAGGTACATTCCTGATCGGGGGCGAAGGCCCCAGCCGGATGAAGGTGCGCCACGAACTTCCTGCCCGAAAGGGTTATCACGGAAAGCAAGGTTGGTAGCGATTCCGAACCATTCTGAAATATCCGCTTGCTACGGATAAGGCGATGAAACGATTCAGGGACAATGATACTTCCCTATGGGGCTGGCGGAGTACCCGGCAGAGGTGAGATTCCTATGAGTTCGGTCAGCAACTGAACGCCTGTTGATTTCCTTTTACGCATTTGGGGGATGAGATCGAGTTAAATGCGACCACCAAAGCACAGGAAACGCTTCCTGTGTTTTGGTGGATCAAGCGATCCAAATCTAATAAGAAGGAGGAAAAGCGAAATGCCAAACTGTAAAATCATTGCTATCTGCAATCAGAAAGGCGGCACAGGCAAAACGACCACAACGGTCAATTTGGGTGTCGGTCTTGCACGACTCGGGAAGAAGGTACTCCTTGTAGATGCTGACCCGCAGGGCGACCTCACAACTTGCCTTGGGTGGCGAGATAATGACAGTCTTACGACGACCATTACCAATAAGCTATCCGGGGTTATCCGTGAAGATCATACAGACCCACGAAGCGGCATTCTGCATCACGAGGAAAATGTCGATCTGCTCCCTGCCAACATTGAGCTGTCTGCTATGGAAATGATGCTTGTCACCGCAATGAGCCGTGAAACCATTCTGAGAAGCTATCTGAGCAAGGTCAAAGACAATTATGACTATGTACTGATTGATTGTATGCCTTCGCTCGGTATGGTAACTCTGAATGCGCTGGCGGCGGCAGATAGCGTGATTATTCCCGTGCAGGCGCAATATCTTCCGGCAAAGGGAATGACCCAACTGATGCAGGCCATTGGAAAGGTCAGGCAGTACATCAATCCGAGCCTGCGAATCGACGGTATCCTATTGAACATCGTAGATAACCGTACCAACCTCGCAAAAAGCACTGCCGACGCACTGCGAAAGAACTTTGGGAGCGTTATTAAGATATACCGTTCCTCCATTCCTATGGCAGTGAAAGCCGCAGAGGTTGCTTCCAAGGGCGTAAGCATCTACAAGTATGAGCCGAGCAGTCCTGTTGCAAAGGCTTATGCTGAGTTCGCAAAGGAGGTGTCTGCCGATGGCAGGCAGAAAGAGCGACTTCACGCTTCCCACGAACACGCTCGATGAG
>OLVY01000120.1_pt1 | contig 58573 bp, 49 predicted proteins | sample 1674261 | NCBI WGS metagenome assembly OLVY01 (sample SAMEA103958155, study PRJEB25191) | human gut metagenome | biome: human-associated habitat [ENVO:00009003]; feature: intestine environment [ENVO:2100002]; material: feces | place: Germany | collected 2013/2015
CATTTCGGAATAAATCGATTCGAATTTATTTCGATGATTATCATCGTCTTTACAATTACCGAAGTATCTCTCTGTGTATTTTATCTCAAAATATATTCGTTTTAATTGATTCTGTCCAGATATATAGAAATCAAAATTCGTATTTTCTTCGCTATCAGGAATCCACTCGAATTCAGCATGTCCCCCGTTGAATTCGTTAAAGGGGAGCCCCATTTTGTTAAGGCACTTCAGCATGGAACTGGTAATAGTTTTTTCTTTGTCAGGGCTCAACATCGGTCGGAAAAACTCATAGCAAACAATTTGTGATGAGTTTAAGTGATGAGCGAATTGCTGCGGGCTTACGAAAAGATCGGGATCTACATTATCGGACAATATAATGTCATTTATGATATCCGACTGAGTCTTCCCACTCAGTTTTGCAATGTGTTTTTGGGGATGTCCCTTAAAATCACCAACGCCCCATTCATTATATTGTTCTAGGTGGGTTTGGACATCTTTTACAAATAGATCATACGAGGAATACGTTTTCATGGTCCTATAAATTGAGTTCACTAAACCTGTCTACTTCTGTCCCATCCGGCAACGTCACCTTGCTGAAGAAGATGTCATACGGCCGCACCCATATTTGTCCGGCCCCATAAAGAGCTTGATACACGACAACATCCTCCAGGGTCTCGGAGTCTTTGCCGAAGCCGATGAGTTTGTATTTGCCTCCCTTGAAGTGCTCAAAATAGCGGGCTTTGGTGAGGCGTCGTTCCGTGAGGGCCTTCTTCCAAGCTTTTTCTTTCTCGAAAGGATATTCTCCTCCGGAGGCAATCACATCGGCCACAACCTGCTTGACCAAAGGTTTGGTAAGAGTGGCATTCTGGGTGCGGGCATAGTTCTCCAGCCGATTGACAGCTCTTTCCATTGCGACAATAAAAGCATTGATGGTGTTTGACGCAGTATTTTTGTGATTGTATGCGGCTGGTGTTACGCGGCATTCCTGATTGTCCCAGGCCTCGGTAGGGATGCTGAAACCCATAGTGGTCTGATACCGGTCACCATTGAAGGACCAGACAACCCGGATAGGAGCCTCTCCGTGCTTGTTTTTGCGTTTGTCTAGATAGAGTTTTAGGGGCATAAAATATGGTTTCTACAAAGGTAGAATTTTGCTGGCACTTTTGCAAACACCTTAGAGCGGCATACAATGCCGATTTCGTAAAATAGTTTGTCCCCAAATGCCATTTTAGGACAAAAATCTCGGCTTTTTAAAATGCGACTTCGTATTGATAACTTGTAACTTTTCCTGACGAGGAGGTTGCCAACGAGTCTTTGACAAGTCTGATATCCTCTGAAATCCTGCAGCCTCAGGTACCTAAGGCTGCAATAAATACGAATGCAAAGATAACAGAGTTTCACACATGAATAATAAATTACTCCAAACACTCAACAGCGCCCTTGGGCGCACCAAAACCACCCACTACTCTCTGGTCACCATCGATGCCCTCCAGGCCCGCCTCACCGAGGAACTGGACTGGTTGGACGCCTGCCCCGGCCGGGAGTGTCTCATCATCCTCTTGCAGGAGCTGGCCACGAAAATGCACAGTGCCCGGATTGTGGTCAATCCCGGCTACAGCTACCTGCCCGACTCCTACCTCCTCTTCCTGACCGGCGTGACCAAGGTCAATCCCGTCGAATGGGATCTGCCCTTCGGCCGTTTCACTAAGTCCGTCCACGACGGCGCCGAAATTCCCTTCGAGGCCGGCACAGGCTGCCTTGAAGTGGCTCGCAAAGTCCTCTCCGGCCGTGACAACGAGATGGTCATCGAAACGGAGCCCGGCCTCTTCGAAATCAGCTTCCTCGATGGCGTTGAACTGATGAACGTCAAGCTCCGCATCACCACCTATGCCGAACTGGACCGCTTCACCCGCACCATCAAAGAGGGCTGGCATCCGCTGGACCAAGCTACGCTCCGGCTCTTCAGTCGCGGGGCCACGGACGGAGCCATCTTCTTCGAATCCGACAAGATGCGGGAATGGCTCTTCGACTTCGACCCTGAATCAATGTCCGACCTTGTCCTCCTGAGCGCCCTCTACTGGCCCGGCCGCATCGAACTCTTCCCAGAGATCCTTCGCAGAAAGCAGAGCGGCGATTACGGAAAAGAATTCCGCGACACCTACGGAATCCCGGTCTACAAGGAACAGGCCGACGACCCCAACCTTGCACTCAAAGGCCACTTAATCGGCCGGACTATGATGGCGGTGGAGGCCCTTTGGCCTTATAGGAACAAAACCAAACTCAAATGATGAAATCCATCAAAGACATCCCTTGGGAGTGCGGAAGAGGATGGTGGCCGCTGATTGAGAAAGTCGCAGCGGCCATCGATTCCTTCAACGCCGCACACCCTGACTCTCCTGTCGAAGTCAGCCAAATCAAGCAGAAGTTTGGCGGACTCCGAATCTACCACTACAACGCGCCAGAGTATATCAGACTGCTCATAGACGAGGCTATCGAGGCCTTATGGCACACCTGCGAGCGCTGCGGCACTACGGAAGGTGTCACCACCAATCTGGAAGGTTACAGGCTCACCCTCTGCCCGGATTGCCGAAAGGAAATCAAACCGAGGACGACCATTAGAAAAAGAATAGAAATACACAAAAAATAATTATGCAGCAGAACATAGTAATAACGCCCATTGTAACTGACCGTCTCATTCTCAAAGCGCTGGCGAAAGAGGATGCCAGAGCAATACTCCATATTCTCAGTGATAGGGAGACTGCTTGGTGGTCAGATGACTTCAGGATGAGAAGCCGTGATGAAGCCATCGATTTCATAGCCTGGGGCAACGAAGCAATAGATGTAATCCATTACGGGCTATTCAGAAAAGAATTAGAAAAAGCAATCGGCTACATTCAGATTAAGCTGCCGAAATGCACCGGAATCAAGGATGCTCGTGAACTTGGCTACGCACTCTCTAAAGATTACAGAAGGCAAGGTTATATGTCTGAAGCCGTAAACGCAATCTGCGACCATTTGTTCAGGGATGCTTCTCTCAATCGCATCACTCTTGAGATTCTCAACAACAATCAGCCCTCTCTGGGTGTGGCGAGCAAATGCGGGTTCTCGTATGTGGATGAACCCATCGAGAAAAAGCATAAAAGGTTCTTGGATGATCAGCCAGAGGACCTTTATGTCCGCCATCGTCCCATTGCCGATATGAGTCCCACTGCATCATTCTGAATAAAAACATATGGTAAAGACAATCAAAACTATCATGATTCCATTGAAGTATCGGTCGGCGAAATGAACGCTATGGCTAAGATCATTATCTCCGAGGAGAAGGTGCGAGTTATCATAATAGACGGCATTTATCTCCTTGAGGAAGAGAATGTGTCACAGCAGATGTGCATCCCATCGACCAAAATCATGAAGTGTGAAATGGACTTTGAAAAAGGCAGTGTCATTGTCGATGAAACATCGATGAAGGTCAAGGTGAACTCCACAAAGAAATACAATACCGACTATGGCTGGGTTGTGGTCATCTATATGGATCTAATCAACGAGGGCGACAAGGCCGAGTTGGTTTGGGCGGAATTCGGCAAGCCATACTTTCAGCAGATTACCAAGACTGATGAAGGTGTCAAGATTGCCAAGATGGTCTTATCCCGTAAGCCCTATGTGGCCGATTTAACTTTGTAAACAGAAATCGTTAATACTGAAAAAATATGAAAAGAACAGTCCTTAATCTTGGAGCTATCCTGATTGCCTTCATTATTGGTATTGCCATCAATAATGCCTGCGCCGACAGCTTAGAGAAAATGTCCGACAGCGAGCTCCGCAATCTTGTTGCAAGGCTCCAGAATGAAGTTAATTCACTTAAGAATCGTGTGGCAGAATTAGAGGGGAAAGTGGGTAATAATTCCAATTCAGGTGTACCAGCCGGTAGCGCTTATGCATTTGAGGTCGATGGTATTCACTTTAGTATGGGCGGTGGTTGCTGTGATCCCGTAGACTATTTTGAGAACGTTAGTTCTTATCAAATTGTTGGCGGTGTTCGTACTGATATCAATACTCCCAGTAGTAGAATTCAGTATACATATGATTCACACGGAAGAATTGTATCATATTCCAATAATACGGAAACTATGGAATTCGTAACTAATTACTCATATTCGAATAAAGCTGTTACTGTAGAAACAAAGAATACATATAAGAACCCTTCGCCAAATAGCCTATCTGAAAACGGTAGCAAAACCGTATTCCACCTAAAGTAAAGCAATAACATTAACAAGACGCCCACCACGCGGGCGGCGATTTCACGGTTGTAAGACCATTCAAGGATACGGCCATCAGGATTTCGCTTTCCTGCAGTTTCCTGGTCGTGTCCGTTGTCGATTAAGATTTTCATAGGACACAGAGTTTAGGTTGCAGGTCGGCAGAACAAAGGTAGCAATAAAACGGGGGTTAGGAAGTCCGAAGGAGGGGGAACAAAAGACTTTTTGGTCACCCTCCTTCGGACTTTATATATGAATCAGAGTTCTTCCTTACTTGCGGGTAATCTTCGCTGCCCAGCCGCCGCCAGGGGCGAGGTGCGCGGTGATTTTGCGGTCGGCAGGAACGGTGGCGGTGGTGTGAACGTAGTCACGGGCTGCCTTTTCGGCGTTCGGACCGTCCTGGAAGATGTCGAGAGACCATTCGCCTTCGCCGAGGAAACTCAAATCGAGGGTAATATCCCGCTCGTCCCAGTTCGTGAGGGCGCCGACATACCAGGCGTCTCCGCTGCGGCGGGCAATGGTGATGTACTTGCCGATTTCCCCGTTTACTCCCAGACTCTCATCCCAAGTCTCCGGGCAGGCGGCAATAAACTCTGTGCACTCAGCTTCTGCAATGTAGTTGGACGGGGAGTCGCAGAGCATATTCAGTGGGGAATCGAAAACCACATATTCCGCGAGTTGGCGGCAACGGGTGCCCTGACTCATCGGCTCGTTATAGACAGGGCGGTAATTGCTCTTGCTTGCATTGCGCATCGCTCCCTGAGTGTAGTCCATAGGGCCGGCGGCCATACGGATGAATGGAACCGTCACGTCGTAGGTCACCTGATCGCACTCCTTTGGCCTCCATTTCATCTGTTCCAGACCGTGCACACCCTCGTAATTCACGACATTAGGCCAGCGGCGGCTCAGTCCGGTCGGCTTGTAGGTGCCGTGGAAATCGAGCATAAGGCCATATCTTGCAGCCGTTTCTGCGGCGCGGGCGTGGAAATTCACCATCAGCTGGTCGTCCCTATCCATAAAATCGACCTTGAAGCCCTTCACTCCCATTTCTGAATAATGTCTGCAGACCTTCTCCATATCGCGGTTGAACGCCCAATAGCCCGCCCAAAGAATGATGCCGACTCCACGCTCCTTGCCATAATCCACAAGTTCCTGTATGTCGATTTCCGGAATCACCTGAAACAGGTCTGCCTGAAGATTCACAGCCCATCCCTCGTCGAGAATCACATAGGCGATGCCGTGGGTCGAAGCGAAGTCGATGTAATATTTATAGGTCTCGTTGTTGATGCCCGCTTTGAAATCCACTCCATAGAGGTTCCAGTCGTTCCACCAGTCCCAGGCAACCTTGCCCGGCTTAACCCAACCATAGTCCGTGCCGGCATCCTGCTTTGGAGAGAGTTTCCAGACCATGTCGTTCACTGCCAGTTGCGAGTCAGATGTGCTCACCATAATCACCCTCCATGGAAAAACCTCATCTCCAGAGGCCTTCGCAATGAAGTTTTCACGCTCCTTGACCATTCCCTGGAGTCTGTTGTGACCGCCCTGCTCGATGACTTTCGGATAAGGAGCGAACGTTCCCTTCAGCGAGTTTGAACACCCCGTCCCGATTACGTGCATTCCCGGATAGTTCGTAAGGTCTGCTTCCGTGATGAGAATTTTCACTCCCTCGTCTGCTGCTACGACGAGAGGAAGGAAGGCCAGCCTGTCTTTTCTCCACTGTGAAAGATTCTGTACCGTGTAGGTGTTCTCAAAGGAATTGAAGTACTGTCCCTCGACGGTCTTTGCACCCGAATTCACATAAGGGATGAACGCCTGCCTGTCCTCTCCGAAATTGAATTCCGCCTGCTCGGAAATGACCTCGTATGTCTTCTTCTTGTCGAGATTGCTGACAAAACGATATGCGACACCATCGTCATAGGCGCGGAAAATGAGGGAGAACTCCTTGAAATTCAATAAAATCTGGTTATAATTATCGCGGACCTCCGCCTTCTTGTAGGCCACGGTGGAGAATGTATCGTCAAACGATGTTCTCACCGTCTTGCGCACTTTGTCGTTCTGGCCGAAAACGGTGCCGTCTGAAAGGTTCATCGAAATCGTCGACGGGGCGATGAGAGTCTGTTCGTTGCGGGATACCGAATATCTGATGTCTTCGCCGACCATAACAGTGGCGCTGATGTGCCCATCCGGTGATGTCACACGATAATTCACGTCCTTCGCGAATGACGGCGTTGCCGCGAAAAGAAACGCTGCGGCGATCGAAAATAGAAATCTTTTGAATTGCATAAATGTTTATTTTAGTTTTGTGTCAGCAATATTTAACGAAAGTTATATGTTTTTATACTCAAAATAATCCCGATAATAATACCTGAAGCAGGTCGCCTTTTCTTCGCTCCGTCCCGTCATCGGGACAGTCTCACAACAATGCTCAGCGGAAGCCGTTTCCCATAAGAGTCCGTCAGAACAAGTTCGCCGCTCTGAATTTCCTTAAATCCCGTCTTCAGACAGAAATTCTGCCGCACCACCGTTTCTCCGAGCACTGCACTGAAGCCGTTGGAATAGAGATTTAGCACCATAAAACTGTCTGTCGGAGCCAAAATCGCCGAAACACATTTGAGCATATCATTAAGACACTCGTCCAACTTCCATTTCTCCCCGTCAGGTCCGTGCCCGTATGCCGGAGGGTCAAGGATAATCCCTTGATAGACATTACCCCTCTTTGCCTCACGCCGCGCAAACTTCAGCGCATCCTCCACCACCCAACGAATATTGTCCAAGCCGCTGTTTTCCATATTCCCCTTCGCCCAAGTCACCACCTGACGCACCGAGTCGAGATGAGTCACGTCGGCCCCCGCAGCCTTTGCCGCCAGAGACGCAGCCCCGGTGTAGGCAAAGAGATTCAGCACCTTAGGTGTCGGACGCCCCTCGGCCTTCGCTTTTTCCACGAGTGCTTTTGTGTGAGAGTAGATATATTCCCAGTTTGGTGCCTGTTCCGGGAAGACGCCCACGTGTTTGAAAGAAGTCAGTCCAAGACGCAGACGGAACGAAGGACCCTCCGCTCCATAGCCGCCATAGTTGATAAACCACTGGTCGTCCATCCTTTTGACCCGCTTCCATGTACCGCTGTCTTCCTTACCGGCTTTGCCAAACCCCGCTCCAGGAGCGAAGCGCGTGTGCATGAGCCTGTTCCATTCGTCCTCCGACAGTGACTTGTCCCAAATAGCCTTGGGCTCAGGACGCGCCATCACAATTTTTCCGAATCTTTCGAGTTTCTCAAAGTTTCCGCAGTCTATCAGCTGATAGTCCTTCCACAGCGGGCTTGGGCTTTCAATTGTCATATCATCAAATTTGCACAAAGTTAGCATAAAAATTGCTATCTTTGCAGCCCATGCCCGTAATGAAGGGTATATGTCGGAAAAGATATATTTTATTATAAAAATTATGCAACAGAACATTTCAACTTACGATTTCGCAGGCAAGAAAGCCATCGTGCGCGTGGACTTCAACGTTCCGCTCAACGATAAGTTCGAAATCACGGACGACACACGTATGCGTGCCGCAATCCCTACACTCAAGAAAGTTCTTGAGAAGGGCGGTTCGCTCATCATTATGTCTCACCTCGGCCGTCCGAAGGGCGTTACGGAGAAATTCTCCCTCAAACACATCCTTCCGCACCTCGAGGAACTCCTCGGAACTCCGGTGAAGTTCGCCGATGACTGCATGAAGGCAGACGCACAGGCAGCGGCTCTCAAACCGGGTGAGGTTCTCCTTCTCGAAAACCTCCGTTTTTATGCTGAGGAGGAAGGCAAGCCGAGAGGACTTGCAGAGGATGCAACAGACGAGGAGAAGAAGGCTGCAAAGGCCGCTCTCAAGGAAAGTCAGAAGAAATTTGTCGAGAAGCTCGCTTCTTACGCTGACTGCTACATCAACGACGCATTCGGAACTGCCCACCGTGCACACGCATCCACAGCTCTTATCGCCGACTACTTCCCTAACGACAAGATGTTCGGCTATGTGATGGAAGGCGAAATCAAGGCTATAGACCGCGTACTCAAGACTCCTGAGCACCCTGTGACCGCAATCATCGGCGGAGCAAAGGTTTCTTCGAAAATCGGCATCATCGAGCACCTCTTCGACACTGTTGACAATATGATTATCGGCGGTGGAATGGTTTACACATTCAAGAAGGCTCAGGGCGGACACATCGGAAATTCTCTCTGCGAGGACGACCAGATGGACCTTGCTCTCAACATCCTCAAGAAAGCTGAGGAGAAGGGCGTGAAGCTCTATCTTTCAGATGAGGTTGTAATCGCTGACGCATTCTCCGAGGATGCCCATACGAAGATTTGCCGCAATACGGAGATTCCTGACGGCTGGGAGGGTGTTGATGCCGCTCCGAGCACGCTCGCCACTTGGGAGAACGTCATTATGAAGTCCAAGACTATCCTTTGGAACGGTCCTGTCGGAGTGTTTGAGATTCCTGCATTTGCAAAGGGTACAAACAAAGTTGCCGAGATGCTTGCAAAGGCTACCGAGAACGGAGCGTTCACGCTTGTCGGCGGTGGCGACTCAGTTGCAGCTGTGACTCAGATGGGCTTCGCCAATAAGGTAAGCTATGTCTCTACCGGTGGCGGCGCTATGCTGGAATATCTGGAGGGGATTGAGCTTCCTGGTATAGCTGCAATTCGTAAGTAAAAGACGTCTAAAAGGCGGTCTGCTTCGTTGGACGGCTACCGGAAATTAAAAATCACCACGAAGGGAATGACCTTCGTGGTGATTTTTTTAGATGAGAATGCTGTAAATTAGCTTTTATCAGCTTCTTTTTTTGGAATATCAAAGAAATACTTCTCATTGTAGAACGTTCCAATCTTAAGCGTAGAGGTTTCGGCGCTGAAGACATCGTAGAAGGTTGGTTTGTCGTTATCATCAAGTCCGTCAAAAAGCAACATATGATCTTTAGAGACATCCTTGAAAGAGAAACTCTGACCCTCTCTCCGTTTCTCGTTGTTTTCATACAAGCTATCATACACAATGCAGAGCACATGACTTCCGTCGCTGTTGATCTTTATCGAATACCAACCATCCATCGCCCATACATCGTTATCCTTGAGGCCATCGACAAAGGTTTTCTGTTCAGGTGTGAGTTTTTCCATGTCGACTTCATTCTTGAAATCTGTCTCAACATCTGTGAGGACCCCTCCTATTGTTGCCGTCCCATCGGCATTCAATCTGAATACCATCCACTCGTCCTTTGCGGCGTCGTTTGTCTTGTTGAAGTTCACGACCCAAGTGTTTACATAAAGTTTCGGCTCCGGTTCGGTGTTCATCTTGTCGCAGGCGCTTGCAAAGATAAGAGATGTGAGCGCCAATGTGCTGTATATCAATTTTTTCATATTGTCGAATGTTTGTGTTTTAAAAATTAAGATATAAAGAGGAAGCTGCATTCAACAGCCTTTCCCACCGTTAGTCCCGAAGCCGCAAGGCTTGGTACTTTAGTCTCTTCCATTCCTCCTTCCTTATTTTCAAACGTGGCCTCATTTTCAGAAATGTTGGATATGTGGAGTTCATTGCGGAGGTATTCTGCGATTTCCATATCCGCACCGTCAATGTTTTGCAGGATGAACGTTGAAAGATAGACATCATCCTTTTCTCCAGGTATCTCGACATAAACTCCCTTTATCATAACGGCGATGTCATTCACTTTTAGGGACTTGAGTATTTCAATCTGCTCTGCGGTGAACCTGGACTCTTTTCCGGTTCCGGTTCCATCACCGTCGATTGTAGGCGCGTCACCGTCGGTGGAAGGCTTGATGTCGTCCTGTATTTTTTTAAGCATAGCCTCGTTAACGATATACCCGCCATAAAATGTCTTGTCGGCATTGAAGCAGAATACTGCGTTTTGAGGTTCGTCGCTGCTACTTTCAGTTATGACCCAAGTGTTGACGTAAAGAGGAACAGGGGTGTTGTCGGTTGCCGATTCCTTGTCGCAACCGGTCCCGAGCACGAGAAGCGCTCCGAGAGTTAGAAGATAGGTTAATCTTTTCATTGTTTTTGTTGTTATGTTTGTATTGATAAACTCGAAAGGTTAGTGTCGGCATCGTTCGCAGTCGAAGACAATAGCAGCTTCAATGTCGCTATGGAAGCCATTCACATACATACTTTTGCAAAGTTAAGCAAATTATTTTGTAACTTCGCGAGATTTTTGTGCTTAGAAGTTGCTGCTGCGACAATTTTGTGAAATTTTATATAGTTTATGGAGAGGATATTCATTTCTATATACCGTTATTTCAAGGGACACCGATGGCTCATGTGGCTACTGATGCTCGCTTCGGCCGTGGTGTTTGCAGTTTTCGGATTTAGGCTTCACTATGAGGAGAATATTATAAAGCTCCTTCCGAAGACAGATAATGCCGCGTCTTATGAACTGGTGTTCAGTAACTTGAAGGTCAAGGACAAGGTCTTTATCCAGATTGCTCCCAAGGGATTTTCTGTCGAAAAGGTAGGAACTGAGCCGAAACTCGATGCTCAGACTCTCAGCGACTGTTGTGACGAATTCATCGATTCGCTCGTTGTCCGTGACGGTGGACGCTACATTGCAAGTGTGCTGAGCTGCATTGACGATGACACGATGATGAGTGCGATGGACTACGCCATTGCGGAGTTCCCGACCTTCGTCGCCCCCGAGTGTTACGAGGCTTTTGACAGCCTTCTGACGTGGAGGTGCATACGGGCCCGTATGGCAGCAAATGAGCAACTGCTTGAAAATGATGAAGATGGCAATCTTCAGATGCTCGTCAGTTACGACCCTGCCGGTTTGCGCTACGGAATGCTCGCTGCGCTTAAGGATATGATGGGTGAAGGAGCGGAACTTAAGAATGATGGTGACTCGCTCTCAAGTTATAAAGGAGGTATGACACTCAAGAACCGTCATTTCTTCACAAAGGACGGCAATGTGGTTCTCGCTTTCGTGGCTCCGGATTTCAATTATATGGATTCGCAGGCTTCTGCCGATTTCGTGGATATGATAGAGAATGAAGTTGATGCATTCGAGGCGCGTCATCCTGAGGTTGAGGTCTTTATGCACGGCTCTCCGGCTATGAGTGCGAACAATTCCCGCCGAATCAAGGCGGACCTTGTGATGACCGTGGGCATATCCCTTCTTCTCATCATTCTTCTGATTTCACTTTTCTTCAAGAACAAGTCGTCGCTTCCTCTGCTGCTTTCTCCGGTGGCCTACGGGACGCTTGCGGCGCTTGCGATGATGTACTGGATAAAGGGAAGCATGTCCCTGATGGCGGTGGGTATAGGCGCGATTGTGTTGGGAGTGGCGTTGAGCTATTGTCTCCATGTGCTGACTCACTACAAATATGTGGATGACCCGGAAAAGGTGCTTCGCGACGAATCAAAGCCGGTTTTTCTCGGCTGTCTCACCACGATAGGTGCGTTTGCCGGACTGCTCTTCACCAGTAGCGAGCTCCTGCGCGATTTCGGGCTCTTTGCTTCATTCGCGATGATTGGAACGACTTTGTTTGCTCTGGTTTTCCTCCCTCAGTTCTTCCGTCCGGAGCGTAACCGCAAGTCGCGTAAGGCATTTGCGTTTTTCGACAGAGTGAATTCTCTTCCTCTCGACAGCAATCCTTGGATACTCTCGATTATCGGGGCGATTTCCGTTGTCTGCCTATTCCTTCCGTCCCCGGAATTTGACAGTAATCTGCGGGATATCAACTATATGAGCCCGAAAGTCCGCCAGTCGATGAGCATCTACAATGCGGAAAACAACGGAGGCTGGTCTTCACAATACTATGCGGCAACCGGCGCCACTCTCGATTCTGCGATAGAGTGCAGCCGTCGTCTTTCCGCAGCGCTAGATTCTCTGCGCAGGGAGGGGATTGTGAAGCGTCACGCCGATATGAGTGCCATTCTTCTTCCGGAGGATGTGCAGCAGGAACGCATATATGAGTGGGCAGAGTATTGGCAAAAACCTATGGGAGGAGGGCGCACAAGGCTTCAAATCACCGAGTCGCGCCTTGCTGCGGCAGCCAAGGAACAGGGTTTGAGTCCGGAACTTTTCACTCCGTTCACTGCCCTTTGCGAGGCGGATTACGCGCCCGAATCACTCTATGACTCCGGCGCTCTTCCCGAATCCATTACTTCGAACTTCATAGAGCGCGGCAAGGACGGCACCTACATGATCTTTACCTCTGCGCTCATGCCTGAGGGTGAGAAGATGACGGTAAACAAGGTTGTGGACAAGGTGGACGGTTCGCTTGTGGTTGATCCGTTCTTCTACACCGGCAATATGGTGGAGATTATCCATGGCGACTTCAATACAATCCTCTGGATTTCAATGATTTTCGTCTTCGTTGTCCTTCTCCTGTCTTTCCGCAACATCGCGGTCGCCGTCATTGCCTTCCTCCCGATGACTCTCAGCTGGTATGTCGTGCAGGGCATAATGTGGATCTTCGGCCTGGAGTTCAATCTCATCAACATCATCATCTCGTCCTTCATCTTCGGCATCGGCGTGGATTACAGCATCTTCGTGATGCAGGGCCTTCTCGCCGCCGCCTCCGGCAAGGGAACCGAGATGCTGAACTATCACAAGACGGCGATAGGCCTTTCGGCGATGATTCTCATCGTTGTGACCGGCTCGCTGCTCTTCGCTGTCCACCCTGCCATCCGTTCCATCGGCATCAGCTCCATCATCGGAATGTCCGCCTCAATCCTACTTTCCTACTCAATTGAGCCGTTCCTCTTCCGCATGATTCTGAAAATTCCGTTCTATCGGAGAAGGCTGACGAAAGAAAATTGATTTGAATTGTTATAAGATATTTGATATGAAGAAGATACTTACTCTTATTGCCGCGCTCCTCTGTGTGACGGCAGTTTCCGGCCAGGTCAAGGGACTTCAGGCAAGTTTTTCTCACACGAAAACCGCAGCTGGCACTACAGAGAAGGATGCGGGCAAGATTTATTATGCGGAGCCGGGCAGACTTTCGCTCCACTACGACTCTCCGTCAACAAATCTCGTTGTGATAAACGGCAAGGATGTCTATCTCCGTCAGGCCGGCAAGGAACGCCGTTTCGACACCACGAAGAACGCTCCGATGCGAGGAATGAGCGCAACGCTTCTCAACTGCGTGAAAGGTGATACTCAGAAGGTTGCCGACGAAAACGATGCCGACATCCAAGTTCAGAATTTCGCCCGTTCGACCGACGTCACAATCACTGCCCGCAAGAAGGCAGTCCGCGGCTACTCCCGCATCGAACTGAGCTACCGCAAGTCCGACGGCCTCCTCCAGTACATGAAACTCACCGAGTTCAGCGGCGCCGTCAACGAATACAAGATGACCGGCTTCCTCCAGTCCGCCGCTCTCCCCGCCGACGCCTTCACCATTCCGGCAAAAACATCCCGCGCCGAGTAGGCGACCGACATTTATTAATATAACGCGGATTTTATTCGATACCACCGAATAAAATCCGTGATTTTTATTTTGTGACGTCGAATAAAGATAGGTATAAAAGTATTACAAAAAGTCGAATTTTGTCCAAATCTCGAAATTTTTATGGGTTTTGGACGAAATTTGGTTGATTTTCGTCCAAATCTCGGTTTTTTGATGAGATTTGGACGAAAATGGTACGTTGAGTGTCCACAAAATTATATGCTTTACCATTGTACCTTATTTCTTTGCAGTGTAAGTGTAACTTTTATAGATTTCGGAACCATGCAGCAGTTTCCAGTTGAGTGTGAATGACGCCACTTTGTTCTCCTCCAGAATGGCCTGATTTTCTTCCAGAACAGCCTGAGTGGCCGCAATCTGGGCATCTATGGCGGACTTGTCATTTTCTTCGACCGTGTAGAGAGAAAACGATGGCAGCCAATAGTCGGGGAAATATGTCGTCATAAGCTTCGCTGTCTGTTCGTTGTATGGAGACATTGTCATAATCCATTCCTGTTGGAAGCGCGGCGGCGGATTCAATCCCAAAGTCTTGCTGTTTTCTGTCGGGAAAGTCTTGTACTTGTTCTTTTTCTGATATGCGTCATTGTAATCCACATAGAGTCCCTGAAGGTCAGCCCAGACGCGGGATTTGAATGTGTATGAGCCGGAGGCATTTCCTGCTCTCCAAATCCAGCTATGTCCGACGGTGCAGTCATTTTTGAGTATAGGCTTCGCAAGGTCATGACGCGGGTCAAAATATTTGTCTTTGATGAGTTTCGGCAGCACTCCTGCCGTATATTCCCACTTAGGCTTGTTTTTGTCGTAGGTGAATGTCATCCCGAGGTCCGGAATGCTGTGCGTCCAGCTTTTGGACATGGATACATTACCGGTCAGTTTCAGACTCGGAGTCGCTGATGCCACGAAAGCTCCCTCAAGTGACCACGATAAGTTTTCTGTGTAGTCGGTTACACCGCTGATGTTGTTTGCCGGAGAAACGTGCTCTACGGCGGCATTCCCGTCGCTGAGCTCTGTCTGAGTTCCCAGGCGTGTCATGTATGCCCAATAGGCTCTGACGTCTTTGCCTAATCCGGCGAAAGCCTGTGGAACCTTGTGTGTTGCCCATTGGTTCATTCCCATGTCCTCAGGTCCGCAGTCGAGTTTGCTGTTTTCGATGCGGAGTTCCTGATGGATGAGATAGTAGTCCGAACCCTTGCCATCATGGGCCGTCCATATCTCGTAGGAGACTGTAAGCGGAGCGCATTTATAACCGGCACATACATTGAATGAATATGTGATTTTCTGTGCGTTGGTAATTTTGTCCAGCTCCTGACTTTCCCCGTCGGCTTTTGTCATAGTGAGCAGTTCTTCACCTTTTCTCATGATTGCGTCTGCCGTCTCGCGCTCTTCAAGCCATTTTGCGAGTTTATCTGCGTGGAGTCCATAGACATAATCCGTCAGCGCATCACCCGCATTTTCGGATTCCAAGGTACTGCCGGTGCTTGTTCTTGTCTTTGTCTCCGTAATGTCGTCAAGGTCAGTCACAATGAAATGCCCGTTGCCCCTGGCTGCAAGGATGTCGCATATTATGCCGTCGCGGTCGTCGTCATCAGCGAATGCATAGGTAAACTGTCCGTCTATGCCTTCTCGCAGTCCTGTGATATAATTCAGAGCGGCCAGTCCGTCTGGCGTAATCTTAGTCGGGTTTTTGTAAAAAATAGGTATTGCTGAACGCAGATTCCTTATGAACGCATCAAGCCCCGCCTTGGTCGGCTCACAATAGACAAGGCTGCCTCCGCGAGCCAGAAGCCGGACTATGTCAATGGCGCGGTCTTGCTCCAAAGTCATTGCTGAAACATTGTGCAGCATAACGGCCTGCACATCTTTGTTCATGTCAGTAGCCCTGTTTTCGATTCTGTTGACAAGGGCTTTTGAACTATGCTCATACGAATGTTCGAAAATATATGTGCATAGAGAAGTCCTGACTTGCAGCGCATCTGATGTTTGTTGTTCTCTTTCGTATGGCGCATTTTCATCGGGATGCCGATCGCAGGACAACAATATGGCGGAAGCAGCGAGAATAATCAAAAACACATGGAGATTGTTCATTGGAAGCAAGAGGTTTAATGGTGTATAGTTTTCTTATCGTGCGTATCTCTTTGCCTGCTCGGCAATGAGCGTCGGGTCATCAAAGTAATTGATTCTCATCGCTTCGCGCACCTCGTGGAGAGTCTGGGCGGCGACGGCGCGGGCCTTTTCGGTGCCCTGGCGGAGAATCTCGTAGATTGCCGGGATGTCCTTTTCAAGTTCGGTGCGGCGGGCACGGATAGGGGCGAGTTCCTCTTCGAGGACTGCGCCGAGGAACTTCTTGACCTTCATATCGCCCAGGCCTCCGCGGCGGTAGTGGTCCTTGAGCGCGTCGAGATTCTCATATTCAGGAAGGTAGCGGCCGAAATGCTCCGGGCGGCAGAAGGCGTCGAGATAGGTGAAGACAGTGTTGCCCTCCACCTTGCCCGGGTCTGTGACCTTGAGGTGTGTCGGGTCGGTGTACATTCCCTTCACTTTCTTCCAAACCTCTTCTGCAGAATCGGAAAGATAGATGCAGTTGCCCAGAGACTTGCTCATCTTGGCGCGACCGTCGGTGCCCGGGAGGCGGCAGCATACCGCGTTGTCGGGAAGCATGATTTCCGGCTCCACGAGCACGTCGCAGTTGTAGGTGCCGTTGAACTTGCGGACAATCTCGCGGGCCTGCTCAATCATCGGCTCCTGGTCATCGCCGGCCGGGATAATCGTGGCCTTGAACGCCGTGATGTCCGCTGTCTGGCTCACCGGGTAGGTGAAGAATCCGGCAGGGATGCTCTCGCCCTCGAACTTGCGCATCTCGATTTCGCTCTTCACCGTAGGGTTGCGCTGAAGACGTGCGATGGTGACAAGATTCATATAGTAGAACGTCAGCTCGCAGAGCTCGGGGATGAGAGATTGTATGAAAATGGTCACTTTTGACGGGTCGAGACCTACTGAAAGATAGTCCAGAGCCACCTCAATGATGTTCTGACGCACCTTCTCCGGATTGTCGGCATTGTCCGTGAGTGCCTGCGCGTCAGCGATGAACACGAACATATCGTCGTATCCTCCTTTGTTCTGGAGTTCCACCCTTCTACGGAGAGAACCTACATAGTGCCCGATGTGAAGTCTGCCGGTAGGACGGTCGCCTGTCAAAATAACCTTTGCCATATTCTGTAATCTGTTTTTTATTCGAATCTCATAGAGTGAAAAAACTCTCCACCCGTTTCTCTATAATATAAGACCGCGAATTTACACAAATTACAGAACTTACGCAATATGAAATGGGTATGGAAAGCCGGGCATTGCCGCAGAATATGTTTCACGGCGAGGAGAGTGGCATCAGAATGCGCATACGAACGCTACTCCTGTTCCATAGCCCCCTACTCGCTTGACAACGTTGGTTATATATCCAGTGCAGTCCAGACGATAGGCTTCATTGAATACATCCGAATATTTAAATTTGGTTTCTGTGGAGGACCAAAGATAATAAAAAAATTCAAGCGGCGGGTATATTCCGAGAGTTGAATATGAACTGTTGAGAATGTCTGAGGTTTCAAGCCCGTTTTGGAGTTTGTAGATGTTGTCGAGATCCTTGTTCACGAACATATAGAGTTCTTTAGCCGATGGAATGTACCATCCCGTGCTGCCCTCCGGAGCAGGGTTGGCGGCCGCAAATTCCCTGAGCTTGTCGGCAATCCCGACGAGCGTTCCCTTGCCGCTTGCACGGTGCCAGTCGTTGTATGCCAGCAGTATTTGGGTATTCTGGTAGCCGAGCACTCTGTTAAGGTCGTCTTCGGCCTTGTTGAGCGGTGCGATGGGGCGGAAGTCGGATTTGTCGGCTCTTGAGAAATTGTCGCTGTTCTGGAAATTCAGCACGAAATCGTCTGCCGTCCAGTTGTTGTGGTCGTTTTGCCAAGGCGCTGAAACCGGTCTTTTAGTGGATATTGCAAGCCCGTGTGTGCAGTGCGGAAAATCCTTTGACCTGATTTTGTCGTCGGAAAGCCTTGCAGGGGTAATCCTGCCCTCAGTCTCTGTCTCTGCGGGTGTCCAGAAGACTATGGCCGCGACTTTCGCCTTTTGTCCCTCGGTGAGGGCTGCGTCACGTGGCAGCAGGTTGCCGTCAGTTAGAAGGAAGTCGCCGCGCTGAATCGTGTAGTTTATTTTCGTCTCCGGGGCTCCGTTCACCTTGAACCTCTTGAAGTAGCCTTCGTAAAGTTCGGAAGGAGTGATTGTAAATTCCAGGCTACCTCCGTCGAAGCTCCCGGAAATGGTCGGAGTCGCGCTCGCCTGCGGGTTCACTATGTAGCGGAAATGGTCTCCCGTGCGAAGCGGCTTTGCGGAGCCGGTGAAGGTCGTCGGGGTGATGACGGTGTAGTCCGGAACTCTCGCGTCAGTGAATTCATAGACCGTTTTCGGCAGGTCGATGACGGCAAGTGACATTCGGTGACTCATGAAAAATGCAACATCAAGCGTGTTGACCGTCAGACCCGGGGAGGCTGTGCTGTGGCAGGTCATAAGGTCGGAAGCGGTGTAGGCTTCTCCGGTGCTCTGGTCTTCATTGGGCTGCCATGAACTGATGAGCGGCTGGAAGAAAAACAGGTCGCGCTGGTGGATTGCGTCCTGCGGAACATCGGCGGTCTTGCCGTCCATGTCGGGCCGGTAGGGATAGTAGAGATAACATTGGTCGTTCGGCATTCCTGCGAGAACTGTCCCGTCCGCAGCCTTCCAGACAAGTTTTCCTGTGGCGGCATTCCGCTCCGCAATAAGTTTCACATTTGAATAGATCGTTTTGGCATCGCGCACCACATAGAGCCCGCAGGCGTCGCCGTCCGTGAACTCGGTGGCGTAGCCCTTTTCCAGCGTGCGGGTGACTGGAGCGTCAGCTGAGGAATAGCCCCCGTCGGTCACAGAAATGGCGATTTGTTGCGTCTTATTGTCCTGCGCTCCAGGGAGTTCTTCTCGCGTGCAGGATGCAAGCAGCAGGAGCAACGCGGCTTGCAGGAGAGGTAATATGCTTCGTGTCTTCATATTCATGTGCTTAATGGATAAATTGGTTAATTAGAATGCAAGGACGGGACGCACATAGTTACCGAGGTCCTTCCTGATACGGAAGCAGCTCACTCGGCCCTCAGGCATGCCGGTATTGAACCACACAGTCCATTCTTGTGCGGGCAAGTAGCCCGTGGCCTCCGAAGATGACCAAAAACTGTCAGCATGACGAAATGTATCCTTGTTTCCATCGGCAATATGCACCATCCAAGCGTTCAAAGCAGCGAGCATATTGCCTTGATCATACCAATCGCAAGAGCCGTCTTGCGATGAGGTTTGTTCATCCTGCTTTGCAAAAGCCGGACAACCGCCAAGGTTTTGCAGGATGTCCCACCACTGGCCTGAGGCAGGAAGATACCAACCGGTAGTAGTCGCGGGAACCGGGCTGGTCGTGTTATAATCGTCGGCTGCCTTGAACGCGGGATAGTTGTCGAAGTTGCCGCGATTGGAACGGATTCGTTCGCAGTTTCCATAGCCGCTTATGTCATTGTAACTGTCGGCTTTCGTTTTGCATTTCTTCAGCCCTTCATCCTCGTTAGGACCCCAGCCTTGTTTTGTCGCGGCATTCTTAACGCTCATCACCAGCCCATGCACAGCGCCCAGTTTCTTTTTCTCTTTTGCGCCGATGCGGCTCGGGTCCGTCTGGAACACGATGCCGACGACGGTCTTGCCCTCTTCGGGGGCGGGTTTGGGATCTGCTGTCCCCATACTGCCGTCTTCATAGCGTTTGCGCAGACCACCGTCGCTCCAAGTCCCGTCGGAATAGAAGTAGTCGCCTATCTTAAGCTCATCTGCCTTGAAAAGTTGCACTTGTTTGGGGGTGACGTTCTCCTCGCCGCCATCGGACCAGTCGTATCCCCACGGTGTCTCCACCTCAAGCCCGTTGGCCTTCACCGTGATGGCGTAGCTGTGGCAGGTGCCGGCGTCAAGCTTGCCTTTGGACTGAGTCTCAGGGGTGTAGGCGAAGGTCTTTCCGCCAAGACCTATCCGGATGAGCGGCTTGCCAGTCATGTCCTGCGGCACCACAACGGCCTCGAACTTCTTCGTCGCGGAGTCGTAGTAGGGCGCTATCTCGCCGTCCGACTTGTCGGCTGCCCCGATCATTCCGATGCTGAAATAGGCCTCGTCGTCGCCGAGAACTTTGACAGAAGCGCTCGCCAGTTCTTCCTCGGTGATTCCGTCGCCGGCCGCGAGCGAGAACTCGATTTTCGCCATCCTGTGTGTGAACTGGAGGACTATATCCCGGTCATAGCGTCCTACAGCCGTGGCCCACACGAGATCAAAATCTGCATATCCGCCGCTTTGGTCAGAGATGTCAAGAGCAGGATTGACGATGTCAGGATACCATGCCGTGACGCGTGCCTCATCGGCGTTCTTCCACCAGATTGCGTTTGCCGCATCGATAGGCTTTGCGCTGCCGCCCGGCTCAATCACGAATTTCCTGGGGGAGAGCAGCCCGTCCATGCTCACGCCTATTTCCTCACCTCCCGTCCATGCGTCCTTGCCTCCGGAACGTGTCGGCGGCTGCGTCATTTCTGCAGTTAGCTTCAGCGGATATTTGCCCTCGGGAAGAGCTGTGGCGCTTTCCGGTTCAGTTTTGCCACAGGATGCGGCCACCAAAGATAGGCTCGCCAGAATGGTCCAATAATATCTATTCATTTGGCTAGAGTGTTATAGTATTGTTTCAATAATTCCGTTCCGAGGCTACGGTTCCATGGTCGCATCGCCGCTGCCTCCGTCAACCGGTTCCCACGGAAGGATTGTCGAACCGGTGAACTCAAGCCCGGTTCTCTTTAAGGTCGCGTCGTAGGTGTAGGACTTGCCTGCCTCCAATTCCCCGGCGAGCACGCCGCCGATGGAGAATGTCAGGCCGTCGATTACAGCCTTTAATGTCAGCCCGTTAGGCACGGACTGCGGGAGGACGACTGCGACATATCTGTGCTTCCCGGCTTTCGGTGCGCTCTTCTGCGCGTTGGCACCGAGACTCCATTCGAACGAGGCCTGTCCGGATGCTGCGGCCTTTCCCGTGAGCACGTTCACCGTGCCTTCATGGACGAGCCCGTTCAGTTCGAAGACTCCCTTGTCGATGTCCGCAGCATCAAATCCGTCGGCCGTGGAGACCTTGATATTCAGGATGATGCGCGACATGATGTGAGAAAATGCAAACTTTACCGCCGGGGCGGCCTTGGAGGCTGTCGCTTCCGCTGCAAACAGATAGTCGACTTTTTCAGCCGTTGCCGCGTCGGGCTGGGTGAGGGTCGAGACTGCAATCTCTCCGTCGTTTCCCGGATAGAGCGTCGCATCTCCCTCGCAATAAGGGGCATAGGCCGAGAACTTGACAGTCTCATCATTCCGGAAATATATTCCCCCGCGGTTTACCGCCGCCGTAAATTCAGCTGCCGTCCCAGTGCTCGCTGTGACATATCCGACGTTCCTATACCTTTCGGTCATATCACTTGACGGAGATTCCGTCACGATGACTCCGATTTTGTCCTTGTTCCAGAGATTTTCAACTGCTTTTGTCCCAACGAGTTCGGCACTGATTTGCGCAGGCACGGCACCCGGATGAGGGAAATCATAAATCGGGTCGAGCACACAGGATACCGCGATGCACAGAAATGCCGCTGCGGGCAGGAGTGATATATATTTTTTCATGTTGCTTATGTTTGATTCAGGACGGTTTTTCGTACCATCCATTTTTCTAAAATATGTTCCACACAAGGCACACCCCGAAACGGGTCAGCCCCCACTGGTTGCCGGTGAGTTTGTCATTGCGTATGAGGTAGCCATCGGAGACGCTGTAGGCCTCGTATTCTCCCCAGATGTAGCCGACTCCGAGAGTGAAGTCGAGCGAGAGTGATTTGTTCAGCGGCAGTCTGTAGCCACCGGTGAGCGAGCCGCTTTTGAACTCGCCCTGCTTCCCGTCGCCCTTGAACTTGTGGTTGAATAGCCCGGCCTGGAACATTGCTCCGGCGTACCAGCGCTCGTTCTTTCCGAAATACTTCCGCACTTCGGGACTCAGTTCCGCGATGGCGTATCTCCTTTCCCCGTGTTTCCATTTTAGGGATGTCCAACTCGCGTCAACGAGCACGCTCCAGCCTTTCGGGAGGTTCCATTCCAGCCCGACGTCGGGGGTGAGTGTCGCCCACCTCAGGAGGTTTGCCCTCATTCCAAATCCGAAGTCCTCGTCACGATCAGCGGCGTTTGCTCCGATAGAAGTGCCGCACAGCATCATAAGTGCGGCAAACAGCGCCGGCAACAGATGTCTTTTCATAAAAGTTTAAATTATAATTTTACATGCTCACACTCCCGAGACGCCGGATGTGCAGCATGCAAAATTATGAATTTATAAATTCCGCAGCAAAGCATTTGTATTTTTATATCTCCATGAGTTTTTGCTCATTCAACAAAATTGTTTATATCAACAAATTTTTGTTCTGTCGTGGCTTGTTTCGCGTCGTCATTTCTCAAATTTTACTAACTTCGCATTTCTATACAACAGTGTAATTTGTGCGCAATGAGTTAGAATACTTACGAAACTTGATATGAATAACCTTGATTTATTTATAGAAATGCTGTCGATGGACTCGTCTTCTTCGAGGGAGAGGGGGCTGTCGAATTTTTTGGCAGACCGGTTTCTCACAGGGAATAACCGGGTTGACAGATTTCCTGTGGGGGTGAGCGATGACAATCCGGACGGGGACGGGACCGAGAATCTGCTCTTTTCTTGGGGGACGCCGAAAATCGTTTTCTGCACCCACCTCGACACCGTTCCTCCTTATTTTCCACCAGTTGTGGACGTCGATTCGGAGGACGGGCTCATTGTGAAGAGCCGCGGTGCGTGTGATGCCAAGGGACAGATTATCTCGATGTACAATGCCTGTCTTGAGTTGGAGAAACGAGGCCGCACGGGATTCGGACTGCTGCTGCTTGCCGGTGAGGAATCCGGCTCGTTCGGAGCGAAGTCGTTCCGGAAGACGGGGCTGAAAGCGGAATATGTGATTGTAGGCGAACCGACCGGCAACAAGATGGTGTCTGCCTGCAAGGGAACCAAGTCTTTCGAGGTGATGTTGACAGGGAAGGGCTGCCATTCTGGTTATCCGGAATATGGCGTCTCTGCCGTTGATATGTTCGTGGACTTTGTCAATGAATTGCGCGGCGTGGAATTTCCTGAGGACACCCTTCTTGGCGCGACCACATGGAACATAGGCAAACTTTCGAGCGTCAATCCGCAGAATATCCTGAGTCCGAACTTGAGTTTCAGAATATATTTCCGCACTACTTTCGCCTCGGATGCGGAAGTCTGTCGGGTGATGTCTCGTTTTGGAGAACGGGATGGCGTGAGCATCAAGGCTTTTGGCGGCGACACTCCGATGAACTACACTGTTCTTGACGGATTTGAGACAACTGTTGCGGCATTCGGAAGCGATGCTCCGCAGCTGGAAGGGTTTGAGCACCGCTGTCTTTGCGGCCCCGGCTCGATACTCGTCGCTCACACAATGGACGAGCATGTTCTGGTGAGCGAGCTCGAAAAGGCTACAGACCAATATGTTAGGATGTTTGAAAAAGTGACGGGACGGTAGGATATGGCGGTTGTTTTGAAATTCGGAGGCACGTCCGTCGGGACTTTTGATGCCGTTTCGCGCACGATGGAAATAATCGCGTCGCGGCTGCCTGAGCATCCTGTGGTGTGTGTGTCGGCGCTTTCGAAGGTGACGGATCTGCTCTATGCGATTGCCGATGCCGCTTCCTGCGATGACGCAGAGGGGCTTGAGGCGCGGATGTATGAGCTGCGTTCAAGACATCTGAAGCTCGTGTGCTCGTTGTTTTCTGCTGATCCGGAGGGTTGTGACAGGGCTTCGTCCAAGGTGAACGAAATTTGTGACACGCTTGCCGCGGTCGTGAGCAGTGTGACAGCACTTGGTGACGTTCCTGACAGAATCCGGGCTGTTATAATCTCCCACGGCGAGTTGCTTTCTTCCACTATTATCTGTCTTGCGCTCAATTCCCGCGGGATACGCACCGGATTTGTCGACGCGAGGACGATGATTGTGACGGATTCGGAATATATGTGCGGTGAACCGCAGTTCGACATCATAAATGAGAGGGTGCCGGACGTTGTAGGCGAGGCCTTTGCCCGTGGAACGGCTTTCATAAGCGACGGGAAAGCTGCTGACGGTCGGTCTAATGAGGTGGTCATCACCCAGGGATTTATAGCAGCCAACAGACAGGGAGCCGGCACCGTGCTTGGCAGAGGGGGCTCTGACTGGTCGGCATCGATAATCGCCTCGGCGCTGAATGCCTCCAGAGTCGAAATCTGGACCGACGTTGACGGAATGCGCACAACAGATCCGCGCGTCTGCCCCGAAACATGCCGCATACCGCGCATTTCATACGAGGAAGCTGCCCAGATGGCACGGTTTGGTGCCAAGGTGTTGCATCCCAAGACTATAGCTCCTGCTGTGGCACGCAACATACCTGTCCTGGTGCTGAATTCTTCCAACCCCTCATGCGAGGGAACGGCCGTGGTTTCGGAAGAAGCCCCGGATGGACCGCGCGGGATTGCCTTCAAAAGGAATGTCTATCTCGTGCGCTTCAGTCCGAAGGCGGAGGGGGATTTTATGTGGTGTCTGGAGGAGTCGCGGATTGAGCCTGACATGGTGACTTCTGCGGGGCGGCAGATGATGGTGACTGTCGACTTCTCGCACAACATCGGCGGTTTCATCAGGCTTGTTGCCGGGAAGACCGACATTCTTCTCAAGACAGGCTACAGCCAGCTTACCGTCATCGGCCGTGGACTTCTGTCTCTTGTCCCGGAACTTGAGGATGCCGTGCCCCAACTTCGGAAGAACTTTGGGAAGATGTTGAACGACAGTAATATAAGTTATATCGTAGCTGCGGACAGGCTGGAACGCATCGTCCGTGAGGTACATAAATATTTGTTTGAATAGATATGGTTAAGGTTATAATCAGCGGATACGGAAAGATGGGGCATATTGTCGAGAATGAGCTGAAAGCCAAAGGTATAGAGCTTGTCCTTGCTACTGATGACATCTGTTCCGTGCCGAAGGAAACAGCGTCGGAATGCGTGTGCATCGATTTCACCACGCCGGCGGCATTCCGGGAAAACTATCGTTTTATCGCGGCGAACTTTAAGGCCGCGGTTGTGGGTACGACCGGATGGAGCGACATCGAGAGCGAGGTGGTAGAATGCTTCAGAAAGTGCGGAACGACAATGATTTATGCGTCGAATTTTTCTATCGGAGTGAATGTTCTCTATGCCGCGGTTGACCTCCTCTCCAGGAAACTGGGTGCTGTAGGCGGGTATATGCCGTATATCGTCGAGAAACATCATATTCACAAACTCGATGCTCCGAGCGGAACGGCGAAATCCATAGCTGAAATCGTGGATGCAGGAATGGGTGGAAGTGTTGATATCCAGTCGGTCCGCTGCGGAGAGATTCCCGGAATCCACACCGTGGGATTCGAAGGCGTAAATGATCGGATAACCATCACTCATGAAGCGTTCTCTCGTGCCGGTTTCGCCCAAGGCGCGGTCTATGCTGCGACGCTTACGGAAACTTTGTCCGGTGTCCACAAGTTCCAAGACTTGCTAACTGCTTGAATGCCGGATTTTTATGGACCTGCTTTTGCCATGGTCCGGTTGTTCACTGAAAATATTTTGTGATTATGAAAGAAAAAATGCTCTTTACCGGTTGCGGAACCGCGATGGTCACTCCGTTCAGGGACGGAGAAGTCGATTTCTGCGCATTCGAGAAACTTGTGCTCAGACAGCTTGAGGCGGGAATGCATTTTCTGGTGCCGCTCGGAACCACCGGCGAGGCGCCTTGTCTTGGCAATGATGAGAAACTCCAACTTCTTGTACGTTGCCGTGAAATAGTTGAGGCTCATGAACTTGAAGGCGGGAAGAAAACCCCTCTGCTTGTCGGGGCGGGCACAAATTCCCTTCATCTGACTGTGAAGAACATTGAGTTTTTCTCTCCTCACGGCGCGGATGCGTTTCTTATTGTAGTGCCGTTCTACAACAAGCCGACCCAGCGAGGCCAATATGAGTATTTCAAGGCTGTTGCCGAGTCAACTGACAAACCTATAGTGATTTACAATGTGCCTGGAAGGACTGGGGCGAATATGGAGGCGGAGACCTGTCTCAAACTTGCCTACGAAATCCCTAACATTGTGGCGGTTAAGGAGGCTTCCGGGCGTTTTTCCCAAGTGATGGATATTCTTGCCGGTGCTCCGGAGGATTTCTCTGTGCTCAGTGGTGACGACGACCTCACGATGGCGCTTATGACAGCCGGCGCCAAGGGTGTCATCAGTGTGGCTTCCAACGCATTCCCGGAGATGATGGTGAATTTTGTTGAGGCTCTCGGTGCTCCGGAGGTTTGTGGTGATGAACTTAAGTCCGGTGAGATTGATCTTCCTGCAGCCAAAAGGCTGTATTTCAGACTGCGCCCGTTCTTTGACGCTTGTTTTGTGGAGAGCAATCCAATCCCGGTGAAAGCTGCCCTTGCTCAGATGGGTTTGATTGCCAATGAATTACGTTCACCACTCCTGCCGGCTCAGGAGTCTACCGTTGCATTGATGAAAAAACTTGTAGAGGAAAGGTGAATAGAATATATAGCATAGATGAATATGACAAAACAGGAGTTTTCAGATTTTTGCGACGGCCTCGAAAGGGGGGAGATTCGTGTGGCGGAGAAGATTTCAGGCGAATGGGTCGTGAATGTTGAAGTGAAGGAGAATATTCTCGGGGGATTTCGTGTGGGGGAACTTGTGCAGATGGGGGATTTTGTGGATAAGGATACGGTCCCTGCCCGAAAGTTTACTCCGGAGTGTGGCGTGAGACTGGTTCCGGGGGGAAGCAGCGTTCGCAGGGGGGCGTTCCTTGCCAAGGGCGTTGTCGTAATGCCTCCTGCTTATGTCAACATCGGGGCTTATGTGGATGAGGGGACGATGATAGACTCTCATGCGCTGGTGGGCTCATGCGCGCAGGTCGGAAAGAGGGTGCATCTTTCGGCTGCCTCCCAGCTCGGTGGAGTGCTTGAGCCGGTCGGGGCGCTGCCCGTCATCATCGAGGACGACGTGTTCATCGGCGGAAACTGCGGAATCTATGAGGGAACGATCGTGAAGTCGCGTGCGGTGGTAGGCACCGGCGTCATCATCAATTCTTCCACTTCGGTTTATGATGCTACAAATGGCGAGTGGATCCGTCGGAACGACGCCGGGCAGATTGTGATTCCGGAGGGCGCTGTGGTTGTGGCCGGTTCAAGACCCGTGACCCATGGTCCGGGGGCCTCCGCCGGGATTCAGCTCTATTGCCCTGTGATTGTGAAATATCGTGACGAAAAGACCTCCGGCTCAATCCGACTTGAGGACTTGTTGCGCTAAGGCCGTATCCACGAAGAATTGATTGGCGGGGTCGTTATTGAGTTGACGGGATAGTAAAAAACTGTTTTGAAGATGACATTCTATAAATATAACGGGGCGGGAAACGATTTCCTTGTCGCAGACAACCGCGACGGGAGCATTCACCTGACTGAGAAGTACATTTCGGAAATATGTGACCGCCACTATGGCGTGGGAGCGGACGGCGTCATGCTGCTCGGGACCGGGTGTGACGGGGCGGACTTTACGATGGACTACTATAACTCCGACGGTTCCGGTGGGATGATGTGTGGGAATGGCGGACGCTGCATTGTGGCTTTCGCAAGTTTTCTCGGACTGAAACCGGCGTCACAGGACGGCCGCTGGTCTTTTGTTGCTGCCGATGGAGAACATCGTGCCGAATTGCTTTCCTCGGAAGGGAATACATTGACTGTCAGGCTCCAGATGATAGACATTTCCGTTGCCCGGCATTATGATTCTTTAAAAAACGATGCTTCTGCATCCGGCTGGTTCGTGGACACGGGAACCCGTCATTTTGTTCATTTTGTGGACACTCCTTTGACTTCGGAATATGTGGATGCGCAGGGGCGCAAACTTCGTCATGCCGAGGAATTTGCTCCGCTTGGGGCTAACGTGAATTTTGTAGTTAAAGGCAATCCTTTGAAAGTCAGGACTTTCGAGAAAGGGGTCGAGGCGGAGACCTGCGCCTGCGGAACAGGAATCACGGCTTCTGCAGCTGCTGCCTGGCTTTCATCCGTTCAGTCTTCATCTGTTGATTCCTCGATATCTTCCGTTCACTATTCAGTGATGGCTCTCAATGACGAACTTGCAGTTGATTTGACTCCGACAGGTAGCGCGAGAGCACTTCGCGAAGGCATTTTGTCCGGGGACATTTTGACCGGAGACAGACCAAGCGGTGACGTTCTTTTCACGGATGTCTGGCTCACAGGCCCGGCGTCACTCGTAGCAAAAATCGACATATTGTAGAATATTTCCGTCAAAAAACATTATTTTTGCGGGCGTATGTGACCGATGAAATCGAAATATAGACCCAAAAAATAATTCAAATCATTATGATGACAACAAATCAAGAATTTAAAAATGCCGCACTTTCGGCATTGAAAGGCAATTGGGCACAAGCGGTTCTCGCGACTATTGTCTATTGTGTCATTGTCTGCATCGTATCGGGGGCGACGTCAATCTACCAGCTGTACACTCAAGATGTATTTGCCCTTGGAGGAGCAGTGTCCCCGGCGGCTTTCGGAATTAACGGCGGCTCTATTCTTTTGAGCGTTTTCGTTATCATCCCGCTCGGCGTGGGATTCTACTACGCATTCAATGCTCTCTATGCCTATTCAAACGGAGATGTGCTCTCCAACAGCTTCGGCTACGGATTCAGGATTTATTGGCGCGCAATCGGCGGAATGATATTGGCCCAGATTTTCACTTGCCTCTGGACTCTTCTTCTCATCGTGCCGGGTATAATCAAGGCATATTCATATTCGATGACGCCGTATATTCTCGTAGATAATCCGGAACTTTCGGTACGCGAAGCAATCAGAAAGAGCCAGCAGATGATGGTCGGACAGAAGTTCAACCTTTTCTATCTGCAGCTCAGTTTCATAGGATGGTTCTTCCTTGCTTGTTTCACCGGCGGAATCGGTTTCCTCTGGCTTGTTCCGTACTATCAGACGGCGCAGGCCGCGTTCTATCAGAACCTTAGGAACAGTCTCTAAGCGGATTTATAACTGGGGGCGTAAAGCAATAGTTACAGCAGCCCTTCCGGGAGCGTCATTACAAGTGTGCGTGTCTCGGGGGCGACTGAAACGATGAAGTCTTCGTGGAGCGGAATAGTCACCGCTCCATTTTTTGTACCCACCTCGATACAAGGATTGCCCGGGATGTCAAGGAAGTCCGTGATCTTGCCCAAGACAGCGGGGCGTGCGGTCTTTTTGCCTGACTCTTCGCCCGTAATGTCCGCGTTTACTGTCGCTACAGTCCAACCGACCAGGTCCGTATCGTCTTCATATTCACTGTCATCCTCGATAAAGACGTCCTTCCCGACCAGTTCTTCCGCGTCGTCATAGTTGTGTATGTCATTCAGACGCACTACGGCCTTATTCGTACCCTTTCGGGTGAAACTTCCAATGAAAAACGGAACCGGCAGTCCGTCAAAATAGACGAATACCGGTTCCGAAATTTCCAAATCTTCGGGAGCTATGGACAGAAAACTGAGAATGACAGCACCGTCAGTCCCGTCAGATTTGCTTACCTTGGCTATTTTAAGCAGGCTTTCCAAAGGAAATCTGATTAAGCCTCGGCAGGAGCCTCGGTTGCCTCAGTCTCAGCAGCGGCGGCAGCCTCTTCAGCAGCCTTTGCCTCTTCTGCGGCCTTAGCGGCCTCGGCAGCTTCCTGTGCCTTCTTTGCAAGAGCAGCAGCGCGTTCCTGATTTACCTTTGCCTCAGCCTCTGCAGCAGCCTTTGCCTTAGCATCGGCAGCCTTTACGAGACCGTCCTTCTTCGCGTTTATCTTGGCCTCCTGAGCGGTCTTCCAAGCTGCGAACTTGGCGTCTGCCTGCTCTTGGGTGAGTGCGCCTTTGGCAACACCGCCATCAAGGTGCTTGCGGAGAAGTACTCCCTCGTAAGAGAGGATTCTGCGGGTAACGAGTGTAAGCTCTGCACCGACCTTAACCCAGTTGAGAGCCTTGTCGAAATCGAGGACGATTGTCGCAGGGTTCGTGTTAGGGTTGTAAGAGCCGATCTGCTCGATGTAACGACCATCGCGAGGTGCGCGGGTGTCGGCCACAACAATGTGGAAGAATGCGAAATTCTTCTTTCCGTGGCGCTGAAGACGAATTTTAACAGCCATTGTGAATCTGTTTTAAATGTTTAATAAAATTACCTTGTGCTTTCCTTCCCGAGGAAAAGCCTGCAAAGATAGTGATTATCGCCGAATTATGCAACAGGGCGAAGATGACGATTTTTCGGAAAAATTTAGTTCCGCTTTCTGAATATTCTTGTCTTTATGTGATGGACGGGGATATTTCTTTGTATGCGAATATCCCCTCAGGCACACAGACGCCATGAACACAACAACACTAAAATAAAACAAACAACATGAACAGGACACGAAAAATTTACGAGTCTCCGGCAACCGTGGAGATTCTGGTGAGCCCGGAAGGCGGGTTCGCGGCAAGTACGAACAGCGTGGGGGATTCCACAATCAGCGACTACGAGAAAATCGTGGAGACATGGTAACCGACTTAATCAGAAAAAGAATGAAAAGGAATATGTTTATGTCAGCCATGGCGCTGACCGCGATGTTTGCCGCAGCCTGCAGCAACGAAATGGTGAATGCTCCGGAAACGTCGGAGGGAACGGTTCTTACGGCGGGATTCGCTCCGGAGGCTGCTGGTTCTGAACAGACACAGACTAGGACCGTGCTTGAAAATGACAAGACCGTGAAGTGGACCGCCGGGGACAGGATTGCGGTGAACGGCAAGGTTTCAAAGGATGCCGAAATCTCCGAGACAGGCGTGACCGCCAAGTTCTCATTCGACGATATGCTCGAAGCCCCGTATTCCGCGGTTTTCCCTGCCGCAGTCTATAAGGATGCCGGCACGGTGACTCTCCCTGCCGTTCAGACCTGGAAGGAGGGCTCGTTTGCCGCTGCCGCCGCTCCGATGTGCGCATACGTGACCGGGGGGGGCACGAAGCTTAGTTTCAACCATCTTTGCTCGGTTGTGAAGCTGACCATCAACAAGCCGGCTTCGGATGCCGAAAAGTTCGCTTGCATAGAGTTCAGAGGAAATGACGGCGAGCAGATTTGCGGAGACTTCGCCATTGATTATGAGTCCTGCACGCTCACTCCGTCCGCTGCGGTGAGCGATGCCGACAAAAAGATTCGCTATGATATTGACTGGAACATAGCCGCGGACGCGCAGGTGGTGGCCTACATCGTCGTGCCGGCCGGGGAATACTCCAAGGGCTTCACCGTCAAGATTCAGGACAAGCAGGGCCGTATCATGAAGAAGTCGTCTTCGGCAAAGACGCTGAAGCAGGGCAAGGTGCACGAGATGCCGGAGCTTAGTTTTGAGCAGACAGGGACGGAGACCGGGGTGGAAATCAAGACTGCGGCCGACCTTCTGAAGTTTGCCTCGGACTACAACAGCGGGGTCTATGCCGGGTCGGAGAACTCTCTTGTCGCCACTCTCATGAACGACATCGCGTTCACCGACGAGGACAACGCGGCGTTCGCTTCAATCGGAAATACCGGAGACAACAAGTTCAAGGGCTGCTTCAACGGCAACTCCAAGACCATCAGCAACTTCAATTCAGGCAAGGCGCTGTTTGCCAGCGTGAATGACATCGGAATCGTGAAGGACTTGACTGTTGAGGGTACAGCGGAGGTGACTTTGTCTGCATCTGAAAATGATATGAATTGTGGCGTGCTGGTGGAGTATAACCGTGGCTTGATTCAACGCTGCACGACAAATGTTGCTTATACGGTAGATGCCTCGGCTGTGACAAAAACACTTTGTGTCGGTGGCATTGCCGGAAGAATGCCGACCTGTGACGCTAAGATTGTCAATTGCGTCAATAACGGTGCGTTGACTGTGACCGGAAGCAAAGTGGAGACATACATCGGAGGGATTGTCGGACTGGCAAATGGAGGAAATGCTGAAATCCGGTACTGCACTTCCAATGGAGTTATAACATCTGAGATAGACAAAAATAATAGTAGTCATGAGTATTGTGGTGGCATAGCTGGTCGTAGCGGCGGTAAGATTGTCGGCTGTGATAATGGCACCGGAGGAAATATATTTGTGAAAAACTCTTGCAAGAACCGTCATATCGGCGGCATTGTCGGCGCAAATGGTGGCTCGTTGACCGAGTGTGTGAATTATGCAGAAATTGCAGTTGTTGGGGATGGTAGATATGTGCAGTTGGGCGGAATAATTGGTTCTCATTCAGGAGTCTCCGAATTGAAGAATATATGCAATCGTGGAAGTGTCCGCTTAGAAAAGATTAAGAACGAAAAATGGGCGAACATGAGAATCGGCGGATGCATCGGGGAATCCACAAACGAAAGCGCGACATTTAGTCCGACAATGAAGAACATGGGACAAGTGACAGTCACATCCGGACAGAATTGGACGAATGCCACAAAGGGTGGAGTCTGCCTTGGAGGGGTCTTCGGTTATCTGGCATCTTCAGCTTCCGTTCTGGAAAACGAGGGTGACGTGACATTTGAAAACTCACACAATCCTGGTTCAGCGACAGTATATGTCGGCGGTATTGTCGGATTCACTGACAAGGTCATCACAATCGGAATGAGCACAAACAAAGGGACGGTGGCACTTTCATCTACAAAGGCTCTTGCTTACAATGTCAATGGCATTCTGGGCGGTGCATCTGCCGAGGTCACACTCGAAGACAACAATGACGAAGGAACTGTTGACATTCAGGTGCCGTCCGGGGAGTAACCGCGATTAAAGTAAATGATAACGACGATTTATGATAACTGACGCACACATCAGACTGCTGATACTCAAGTATATGACGGGAGAGATGTCCGACGGCGAGGCGGCCGAGCTGGCCGCCTGGGTGTCGGCGTCGGAGGAAAACGCGGAGGCGTATCGCGGGGAAATTGCCGCGCTTGGAACTCAGACAGATGTCTCAAATGACATCGACAGGTTCTGGAACAGGGTCCGGACAGGCAACCGTGACAAGTTTGCCGGAAAGATAACTCTCCGGAGACTCTGGCTGTTCGCCTTCGCGGCCGCCTCGTGCGCGGCGCTGGCCATAGGCATCACCACCTGGAGACTTTCCGGGAGCGGCGCCGGGCCGGTTCCTGCCACGGCGGCGGTGTCGGCGGCTGAGGACACGCTGAGCCTGGTTCCCGAGGCGGACGCGGCTCCGGAACGCGAAGGCGGCAGCCGGGTATGCTATGCCACCGGACGGAATGAGAAGAAGCGCGTCACGCTTCCTGACGGGACGAGGATAGTCCTGAACAAAAGCTCGTCGCTGAAACTTTCCGATTCTTTCAATGTGTGCGCCCGTGAGGTGACTCTGAACGGCGAGGCGTTCTTTGACGTCGCCAAGGACTCGACGCGGCTTTTCATAATACGCTGCGGAAAGGAATCATACATCGTCAGGGGCACGTCGTTCAACATCAACGCATATTCGGAAGATGAATATTCCGTGACCACGCTCCATGAAGGCTCTCTCGAAGCGAGGATAAATTCCGACATCATAAAGCTTGATCCTGGAGAGGAACTCAGGATTGACGAGAAACTTTCGAGCATATCGAAGCAGAGGGTGGAGGTGAACAATTCCACAAATTGGATAAACTCGGACATAATGATATTCGAGGACACCCCTCTCCGTCAGGTCGTGAACTGTCTGTCGCGGAGGTATGGCGTCAAAATCCACGTCCAGAGCGAAATCTGCAACATCAAATACTCCGGAAAGAATTCCGGCAGGGACATAATGGATGTCTTCCGCCTTCTGGAGGTGACTTCCCCCGTTCCGATTTCGGTGACGGAGTATGAGGGCGAGTATTATATATCCAGAAACAAATGAATATGACAATTAACAATAAACTGAAGCTGACTGTCCTGCTTCTCGTCGCGGTCTTTTCCGCTCTGTCGGGAACGGTCGCGCGGGCACAGGAGGCGTCCGTGCTTGACAGGAAAGTGACAATCAAGGTGAAGGATATACCCGTTGACGCTTTCCTTGCCGAAATGGAAAGGAAGGGGAACTGCCAGTTCTTCTACGGCAATGCGGTGATTGCCGGCATCCCGCCGGTCACGGTCGATGTGACTGACATGAAAATCAGTGCCGTGCTCGACGCCGTCCTCAAGGGAACCGGCTGCACATACGAACTGATTGCCGACAGCATCGCAATCAAGAAGGCGGAAGTCCCCGACGACACTGGCAAGTCTTCCGGAGGGCTTCCCGAAGAATTCATCCTCAGCGGCAAGGTCGTCGATGAGAACTCGGCTCCGCTTTCCGGGGTCGGCGTTTTCGTCCTGAACACGGCCAACGGTGTCCTCTCCGACGCGGACGGGGCATATTCCCTGAAAGTCAGGAGGGGCGACGTCGTGCAGTTCTCCTTTCTCGGCTACAAGACTCAGAACGTCACGGTCGGAACGGAAACCGGAGTTGACATAAAGATGCTCCCGGAGGCCGAGGTCCTCAACTCTGTGGTCGTGACGGCTCTCGGCATAAAGAGGGACGAGAAGTCGCTCGGCTATGCGATGTCGAAAATCAACTCCGAGGCCATCTCGAACGCGACGACCGCCAACAACTGGCTTTCCGGGCTTAACGGACAGGTTGCCGGACTGAGGATAGAGCAGTCAAGCTCGGGAGGCGGCACCACCCGCGTGACCCTGCGCGGAGAGTCTTCCGTGGATTTCGCTAACAACGGGGCCCTGTTTGTGGTCGATGGCGTGCCCATGTACAACAACTCCACGGCTTCCGAGGCCGGCGGGCAAGGCTCGGCATACGCGATTGACTACGGCGACGGCTCGGGAGACATCAATCCGGATGACATCGAGTCGGTCACAGTCCTCAAGGGACCTGCGGCCACGGCTCTGTACGGCTCCAGCGCCTCCAACGGAGCCATCATCATAACGACGAAGTCGGCGGAAAGCCTTGAGTCGAAGGTGAGCGTGGAGTTTTCTTCCGCCCTGTCCTTCGAGACGGTCAATTCCTCGCCGGACCTCCAGTATGAATACGGACAGGGAGATGAGCAGTCCTATTTCTATTATGTGACCGACACCTCCGACCCGAACCTCAACCCTCTCGGTAAGCCGGGCCAGTCCGGGATGCTCTCCTGGGGAGCTAAGCTTGACGGCACTCCGGCATACCAGTACTACAACATTGCCAAGGGCATAGGCGGAAGCCTGAACGAGGCCGGGGACTTCATCCGCGAGCAGACTCCTTTCGTCAGCAACGGGGACTGGTTCAGGGACTTCTTCGAGACGGGCAACACGTTCAAGAACAGCCTTACCGTGTCCGGCAGGCTGAACAGCCGCAACTATGTGCGGCTTTCGCTCAGTGATACGAGGCAGCAGGGAATAATCCCGAACTCTCCGGGCAACAACCAGCACCTCTTCCTCAGGACAAAGAACGAGTTCACCAAATGGTTCACCTCGGAGATAACCCTGAACTACCGCCGCAAGCAGATGGACAACATCCCGACCGGCTCCGGCTACGGCTCGACTTCCATCATGTACAGCCTCTGGTGCTATGCCCCGAACATAAACATGGACTGGGCGAAGAACTACTGGGCCGACGGCCAGGAAGGCAAGCAGCAGGACACCTCGCTTACGGGAGGAAAGAACAATGCCTATTTCATTGCCAACGAATGCGTGAACACGCAGGACAGGGACAGGATTTACGGCAACGTGAAGCTGGACTTCGACATCTGGAAGGGTCTGAAGCTCATGCTGCGCGGCGGTCTGGACCACGTTAAGGAGTTCAGAACCCAGCAGCAGGCCGTTTCCACCCAGGCGAAGCCGGAGGGGTGGTATCAGGAGCAGCACATCGCTTCGCTGCAATACACGGGCGAGTTCCTTCTGACATATAACCGGAAGTTCGACCATGATTTCGGACTCAATGCGAACCTCGGAGGAAGCATACTCTACCGCGAATATTCGAGGACGCAGCAGACGGCCGACAATCTCTACATCCCCGGAGTGTATTCGCTGGCCAACTCGAAGTCCGAGGTCAAGAACGTGAGCTATTCGGAGGCGCGGCAGACCAACTCCCTTTACGGGCTTGTCTCTCTCTCCTGGCGTAATGCCGTGTTCCTTGACCTTACCGGCAGGAACGACTGGGCAAGCACGCTTCCGGCCTCGAACCGCTCCTTCTTCTATCCGTCGGTTTCTGGAAGCGTCGTTCTGAACGAGCTGCTGGACTTCGGCAGGACAAACGGCGCGGTCGATTTCATGAAGATTCGCGCTTCGTGGGCGCAGGTAGGACACGACACGGCCCCTTACAGGATTGAGGAATATTTCCAGAGCACAAAGTTCCCGAGCGGGGTGATTGCACAGCCGACCAAGGCGAACAGCGCCCTGAAGCCAGAGATTGTCTCCTCGTGGGAAGTCGGGGCGGACATCAGGCTATTCCGCAGCAGACTCAATCTGGACCTGGCCTACTATGACGGAAACACCCGGAACATCCTCGCGAAGATGCCGGTTTCCACTTCCACGGGCGTGAACACCGTGTTCACGAATGCCGGAACCATCCGTAACCGCGGCGTCGAGATTTCCGTCAGCGGCCTTCTTCTCAAGACCAAAGATTTCTCGTGGAGGCTCAGCGGCAACTGGTCGATGAACAGGAACGAGGTCCTGAAGCTCGGCGACGGGATAGACTTCTGGAACATAGCCCAGTACTCGTCCTACGCATATATGTACGCCTATGTCGGAAGTTCGCTCACTTCGATGTACGGATATAAGTACAGGCGCGCCCCGGAAGGCTCATACGCCGTCGGAGCAGACGGAAAGATGACCGATGTCTCCGGCATGATGGTTCTCGACAAGAACGGCAGCCCCATAACCGATTACGACCTGTCCTACATCGGCGAATGTATGCCTAAGTGGCAGGGCGGCTTCAGCACGCAGTTCAGCTGGAAGGGGCTCAAGGCAAGCATCAGCTTCGACGGACAGTACGGCGGTCATGTCTGGTCCCTGACGAACTGGGTTCTCAACTACCGGGGAAAGGGCACGGCGACCCTCGCGGGACGTGACGGCTCGATGGTTCCAAAGGGAGTGCAGCTCCTTGAGGACGGAAACTACAGGATTTACACGGACAAGATTCCCGCCGGGGGCATCCAGGCCTACTATCAGGCTCTCTACGACCGTCCGTGCACGGAGTCCAACTTCGTGAGCACATCATTCCTGAAACTCCGCGAGGTGCGTCTGGAATATTCGTTCCCTAAGAAGCTTCTGGCAAAGACGAAGGTAATCAATGGCCTGACGCTGGCCGCCTACGGAAACAATCTCTACTGTTGGAGCAGGTTCCCTGGCTTTGACCCGGAGTCCGTGACCATGAGGGGAAACGCCCTCACTCCGGGCTTCGACCTTCTCCAGATGCCATCGACGGCGCAGTACGGAGCAAGTATTAAAATCACATTTTAAATTAAGGACGGCAATATGAAGACAGTCATCATAAAGATACTCGCTGTTTCCGCCGCGGTGCTTTCCGCACTGTCCGCGTGCAGCAAATTCGACGACATGAGCAGGAATCCGTACGCCCTGTACGATGTTCCTTCCGAGTCGTTCGTGCAGCCGATTCTATATAATTCGGAGTACAAGATTCTGCAGCGCTGCTACGACCTGATTCCGGAACTCATGCAGTATTCGGTGAACATGAGCTTCGAGACCTCCGCGACGCTGATTTATAACTACGACATTTCGGAGAACATTTCCTCGTCGCTGTGGTCCCTCTATGAGGAGTTCGGCAATGCACAGTATATGCTGAAGCTTGCCCGCGGGGAGGACAATCCGGCCATGGAAGGGGTGGCGCTTGTCCTGAGAACCTGGCTGATGTCAGTCATCACGGACACTTACGGCAATGTCCCCTATTTCAACGCCGGCCTCATAAGCCAGCAGGGAGAGGGCTTCAGCTACAAGACGACCTACGACTCTCAGGAGGAGATATACAGGGATATGTTCATTTCCCTCGAAACAGCCAACCGCCGGTTCATGGAGGCAGAGGAGGCCGTCACCGACGGACTGATTGACGGGGACGATTTCTCACGGCAGTGCGATTATATGTACTCGGGTGATGCCGCCAAATGGCGCAGGTTCGGCAACTCGCTGTATCTAAGGCTTCTGATGCGCTCCGCGATGAAAATTATTGAAGAGACGGGAGGAAACTTCATGCTCAACGACGAACTGGGCGAAATCAATGTCATAAGCAGGATTTCGGAGATATATGACTCCTTCTCCGGGAACGGCCAGTATCCGGTGTTCGGGGAGATTGCCGATGCGGCGAGAGTCGGGTTCAGCTATTCCAACTCGGCCCTGTTCACCCCGTTCTATTCGACCACTTCCGGAGTGTGGAACGCCGAGGCGGCATGCCGGACACTCGTAAAGACCATGATGGGAGACGATTTCGAGGACCCGCGCTATTTCTACTACTTCCATAAATACAGCAATGCCAAGAAAGATTTCAGCGCGAACCCGAACCTCGTCGCCCTCGGAGTCGATGACTGTGCCGGAGCCCCGACGCAGCTGTCCCGTTCGGACATGTCCTATTTCTTCAGCGTGGCGACGTCAATGGCGGGCAACTCGTCCATCGGCCGCTATCCGCGGAAATCCACCTCGTCATGGCACATCGGCGACCTGAAGAATGCGGAGTCCTATGCGATTCTGAACTATTCGGAGGTACTGTTCTGTTTTGCCGAGGCGGCGGCTCGCGGATGGCTGACCATGAGCGGGCAGAAAACGAAGGAACTCTATCTGGAGGCCGTGCGGACATCCGTTCTGGAATGGAACAAAACACTTGTCTCCACTTCCGCCGAACTGACCGGATTCATTGACCACCTTGACGGAAGCTATGACCCGAACAATGCCCTTGAGTATATCATGCCGCAGAAATGGGTCTCTACATTCTGGTGCGGTACCGAGGCGTGGTGTGACTACAGGCGCACCGGCTATCCGCTTCTGAAGACCAACGGCGAGGCGGCGGAAAACGGCTGCGTGCTCCCGACGAGGATGCGCTATCCGGCGACGGAGGATTTCTACAACGCGGAGCAGTACGCGAAGGCCGTGGCCGGCTGGCTCGGCGGCACCAACAACATGACGACCGACCTCTGGTGGGCATCAACGGCGGAGAGCCGGGCCAACAGGGCGAAGGGCAGAAACTGATAAATCCGTAAAGACATGAAAAAATATATACTGACGATTCTTTTGCTTGCGGTTTCCCTGACCTCGTGTGTCGAGGAGGTCATAGACTTCGGAAGTTCGAAGGAAATGGGGAACATCGAGGTCTCGTTCCGGAGGAACGGGGCGGATGTGGGCGAAACCGTGGCACTGACGGCCATAGGACATAAACTGGAGTTTGACGTGGAACTCAACGACGACAATGTCAGGTGGAACGTGGCTTCCGACCAGCCCTGGTGCACGGTGGTTCAGGAGGAACATCGCGGAACGGGCAGGTTCACGCTGAACATCCTTCCGAACGACTCTTTCGAATCCCGCCAGCCGGCGACGCTCACCTTCTCCGCCGGAGAATACCGCACCGTTCCTTTCCGTCTCACCCAGTCCGGCAATGCGTTCATATTCAGCAAGTCGTACATCGTGTCCGGAATCGGGGGAACCGCGGCCAAGATTATAGTGAGAACACTTCCGGGAGTGGAATGGGGAGTGATGCCCGAAAACCGGTGGCTGGTAGTCAACAAGGGAGAGTCCATGCCACGCGGGGACTTTGTCGAGACTCCTGTCACGATTGCTTCCGGACCGAATGAGGAGGAGTCGCGCATGGGGCGCATTGCCTTCAGCAGAAGCGGCGAGGATGCCGGGGCGTATGTCTCGATGTGGCAGTTCGGAACGGAACTGACCTACGACGATGCCGGCAACGTGCTTCTGCCGGCCGATGGTTCCGGTGCTCTGGAGATTCTTGTCCCCGATGCAGTCGTGAGCGGGGTCAATGCGCCGGATGACGTGACGGTGACGCAGGAGAGCGCGGACGACGGACTGACGAGATATGTTTTCCGCCTCGGCGAGAACCTGAGCGACTCGCGCTCGAACCGCGAAGTGCAGATATCCCTGAACCAGTTCATCTCTTCCGAGGCCATCGGACTTCCTCCCGTCTGTCAGGGCTACAATGTCGCCCACGGCATCCTCACCGGAAAGGGAATGCGGCTCTTTGCCGAGACCTTCAACGGCGGCGGGGACATCTCGGACTGGACCGATGACGACGGAAACGTCACTCTGCTTGGTGATGTCAATATGGATGGAGTTCAGTGGGAGACTCCGATAGGTACGGAGGAACGTCCTTTCAGTCTGACATTTGACGGAAAGGGACACTCGCTCCTCAATCTGAAGGATGCCGCCCCGCTGTTCGGACATTGTTCCGACGCAACGGTGAGCAACCTGACCGTCGATGCCTCATGCTCGTTCACCAAGCCTGTCATGGCCGGTTCGGCCGCCGTGTGGGCTTCCGTAGCGGCATCGTTGGAGAACTCGGTGGTGACGGCCTGCACGAACAGCGGGACGGTTACGGCAGGTTTCCACGAGCATGAGTCGATGATATCGGCGCTTGTTTCGGGACTTGTCGGCAGGGTGCAGGAAGACGCGGTGATCGAGAAGTCTAAGAATCAGGGGAGCGTCGCGCTCTCCGTGGAGTTCAGCGACATGGATGCCCCGGTCATGACGGGAGGCGTCGTCGCGGAACTCTCCGGTTCTCTGGAATACTGTCAGAACAGCGGCGAGGTCAGTGACGAGTCGTCGGCAGGGGAGCATGGCGTCGGCGGAATTGCCGCCCGCGTGGAACAGACCGGAACGGTGAAGGGCTGCGAGAACTACGCTTCTGTGTCCGAGGCTTCCGTGAACGGAAATGTCTATGCCGGCGGAGTAGCGGGCTATGCGCTTGGCGGCGTCTCTGATTCATTCAACGGCGGTGCCCTGCACATTACCTCGGGTGCGAACACGGTCAAGGCCGGAGGCATCGCGGGCTGGTGCGGACAGGGTTATCTGAATGCGAACTCCAACAAGGGCGACATCGTGAGCGACGGCACTTCCAAGTACATTTTCGTCGGCGGTCTGTACGGACAGGTTGAGGTCGGAGGAATGGCTGTCGAGCTGGATTTCGCGGGAGCGTCTTCCGAAGGCTCGATCCTGGTCATGAATATGGCGGACAACTGCGCCTTGGGTGTGGGCGGATTTGTCGGCGGGGTCAAGCAGGACGTCCCGATGAAGAATGCGGAATTTGGCGGCAAGATTGAGGTGAGGCTGCACCGTGACGGCAAGGGACCGAGAATCACATCGGACTCTGCCTGCGCCGTCGGCGGCATCCTCGGCTGGGCGGAAAGCTTTATTTCCCTCAGCGGATGTGCCGCGAAGGAGGGGGCGGAGGTCTGTGTCGCGTGCAGGAGAGGCAACGGTTCTGACGGCAAGGCCGACGCTCCTTATTTTGAGAATGGCATCAATGTCGGCGGCATTCTCGGATATGCGGCCAAGGCCTGCACGGTGACCGGTTCCAAGTCAGCCGCGAAGGTTGAGGCCGGGAGGTCGGACAACAGGACGAACAGCAAGTCTGCCGTCGGCGGAGTGGTGGGCTGCATCGCTGGTTTCGCAGGAAGGGAATCCGTGATAAGCGACTGCGGCAACACTTCGGCTATCTACTCCGGCATACAGAATAACTGCAGCCTTGACGGCGGAACCTACTCCTTCACCTGCGTCGGAGGCATACTCGGAGCGTTCGACATGAATGCTGCGGCATCATCGACCGGAGGCACGCTCACGGTGTCGGGATGCGTCAATTCCGGGAACTTCACTCTCCGCAGGGGCGCTTCCGCCGGCATCGTCGCATACGCGAGAAACGCAGCCATGTCGGACTGCACATCCACCGGCAACTCCGGCGACTACCCTCATGCCTCCGCAGGCATAGCCGGCAAGCTGGAAAACTCAAAGGTGACAGGCTGCCGTGCATTGGGCGACATTCAGGCACACAGTTCTCCTCTCTACGCCGGCGGCCTCGTTGCAATAGGACTTTCCACTGACATCTCAGGCAGCCGCTTCTTCGGCAAGGTCGGGTCGAGCAAGGAAAGCATAGAAAAGCTCGTCTATGGCGCAATCGCCGGCAAGTCGGACGAGGGAAGCCGCATTACGGACTGTCTGTACGGCGGAATGATGAGAGCGGTCATGGAGAACGGTAACGCGACATCGGGAATCAATGTGACTTCGGCGAACGTCGCGAACTATGTTGTCGGGACGGGAACTCCGTCAGTAAGCGGCATCGGCCTGTGGGACGGTGCTCTGGAATAATGACGGCGCTTTGGAAATTGAGGGAACAGATGAAAGGACATTTTCTCATTGTGACGCTTGCGGTCGCCCTATTGTGGGGCTGCACTCCGCAGGCAAAGCCGGACACCGGCAAACAGGAACCCTCCGGTGAATACACCGTGACGGGGAAGGTGACGGACTATGACCTCCGTCTCCTTGAGGGAGTCGTGGTGACAGACGGCCTCAAGTCTGTAAAGACGGGCGCTGACGGAGTCTATCGGATTGACAGCGACCTTGACCGCGTAAAGTTCATAAGCGTCAGCACCCCATCCGGCTACGAGTCGCCGGTCAAGGGCGGAGTCCCGGTCTTTTATAAGAAACTGTCCGAATGTCAGAAGATTGGCAATGCCTATGTCGCGGACTTCTCGCTGAAGAAGATTCCGTCCGGCGCGGACAGATACACACTGCTCATTTCGGCGGACCCGCAGCCGCGTCCGCGCAGCCGTGGAGGCGACAAGCTGGCCTATCATTCGCTGGACTGCTGTGCCGACCTCTACCGGGACCTGAAGGAATACGCGGCCTCCGTTTCCGGACAGAAGGTCTATGGAATATGCCTCGGGGACCTCGTCCATGAGGACATGTCCCTGTACGCGCAGTATGTGGAGGGCCTGAACGGCATGGGCTTCCCGACCTATAATGTCATAGGCAACCACGACAACGACACCTCGGCCGAAGACGACGAGCAGGGCAGGCGTGTGTTCGAGGAGAATTTCGGCCCGTGCAACTATTCCTTCAACATCGGAAAGCTGCACTATGTCGTTCTGGACAATCTTATTATGAAAAAGGGGAGCGGCGGTCTGCTCAACGACTACAGCGAGGGACTGACCGACGATGTCTGGGAGTGGCTTCAGGGCGACCTTGCCTTTGTCGAGCGCTCGTCAACCATAATGCTCTGCACCCACGCCCCCGCGTTCCGGGAAATCAACGGCTCGGACAAATGGGCAAGGGGCACATGCAGGCATGGGAACGACTATGCCAGCCTGCTGGCGAAGTACAGGGCCGTTTATGCCTGGGCCGGGCACACACATCAGACGTTCAACTACATCTACCCGTCCGGACACGGCAAATTCGCCAACCGTCTTGAGTGCCACACCCTGCCGCGCTCGACCGGAGAGCTCTACACGAACGAGTACCTCGCCGACGGCACCCCGAGGGGATTTCTTGTCGTCACGGTTGACGGTGAGGACATCTCCTGGAAATGGAAGCCTCTTGCCTACCAGACCGGGAAGCATTGCGGAACTCCGCCGGACTTCAGGCTCCGTGCGTGGGAGTATCGCGACGGGGTGGCCTACATCGGGGATGTGAAGCTCGACGAGTCTCACCAGATAGGCGTTTCCAAGGACGGGGACTATGTCTATGCCAATGTCTATATGTGGGACAGCGCGTGGGAAACCCCGAAGTTCAACGGGCAGGCAATGTCGAACATTTCCGCGACCTACGACCGTCCGCAGAAGGAAATCTGGGAAGCCTATAGGGACAAGTCCTATTTCAGCCGCTACAATGTGGGCTATAGCCTGAACGAGACGGCTCATCCTTCCCTGTTCAGATGCAGGGTGTCGGGTGCCAAGGGAAAGGGAACGGTGACGGTGAAGGACCGTTTCGGCAATCAGTATTCATCGACGATTGAATGGTAAAAAGGGAATGATACGGGATTATATGAAAATGACGCTGAATCTTGTGAAAAACGGATATGCCTCAGCGGTGAGAAGCCTGAGGCTTACCGTTCTTCTGCTTTTCCTCGCGGGCTTCACTTCCCGTGCGGGTGACATAAGGACGGCCGCCGACCTCGTGAACTTTGCTGCGGCCTGCAATGCCGGAGCGAGCACGTCGGAGTGGCGGAATGAGGAAGGCATCGTTTGCCTTGGGGCCGACATCGACATGGCCAAAGTCAAGAAATTCCCGGGAATATCCGCCTTCGGAGGCACCTTCGACGGATGCGGGCACAAGTTCATGAACTGGAAGGCCTCTTCGGGACTATTTCACGAACTTCTTCAGGGCGGTGTGGTCCGGAATCTGGTCATCGACTCATCGTGTCAGATGAAGGCTACGAGCCGGAGCGGGGAATATGCCGTAGGATTCATCGCCGACATAAACTGCGGAAGCATATTTTCCTGCGAGAACCGCGGCCGGATTGTGCACAGGTCCTCCTACGCCGACAATGTCCTCTGGATTGGCGGAATCGTGGGAATCAACTACGCGATGATATACGACTGCTGGAACTCCGGACAGATTTCATCGCAGTGCTCCGGTTCGCTGCAGAAACCGGACAAAGTCGCCATAAGGCTCGGAGGCATTGCCGGCGGCTTCCGTCACAAGCTTCTGCCGGGCGCCCAGGTGGCGGCGTCGGAGAACAGCGGCTCCGTCTCTTATTCGGGAGACATCCCGGCCTGCCGGATTGGAGGAATCACGGGAGACGCCTACAAGGCAGTCGTGAAGGGCTGCGTCAACAGGGGCAGTCTGAACGCCGAGTCCGTCGCTGCGGAGAAGACCGTGGAGGGGCTGGCGTCGAATGTCGGCGGAATTGTCGGATTCACCAAGGGCGACGTCAATTCCTGCGACAATTTCGGTTCCGTCACCACGGAGGGCATCCATCCGATGATGGCCGGAGGAATCTGCGGAATGCCTCATGACGGCCTCACGATAGTCGATTGCAACAATTACGGAGGAATATGCGTCACGAATGAGCAGCCTTCGTCCGTCGGAGGACTGGTCGGACTCATGGGAAGAGGCACCCACATCGCGGGCTGCATCAACCGCGGTGATGTGGAGTTCTCGGGCTTCAGTCCCGACCATGCCTCCTGCGTGGGCGGTCTGGCCGGAAACATATACGCCAAGGGCGACGCTTCGGACGCGGCGTATCTGAGAAACTGCACCAACTACGGCACCGTGACCAGCGGCCCCTGCGGCAACAGGTACGAGAATCACGACAGGGCCATCCACACCGCGGGCATCGCCGGCCGCATCAGCGGCTGCGCCTCGGAGGATGCGGTCATAAAGGAATGTGTCAATCGCGGACAGGTGAAGGCCGTCACGGGAAGGACCGGAAATGTGGCGGCCTTCGCGAAGAAAGTTTCCGTGACGGGTGAGGCTGCGGACGACATGGCGGTGGGAGTGTCCCCGCTTCCCGACGGCACGAATGTCTTCGGAAGGATAGCGACACCGGAAGGGCGGCCTGTCCCCGGCGTGGTCGTAAGCGACGGGTTTCAGTGCGTGCGGACCGACGGCTGGGGAAAATATCAGATGAAGAGCGACCTTACGCGGACGAGGTTCATCTTCATTTCCATCCCGGCGGAGTATGAGATTCCGACTCACAACAACATTCCACTTTTCTGGCGGCGCGTTGAACGGTACGAAGAGGCAGTGCAGGCCAACTTCACCCTGACCCCGAGGGCGGGCGTCGAGGAGGACTACACCGTTGTCATGGTCGGCGATCCTCAGATGAGGGGGCTCGGGCGCGACGGCTCCGGCGAGAGGTTCCGCGATGTGGTTCTTCCGGACATCGTCGCCCTTGCCGACACGGTGAAGGGTCCTGTATATTCCATAAATCTCGGAGACCTCGTATATAACTGGATGTCGGGATATGACGACTACGCGGACATAGTCGAAGGCGGAGGCGTGACGATGTACAATGTTATCGGGAATCACGACTACGACCAGAACACGATGTGGGAGACCGGGCTCGGGACGCCGTTCTACGAGACCTACATATCCCCGGCATATTATTCCTTCAACATCGGAAGGATTCACTATGTGGTGGTGAACGACATCATGTATGACCGCACGGACCCGACGGCAAGGTATGGCTACGGCATCGACGACGACCAGATGAAATGGCTTGAGGCCGACCTGTCCTACATCCCGAAGGACAGGACAATCGTGCTCTGCGGCCATGCGCAGATGTTCAAGAAGAGGGGAAACACACCGAACGGTTCCTTCAGCAAGTATTATGTCAATTATGAGCGCTACCGCGACCTCCTCACCTCCTACCGCTTCGTCTATTCCTGGTCCGGCCACTATCACGACAACTTCGGCTACGACTACCGGAACAACGGCCACCCGGACGGCATCTCCAATGTTGTGAGCGTGACGGTCGCGCGCTGCAACGGCCAGCTGCGCTCCAACCGGGAACTCACGGCCGAGGGCGTGCCTAACGGCTACATGGTGTGCTCCGTGAAGGGAGACGACATGAGCTGGTACTACAAGTCGGTCGGCAGGGACGCTTCATATCAGATTCGGGCGTACAGCCCGGCAAGGACCGGAGACGGCTATGTGAAGGCGAACATCTGGAACTGGACGGAGAACTTCTGGGGCACGCCGGAGTGGTACGAAAACGGACAGGAGGTCTGCGACATGGAGCATCATCCGGAGCATGACCCGGATTATGAGGCCATCGCCGACTCGCTCGGGCATCTGGAAGGCAGGGCTGCCGATTACGCGAAGCCGACGGAGTCACAATATATGTTCAGAGTCGTGCCGAGCGGAAAAACACGGGAAGGAGAGGTGAGAGTTAAGGATAATTTCGGAAATTTGTGGACTCAAAAGGTTGTATGGTGAAAAGGATATGTAAAGGATATATGGTGGCGGCCGCTATGTTGGCCTGTTCCACTGTCCTGTCAGCAGGGACTCCGGATGCCGTGAACGCGGGTACGCGGGATGCGGTGGACGATAGTTGGATGCTTGTGGCTCCCGAGCCAGATGCGTCGGAATATTATGGAGTCACTTCGGCCAACGGGGTCATTGGGCTCGTGTCGTCTCCCGAGCCTTTCGGGATAGCCGAGACAGTCCTTGCCGGAGTTTATGACTTCTACGGACGCGGAAGAGTGAACAACTTCCTGCCCAACATCAATCCCCTGCGTCTGGTGATGAGCATCGGCGGGACAAGGGTAAGGCGCTCGAATATACAGAACTTTGTCCAGTGCCTTGACATGAGGAACGGCGAATTTGTCGGGGACTTTGACTTCCGGGGAGTGCACGTTTCATACAGATACTGCGCCCTGAGGCACATCGCCCATGCCGCCCTTATGGAGGTCAGCCTGTCCGCGTCCGAGGACGTCGGGTTTGAGGCCCGTGCGGAGCATCTTGTGCCGCAGTCCCTGCACGGAGCGTCGATGATGACCAACTCATTCGAGTTCCACCACAAGACAGATCCTCCATACACCGTGCTGACCACGACTGCGTTCTCCCCGAACGGTACGGTCAGGACAGCGGCCTCGTCCGCGTTCCTCTTTCCTGAGGCGGACAGGAACATCCCGACGATCCATAAGCAGCCCTCTTCGGATTCGCATAACCTTTCGTTCGTGAAGACTCTCCGGAAGGGGGAGACATATAAGTTCTCGGTGGTCGGCTCGCTCATATCTTCCGTCCATACTGCGGATCCCCTGAATCAGGCCGAGCGGATTGTGACATACGTCCGTTTTCAGAAGGAGGGAGAGCTGCTGCGGCGGCATCGTCTCGCGTGGAACAGACTGTGGGAGAGTGACATAATCATAGATGGAGCCCCTCAGGCACAGAAGGAAGTCAGGAGTATGCTCTACCACCTCTACAGCTTCACCCGCGAGGGCACGGCATTTTCACCTTCCCCTATGGGGCTCAGCGGACTCGGCTACAACGGTCATGTGTTCTGGGACAGCGAGATGTTCATGATGCCACCGCTCCTGATGCTCCATCCGGAACTGGCCCGGTCGATGCTGGAGTACAGGTTCCTGCGTCTGGACGAGGCCCGGCGCAATGCTGCCGCCTACGGCTTCCGGGGAGCGATGTTCCCGTGGGAAAGCTCTTCGACGGGAGCGGAGGACACCCCGGCGACCTCTCTCTCCGGCACGTTTCAGCATCATGTCACGGCGGACGTGGCCATAGGGTTTTGGCGGTACTACCTCGTGACGGGCGACCGGGAGTGGCTTGAGACGCGCGGCTGGCCGGTTCTTCAGGCCACGGCCGAGTTCTGGGCGAGCCGGGCTGAGAAGAAGGACGACGGTTTCTGGCACATCGACAATGTCATGTGCGCGGACGAATGGGCTCTGAACAAGGACGACAATGCCTACACGAACGCCGCCGCGATGCTCAACCTCAGGTATGCGGTCGAGGCTGGACGGCTTCTCGGGCACAGAACACCGCCGATATGGAAGGAAATTTCCGAGAATCTGTTCTTCGACAGGATGCCCGACGGGGTGACGCTCGAACACGCCGGCTATGACGGCGCAGAAATCAAGCAGGCGGACGTCAATCTCCTTGCCTTTCCGCTGCGGGTGATTACGGACAGGAAGCGGATGCTGGCGGATCTGGACTACTACAGCCGGAAGGTGCCGCAGAAAAAGACCCCGGCCATGACCCAGTCCATGTTTTCCGTAATCTGTTCCCGCTGCGGGGACGCGGCTCAGGCGTGGAAGTGGTTCGTTGACTCATACCGTCCCAATGCCCTGCCTCCGTTCGGCGTGCTGGCGGAGTTCAAGGGCGGCACCAATCCCTATTTCGCGACCGGGGCGGGCGGAACCCTTCAGGCCGTCATCTTCGGTTTTGCAGGTCTCGAGTTCGCACCTGGCGGCGGTGTTATGCAGGTTGGGAACCACGCTCTTCCTCCTCACTGGAAGAGGCTGACAATCAAGGGTGTCGGCCCGGAGAAGAAAACATACGTGATAGAATGACGGTGATGGAAAAAAGATAGAATGACGGTGACGGAGAACAAGGCGTTCGGATACTCCGAGAAAGAAATGGAGGAACTCGTGCGGAGAACTTATCCCCGCATGATTCAGTATGTCCGTCATGTTCTTAATTCCGGGGTCACCGTCGCCGAGGATGTCATATATAATGTGCTCTCAAGGCTTCTTGAGCAGAAACCGGGCGTCATGAGGGACAAGATTGATTCCTATCTGTTCCGCGCCGTGCGGAATGACTGCATGAATGTCATCTCAAAAAGGCTCAGGACCGGCGATGTGGTCAGCATCGAGAACATATCCTCCCGCTCATGGGAGATTCTCGCCTGTCCGGAACATGAACCGGAAGCCTGGCGGTCGGCAGGGGAACGCGAGATTCTGCTGGACGACGTCATGCGGTTCGCGGATTCCTTCTCGCCCCGCACCAGGCAGATATTCTATATGTCAAGGATTGAGGGCATGAAGCAGGAGGAGATTGCCGCCGCCCTCGGAATCAGCACGAGGGCTGTCCGCAAGCACCTGAAGTTCACGGTCTAGCAGTTCCGCCGCCATTTTGGCAAGCACGGGAAATAGGCCGGACATCGGATTATTGATTTTCCTGTTCTGCGATAGTATTATCGACGACTTGCTGCAATTGATAAGTGGCGACACCGAGAGGATTGCTGATGCCTTTAAGTGACCACTCGACCACAGTTTTATTTCTGGCACGACAAATCAATAGCCCGATGCTCGGATTGTCGTCTTCGCCCTTCAGCAGTGCATCAGCAGCATTGACATAGAAATTGATCTTCCCGGCAAATTCGGGAACGAAGTCAACCACCTTGAGCTCCACTACCACATAGCATTTCATCTTGATGTGGTAGAATACCATATCCGGGAAGAAAGAAGTCCCATCCGGACCAGGAATCCTCAATTCCATTTGCCTGCCTACATACGCAAATCCACTTCCCAATTCAAGAAGGAACCTTGTAATGTTCTGCGCCAAGGCATCTTCGAGTTTCCTTTCCTCTACCTCTCCCGTAATTGGCAGAAAATCAAGTTTGTATTCTCCTTTGAGTATCTCGTTGGCGAGTTCACCTTGAACTGCCGGAAGTTTTTCATTGAAATTTGATAGAGCCTTGCCTCTCGTTGCGAAGAGATTGGAATCTATCTGAAAGTTCATCTCACTTCGGCTCCATCCATTAGCAATAGTCTCGTCAATATAGAATAAGGCCTCCTCCAGATTCTTGCATCTCCTGAGTATATCGATATGATGTCTCCACGGAATGTATGCAAACTTCTCCGGCATTGAGTCTTTTAATTCGTTACCAACTTGGTAACGAATTGTATCACGTTGACTATAAAATGTATACCACTTTTTGATGTATCTAAGGTTGGTGACAGAATAGCCTTCCTGCCCAGGAAATTCGTTCCTCAAATCCAAACTCAATTTATCGAAGAAACCGCTTCCCCAAGAATAAGTATTCTGCAAGGCGTTGATGTCGTGTCCAAGTTCCCAGTAGAATTCGAGCATCGACTGGTTAATCCTTACGGACGCTTTTATCTGAGCGTGTTTGAGTCTCCCTTTGACTGATTTCAACCAAGTTGAATAATTCTCATCCGGTACGAAACTTCCAGTATTCACAAATCTTGACTTTTCCATAATAACCAACGGTTTATAGCCATAGGCAAATATAAGTCAAATGATTTGAAATCGCAATGGAGTAACAAAATCTATGAAAAGGCTCTCAACGGTCTTTCCCAGACTCTTGGATAGCATTGCATAACTCGCGGAATCGTGCAAATAACTCGCCGATTCCGCGAGTTATTTCATTTGTGTGTTTGTCGGCTCATGGCGATATTATATTTATTTTTCCTAATTTTGCACAGGATTTGCAATTCGTTCGGAATTCGGAGTCATAATCAGACGGATTCCGGATAGTCACTATAGGAGAAATTTATAATACGTTTTTTATGAAAAGGATAATCACTCTTGTCCTCGGCATCGTCATGGGACTTTCCGTAGGCACAATCGCGCTCTCCGCACAGGAGTCCCGCAACAATTCGGCTGATGGAATCATCGGCAATTATTTTATTGATTACAATGGTGAACAGTCGAAAGTTCGCTGCTACAAGGAGGCTGACGGCACCTATAAGTTCTTGAATTATTGGAGCAAGAACATGTATGACAAGAATGGGAACATCTATCTCGACACCAAGAATCCGGACAAGGAACTCCGCAACAAACCATGCAACGAGATGATAATCATGTGGAATCTCAAGTATGATCCTGAGAAGAAGCATTGGAAGGGCAAAATCTATGACCCGACCAGCGGCATCCGCGCTGACGCCACGGTACAGTTCACCAAGGACAACATGATTGCCGTACGCGGCTCCATCATGGGCATAGGAAAAACCGTCAGATGGAAACCTATTGCAGCGGAATAGAATAAAAGAAATTTTAGGATGGCTTCGAAATATGACAGACTGGGAAAGTGCAGGGCAGTGGCAAGGAAAGTTGCCACTGCTCCGTTCATTTGGCTCATCAAGTTCTATCGGGTCTGCATATCGCCTCTGAAACCTCCTGTTTGCCGGTTCACCCCGACGTGTTCGGAGTATGCTTTGCAGGCTTTCCGGAAGCATGGGCCGTTCAAGGGACTGGCTCTTACTGTGTGGAGAATTCTTCGCTGCAATCCTTGGGGCGGGAGTGGGTATGATCCGGTTCCATAGGCTTTGGGAGCGTGTGTAGTCTGTAATACAACAAAAACAACAGTTAAAACAACGGGATTTACAACCCTTAAGAGATTGAAATGGGCGACATTTGCAACCAGAAAACTATTTGTTTTGTGGCGTTCTCCTATATGTGCAAATCCAATCTCTAAAACGCGCCGCAAAAAAAATATCGGAGGAAATGAAGTCTATCATTTTCCTCCGATATTTTTTGTATGATGTCGTGATACTTTCTTCTATGTAGCAGTTACTCCTTGTTCTTGTTTTTGGAAGTGTATTTTGCTGAAACCCGCCGGAGAATGTTGCCGACTTGAGTGAAGACGTCGGAGTAGGGAATAAGTTCCTTACTGTTGTAGATGAGAAGAATGTCGACAGGGGTGTCCTTGACAAGGTCTTTCTGATGGCGATAGGCCTCGCGGATGCGGCGCTTCATCAGGTTGCGCTTCACCGCTCTCTTGAACATCTTCTTTGGGACAGAGATCATTATCCTCGAGAATCCCTTGTCGTTGCCGGTGCAGCAGAAACGGAATGAGCCCCCTACTCCGTAATGTCCCTTGGCAAGAAGATGCGACACGCTCTTCTCGCCACAAATCCTTTCCTCCTTGGAGAAAGTGAGGGGTGCGGCATCCGTCATATCTGTCAGTGGCTTATTCTTCGTTGACGAGGTAGTTCTCAAGAGCCTTTGATACGGAAGGGATTTCTGGAGTCGGGGCGGAAATTTCAATCTTTAGACCCGCCTCTTCCATTGCCTTCACAACTGAGCGTCCGTAGGTTATGAACTTGATATTCTCCTGCTTGAACTCCGGAAAGTTGGCATAGAGTGACTTGACGTCAGCTGCATTGAACACGACAATTACGTCGTACTTGTGAAGGTCGACAGCCGTGAGGTCCTGCGGTACCGACTTGACGAATACTCCTGTCGTAAAGTCGAATTTGGTGGCCTCGAACAGCTTTGTTATGGCATCCTTACCGGTTGAGTCGCTGGTCGTTATGAGGAATTTCTCGCCCTTGTGCTTCGGTCCGATGAGATTCATCACCGACTCCGGTTTCCCGTCTCCGAAGAAAATCTTTCTCTTGCGGTAGACGATGTGCTTCTGGAGGTAATTGGCTACGATTTCCGTGGTGCAGAAATATTTCATCGTCTCGGGAATCTTGACTCGGAGTTCGTCACAAAGTTGAAAAAACGCGTCAATGGTCGTCCTTGCCGAGAACACGATGGCCGTGTAGTCGGATATGTTGATTTTCTGTGTCCTGAACTCGCGGGAAGTAAGAGGCTCCATCTGAAAAAACGGAAGAAATTCGAACTTGACTCCGAATTTTTCTGCAAGTGCATCGTATGGAGAGGCCGTCTGCGGCTGCTTCTGTGAGATGAGAATATTTTTTGCGCTCATATCTTTAAAAAATCAATGCCGAGGTCACAAACAATGCTGTCGGCAGAATTTCAAGGGCGCAAAGGTACAAAATTGCTGTCAAATAATTGCTATCGGAAGCAAAAATTTGAAATCTTCGTATTAAAAAGATGAAATATAACAGGCCTGTAATACAGTACATTACAATTACAGACACATTGTTGCCGATTCCGGATGATTTTAGCGGTATGGTTGCGACAAACAGTGTGAACGCAAGCAGAATCCAGAAATTCTTTGGGCATCCGGTCGCTGCCTCGTAGACTTTTGTTCTGAGTCTTCTTTGCAAAACTATATGGCCGAGCGTGATACACAGAAGGAAATAGCCGAGCATAACTCCTGCAACGCACGGGAGATGGAACTGTGGAGGCAGGGCTTCGAGCCATTCCGGTGCATAGAGACCGCAATGCCAGACAATCGTCATGAGGCCCGGAACGCTCGCCCAGAAAACAATGTCGCGGCTGCGCTGGACTTTCCTGCTGTCTTCTATGCGAATGCAAGTGCCGGTCCGGAACAGACTCGACCATAGTTGGCTGAACAGGTTGACAAAACGTGGGAGTGCCGGCAGAAAAATGAGAATCGACACGCCCGTAGCGATCGTCAAAGTAATCTGTTCTGCATCCATAATAATATGATTTTCAATTCTTTTCCTTGAGCCCGGCCTTTCCTCCATGTCCTTTCAGCCGGTCTTTCCATCCGGTCCGTCCAAAAGGATTCCCGAAACCGGGCTTTGTCGTGCAAAAATAATAAATATGCGCTGAAAATAAAAGGATAAGGTTACGGATAGATTTGGTTATATTTGCAAGATGAAGCGGGCTATGGGTAAGTCCCCTCCCCGAGGGAGGGGACTTAGGAGAGGGGTAACGTGGACAGAAAAAGTGTGTGGGGTCTGAGAGGTTGATAAGTGAGATAAGTTTAATATTCGCAAGAAGTTAGAATACTTGCGAAACTTAAATAATTGGATTATGGCAGTGGATAACGATTGGAAAAGCAGACTTGGGGTGGTGTTCTCGACCAATCCTGATTTTCAATATCAGACAGAGGAGGTGCCTGAGGCTGAAACACTCGAGCCTTCGAAGCAGAAGCTTGTGGTGAAGATTGACCGCAAGGGACGCGCCGGAAAGCAGGTTACACTCGTAACCGGATTTGTCGGAAATGAGGACGACTTGAAGGAGCTTGGAAAGATGCTCAAAGTCAAATGCGGCGTCGGCGGCAGCGCAAAGGATGGAGAGATTGTGATTCAAGGCGATTTCCGAGACAGGGTGACGGAACTCCTGAAATCCGCCGGCTATAACGCCAAACGGGGAAACTGATATATCTTTTTGCAAATATTACCAATCTATTTGTATCTTTGTGGGTTATTCGACAAATAAAATGGATAAAAAAAGATTCAATCTTTGGAATTATGTGACTTCGGCAGTCGTTTTTTTGATTTCCGCCGTTACATACCTTCTCACAATCGAACCCACCGCATCATTTTGGGACTGCGGAGAGTTCATCGCCTCGTCATATAAACTTGAAGTCGGACATCCGCCGGGAAACCCTGTGTTTCAGTTGATTGCGCGTTTTTGCACAATGTTCACAGATAAAATGCACGCAGCGGTGGCAGTCAATTCGATGAGTGCGATATGCTCCGCATTGACGATATTTTTTCTCTATCTCACCATCGTCTTTCTCGCCAAACGCATCGTCAAGCCCGGTGAGGACGGGAAATATTCCATCGGCAGAGCCATTGCCATATACGGAAGCGGAGCCGTTGGAGCGCTCGCATACTGTTTCTCCGACACATTCTGGTTCTCCGCAGTGGAAGGTGAGGTCTATGCGATGTCCTCGCTCTTTACGGCAATCGTGTTCTGGGCGATGACCAAATGGTATGAACAGGCGGACGAGCCTTACGCGGACCGCTGGATTGTGCTGATTTGCTTCCTGATGGGCCTCTCGATAGGCGTACACCTGCTGAACCTGCTGACGATACCGTGCCTCGTGTTCCTCTATTATTATAGGAAGCGTGAGGACAAGGGATATACATTCCGCCAACTCGTTGGAATCTTTGCGCTCTCGTGCGTGATTCTGGCCCTTATTCTCTTTGTGATAATACCTTACCTTCCGAAGATTGCGGCCTATTTCGACCTGTTCTTCGTGAACACGCTCCATCTGCCGTACAATTCCGGAGCTGTTTTCTTCGTTGTGTTGCTCTTTGCGCTATGTTTTTGGGGCCTTTTCGTGACAATGAAGAAGCAGAAGGCGTTTCTCAACACGCTGTTGCTGTGCTTCACGACCATCGTTGTGGGATTTTCCGTGTTCTCGATTGTGATTATCCGTTCATGCGCACACACGCCGACCAACGAATACCAGCCCGATAATCCTTTCACCCTTTGCCGCTACCTCAGCCGCGAACAGTATGGAAGCACACCGCTCATCTACGGACAGTATTTCGACTCGGACTATTACATCGAAGACGATTGGTATTGGGCGCCGATGGACGGAAAATACATCAAAGCTCCGTCATTCGGAAACATCGTCTATGAGGGCGGCGACAAGATGCTTTTCCCGCGCATGTGGAACAGCGGAAACGGCGTCGATGACCGTTACAAGCAGTTCTACGGCTCTTATATGAAGAACGGAGGCAAGGCAGGCGGACACTATCGCAAGCCGACAATGGGCGAAAACCTCAGTTTCTTTTTTGACTATCAGCTGAACTGGATGTACTGGCGCTACTTCATGTGGAACTTCGCCGGTCGCCAGAACGACGTTCACAGCCCGAGCCCGGGAGAGATTTTCGAGGGTAACTGGGAAAGCGGTATCCCGTTCATAGACGAAATACGGCTCGGCGACCAGAGCGATGCGCCTGACTATCTCAAGGAGAACAAAGGCAAGAATCACTACTATATGCTGCCTCTGCTTTTGGGGCTTCTCGGACTGTTTTTCCAGTTCGCGAGGGATAAGCGGGGCTGTTGGGTCACCTTCCTGCTCTTCTTTATGACGGGAATCGCGATTGTGATTTACCTCAATCAGCCGCCTTTCCAGGTGCGTGAAAGGGACTATGCCTATGCTGGCTCATTCTACGCTTTTGCAATTTGGATTGGTTTTGCCGTGCTCGCGATTTACACTTGGATTGAGGAACTGCTCGCAAAGAAGAAAGCCTCCTCAGAGACTGCCGGAGTCGCAGTTTCCGCGACCGTGACACTTGTCTGTCTCGGCGCGCCTGCCCTGATGGGAGCGGAGAACTGGGATGACCACGACAGGAGCAACCGTCGCACCGCCGTGGAGATGGCCTACAACTATCTCAATTCCTGCGGTGAAAACGGCATCCTGATAACCCACGGCGACAACGACACCTTCCCTCTCTGGTATGCTCAGGAGGTCGAAGAATGCCGTCCTGACGTGCGTATAGTGAACACCTCACTGCTCGGAACCGACTGGCACATAGACCAGATGAAATGGGCCTGCAACAAGTCAGCCCCGCTCGATTTGAGCGTTGGCCCGCGCCAGTACCTCTACGGCACAAACGATTTCGTTCACATCTACGACACACGCGACAGCGCTATACTCCTTTCCGACGTGATGCGCGTCTTCCGCCATCCGTCCGCGAAAGTTCCGCTTTCGTCCGGAAAGATGGTGGATTACATCTGCTCACGCAAACTCGTGGTTCCGGTGAACAAGGAAAACGTGATAAAGTACGGAATCCTCGACAAAAAATATGAGTCTCAAATTCCGGAATATATAGTGCTGACGATGTCGTCGAAGAAGGACTACATCTCCAAGCCGGAATTATTCATGCTCGACCTGCTTTCGAACTATCAGTGGGACAGGCCAATACATCTCCTGAATATGGGCGGTGACCTCAATATGGGCATCAAGGACTATCTTGAATATGACGGATTCTCCTACAAGTTTGTCCCTATCCGCAATCGCCAGCGCACTTCGGAGGTCGGGTTTGCCGATCCGGACAAGCTCTACGACATGATGACAAATGTCTATAAGTGGGACGCTCTCAGCCGTCCGGACTACTACGCCGACAACCAGCACCTCTACACTTTCTGCGGTGTCCTCTCGCAGCGTGCCCTTTTCGTGAACGTTGCGAAGGAAATGGTTAAAGCTGGCCATCCTGAACGCGCCGTGGAGATGCTCGACAAGTGCCAGGCCTGCGTGCCGGAGACGAACTACCCGCTGGACATTTCCTATCTCGGATACTCCAACGAGCTGATGGTCATGGATATGATTAACCTCTACTATGTCCTGGGAGAGAAGGACAAGGCTTCAGACCTTGCCACTCGTTTCCTCGACAAGATGTTCCAGTCCGTCAACTTCTTCTTCCAGTTCTACGACTACGCCAAGGACGACTTCGAACGTGCCCGCAGCATAGTTCTTATGGTTCAGGACATAGCCAAAGACAGCGGCGATGAGGATGTTGTAGCCCTCGTCGACGCCGGTTTCGAACGTCTCCGTGCCGATTATGGCATCAAGGAATAATAGTTAAGTTTATTTTTTCAGATGTATAACTTGGGCTAAATCGAAGAAAAAATCGTCGGTTTAGCCCGAGTTATTTTGTCGAATCAATATCTTTAATTCTGAAACAATCCCATCGGTGCTGTTTTAATATTCCGAGAATATTTTTTATATTTGCCCCGTTGCAGGCGAGAGTCTGCAATGACATATTGATGAAAGTGTTTTCGCACTGTCCTTAAAGAGAAATCTGACAGTTTCAATAAAAGCAAGGACAACGAACGGCACCGTCATCTGTATTCGCTTGCGTGTGTTCAACGCTATCGATACAGGTGTGGGGATTGTTTCAGTTTATTTGCTTTTAGGTTTTGTCAGAACCTCTCTTTAGATAAACGAAATCAGGCTCCACACTTTCTCTTTTGAACCCTCTGTTTTGGAGTCTGGCGGAACTGAAAAATCAAACGAATGAAAAGAACTATTTGTTTATTAACTTGCTGTTTTGCAGTGTTTTTCCTTGGCTCGTCTTGCTCTAAGAGTAAGTCCGAGAGGGGTATGTCAGATGATTCTTATATCCAAAAGTCTTCTATTACTATTGATGGATTGACATGGGCAACTTGTAATGTGGGAGCCACGAATCGTTCCGATTTGGGGAAACTCTTTACCTATGATATGGCGCTTCAGGCCTGCCCTGAAGGTTGGCGTTTGCCGACGCGTGATGAAATCGAAACTATTATGTCTTTATTCACTCATTTTGGCGAATCTGAAGACCATAGATATGGCTTATTCTTCTCAGGCTCATCTCCGGAGGGGGACTCAGTATTCTTGCCTTGTGCGGGTTATAACTATGGCAATGGTCATCGTGGTGCGCAGTCATATGGTTGTCATTGGCTATCTACGGGTGATTATTTCGCTTTTTGCGGAGATCGCGGTGGCGCAGAATACGGAACCCCTTTAGAGCACATGTACTTAAGTCAATACCTTTTTCTTACGCCTGATGGCATTTGTGCATTCTCTGTCCGTTGCGTCAAGAACTGACGGAGGGCAAAGAGAAATTTACCAGTTCAAGGGAAGTGCTACTTTGAATAAAAACAGATAAAACATAAAGAAAAAGAAATTTTTTGTGTTTCTTTTTTTA
>OLVY01000138.1_pt1 | contig 55337 bp, 55 predicted proteins | sample 1674261 | NCBI WGS metagenome assembly OLVY01 (sample SAMEA103958155, study PRJEB25191) | human gut metagenome | biome: human-associated habitat [ENVO:00009003]; feature: intestine environment [ENVO:2100002]; material: feces | place: Germany | collected 2013/2015
AAGGACGTTCATAATGAAAATGGAACTTTCGAGAGAAGTTTTACATTACTCAATTCTTCGCTTCAGAAGAATATTTCTTAATATGTTCCTTGATCGCCGCAAAGCTCTCAGCACTGATATCGTGCTCGATACGGCACGCGTCCTCGAGAGCTGTCTTTTCACTGACTCCGAGGTCCATCAGCCATTTGGAGAGGGCAGTGTGGCGCTCATAGATCGTCTCTGCGATCCGGCGGCCTTCGTCGGTCAGTGTGATATGTCCCTCGTCATTTACCAGGATCAGATTGTTGACCCGGAGATTTTTCATTGCGACACTGACGCTTGGTTTCGAGAAGCCGAGCTCGGTCGCGATATCGATAGAACGCACATACGGCTGTTTTTCACTTAACATTAAAATTGTCTCAAGATAGTTTTCAGCGGATTCCTGAATTCGCAAATTCTGTCACCTCGGTTTTAAAAAAATATTGTCCTATTTTAGTTGGAGATAAAAAAGCATTCAATCATTATTTTCCAAAGTTCAATTGGTAGTAGTATATTTGCATAACAAATAAGAAATATATGGAATCAAACAATAAGGGTAAAAGTATAAAGGAGCGGATATTATCGGCAAAAAGGTCACAGAAAATACGTTTTGCCATTGTCTCAGTGCTGTTTTTCGCATTTTTGACATGGCTTGGCAACTGGTGGTTTCTGCTGGTTTATCCCGTTTTGGTCGACATCTATCTGACGCGCTACGTGCGTTGGGACTGGTGGCGCACGTCGAAATCGTCGGTAGTGCGTACAGTGATGAGCTGGATAGACGCTATTGTCTATGCCCTTGTGCTTGTATATATAATTTTCACATTCATTGGTCAGAACTACAAGATTCCGTCTTCTTCATTGGAGAAAACGCTTCTTGTGGGCGACTATCTGTGGGTCAACAAGATGTGCTACGGGCCGCGTGTGCCTATCACTCCAATCCACTTTCCTCTTTGTCAGAACACGTTTCCTATAATCAACACAAAGAGCTATCTCGACCATCCGGAAAACGAATACCGTCGTCTGAAAGGATTCCGTAAGGTTGAACGCAACGACATCGTTGTGTTCAACTTCCCGGCGGGCGACACTATTGCCTACAATGTGCAGAATCCGGATTACTATACAAGTTGCTACATCGAAGGTTTCAAGCAGCAGAATCCAACATCGCTGCAGGAATATTACAGCTACGAGTTCGGCAAGCGTTGCATTGAGATGGGACGCCGTGTGGTAAACCAGCATCCGGAATATTTCGGAAAGGTGATGTATCGTCCGGTGGACCGCCGCGAGAACTACGTGAAGCGTTGCATCGGTTTGCCTGGCGACTATCTGAAGATTGTCGATCAAACGGTGTATATCAACGGCAAGCCGCTTGATGAACCGGAAAATTTGCAGTTCAACTATGACATCTATACCAACGGACAGTCGATCAGCGATGAGGATTGGGAAAAGGCAGGCATCAGTCTTGCCGACCGCAATGCTCCGGTTGCCAATGCCGATGGTGAGATGGTCTACGACAAGAAGATGAACCGCGACGGATCTTTCTATTCCGGAGGTGTGCCTCTGACAAAAAAGGCGGTGGCTTATTTCAAATCGTTGCCTTATGTCACGGCTGTGGAGCGCTCGGAAGTGATGGAGCCGTGTCCACCTTATCCTATTACGCGCTATTACGGATGGACGCGTGCCAACTATGCCACAAATATAGCTCAGGGCGGAATGTGGATACCTAAAAAGGGTGTGACGCTGAAGCTTAACATGTTCAATCTGCCTGTTTATGAGCGATGCATCCGCAACTATGAGCGAAACGACTTGCAGGTGCGCGACGGCAAAATATTTATCAACGGCAAACAGACCGACTCTTATACGTTCAAGATGGATTACTATTGGATGATGGGCGACAACCGCGACAATTCGCTCGATTCGCGCTATTGGGGTTTTGTGCCTGAAGACCACATAGTAGGCACGCCGATGTTTGTCATCATATCATTCGACGAGGATAAACCGTTATTCTCTGGAATCCGTTGGAACAGAATCTTCAAGGATGCAAATCCCGACAAGTAGAATAAGATGGACACATTGAAAGCAGTGTTCAGCTCCAGATATGCGGGCAGCGTAGACTATTACGCTGCCATGCTTCGTTATGGCAAGGTGGCGATAGATTTGTCGGAGCCTTTCGACAAGCACCACAAGCATCTTAACCGTATGGACATTGTTGGTACAAACGGATGCCAGCAGTTGTCGGCGTCGCTGCAAAAGCCAAACAGGCGAATGGCGGTGGGAGAGGTGGCGCTTTCCAGTCACGGCAATTGGCGACATACGCATTGGGGTGCATTGTTCTCGGCTTACGGACGCACTCCGTTCTTCGACTATTTTGCAGATGATTTGAAGCAAATCTATACAGACGAGTCGATACAAACAATAGCATCGCTTAATTTGACGCTGCACGCCGCTGTAATTGATTTTCTCGACTTGGATATAGAAACAGTCGTTATTGACAATAAAAACGATTTGGTGGCCTCTGACGCCCTCGATCTACGCGACGGTGTGCTGACGGAGCAAACACTCGGGCCATACTATCAGATATGGTCGTCAAAATTTGGATTTCAGCCCAATCAGAGCATTCTTGATTTGCTTTTCAACGTAGGACGCGAGGCTGTCTTTGTGCTGAGAAAAGGTTAGAAACAAAATATGCGGCCATTATGAAGATAAAAGGTAAGAACGGCAACTATTCAAAAATGTATATACAAACCTATGATTGTGACTTCTACTGATTCTCTTTGTTGATCAGATTAACCACAACTTTTACCATCACGTCCTTCTCTTCTGTGCGGCTCTCGGCTATGCACTAAAAGTCTGATATATCTGTCGGATGTTGCTCTTTAACAGCCCGCTATACTCGTCTGTGGTCACATTGTCCTGCATGCAAGACAATGGAGCGCGACATGAGGCGCACAACATCCTTAAGCTCGTTGTAGCGGTCGAGTTTTATCTGTTGGTTGACAACGTAGCCCTTGATGAGGTATTGTTTGAGTACGGAGGTTGCCCATTGGCGGAAACGTGTGCCTTGTACAGACTTCACACGGTAGCCAACCGAGATGATGACATCAAGGTTGTACAATGTAATTTCTTTTACTTGCGTAAAACCACTTCTACGTCCGTAATTCTTGGTGTGTGCATTTTTTGCACATACCAAGCTTTCGTCCAATTCACCTTCCTTAAAAATATTAGATATATGGCGATTAATTGTTGTTCGGTCTTTTCCAAACAACTCTGCCATCTGACTCTGTGTCAGTCACACTGTCTCATTTTCCAGATTTACATTAAGCTGTACGCTTCCGTCTTGCGAGTGGTATATTTCGATTGAATTGTTCATTTTTGTTTTCTTTTTGTAGGGTTAAAAACCAATCGCAAAAAGCCTTTGTCAGAACATCCTGCGCTCTGCCCAGTTGCCGCGGTCGAGGTTGCGGTAGCCGATAGCCTCCTGGATGTGGTAGGTGAGCACGCGGTCGCTGCCGTCGAGGTCGGCGATGGTGCGCGCCACGCGAAGGATGCGGTCGTAGGCGCGTGCCGACATGTTGAACCGCGTCATGGCGTCTTTCAGTTTTTCGAGTCCGGCAGCGTCGGGCTGCGCATACTGGTGCATCAGTGCGGTGGTCATCTGGGCGTTGCAGTGCACGCCCTTGATGCCTTCGTAGCGGCGTGTCTGTATTTCGCGCGCCCGGATCACGCGTTCGCGTATGGCTGCGCTGCTCTCGGCCGGGGCGGTCGACGAGATGTCGTCAAATTCCACTGGCGCCACTTCCACCTGCAGGTCGATGCGGTCGAGGAGCGGGCCGGAGATGCGGTTAAGATAGTGCTGTACCGCGCCGGGTGCGCAGATGCATTGCTTTGTGGGATGGTTGTAGTATCCGCACGGACAGGGGTTCATCGATGCCACAAGCATGAACCCTGCGGGATAGTCCACGGTGTATTTTGCGCGCGAGATGGTGATATGGCGGTCTTCGAGCGGTTGGCGCATCACTTCGAGCACCTGACGGCTGAATTCCGGAAACTCGTCGAGAAAGAGGATTCCGTTGTGGGCAAGGCTGATTTCGCCGGGTGTGGGATAGGAGCCTCCGCCAACGAGAGCCACTGGAGAGATGGTGTGGTGAGGTGAGCGGAAAGGACGTTGAGTCATCAACATCGACCCTTGTTTCAGTTTGCCTGCAACGGAGTGTATTTTGGTGGTTTCGAGGGCTTCCTGCAACGTCAGCGGCGGAAGGATCGACGGCAGGCGTTTTGCCATCATCGACTTTCCCGAGCCGGGCGACCCGATGAGCAGTATGTTGTGGCCGCCCGCGCACGCCACTTCGAAGGCGCGTTTCACGATTTCCTGACCCTTGACTTCCGAGAAGTCGAAGTCGAAATGGTCCACTTGGCGGCGAAACATCTCGCGCGTGTCTACCACGGTGGGCTGAAGGTCGTAGGTGTTGTTGAAGAAGCCGATTACCTCAAGGATGTTGTCGACGCCATAGACGTTGAGGTTGTTGACCACGGCGGCCTCCATCACGTTGGCCTTTGGCACGATGATGCCGTCGAGTCCGTGTTCGCGGGCCTTTATTGCCATCGGGAGCACGCCTTTGATGGGTTGCAGCGAGCCGTCAAGGCTCAGTTCGCCCATTAGCATGAAGCGCTCCAGGCGGTCGGCTGTCACCTTTTCATCGGCGGCAAGCACCGCGATGGCAAGCGGAAGGTCGTAGGCCGACCCTTCTTTTTTCACGTCGGCGGGCGACATGTTGACCACCACCTTGCGGCGCGGAAACTCGATGCCGCACATCTTCACGGCTGAGAGGATGCGTTGGTAGCTCTCCTTTACGGCGGTGTCGGGGAGTCCGACAATGCAGAATCCGAATCCTTGTTCCACCGACACTTCTATCTTTATCATCAGGGCGTCGATGCCTTGCACGGCGGCTCCGTTGGTCTTGGTAAACATCTGTGTTATTTGATTTTTTTCTTGTTCAGGATGTCGCGCAGTTTATCAAACTGTGTGCCGCGGTAGATTTGTGTGCCGGTAGAGTCGGCGACGATGAAATATGGCGAACCCTTGACGTTGAGGTCTACGATGGTCTTGTCGACAACGCCGCCGATGGCTTTGTAGTGACCCCATTTCACGGAATCTCCATCAATGGTGCGGCGCCAGCCAAGTGTGTCGGAGTCAAGACAGATGTCGACCATTTGCAGGCGGCTGCCACGACACAGTGTCTTCAGCGAGTTGACCGTTGTCTGGCGGTCGCTGTCTTCGTTGCGCCAGAAAAACAGGATGGTCGCCGGATGGTCGTAAGTGCGCACAATCACCAGCGAATCCTGGTCGTTGCGCAGTTTCAGCGAGGCCACTTTTTTCGATGTCAGGTCGCCGCTGTTTAAAAATTGCGAATACAGCGACAGCAGCTGCTCCGGTTTGGCTGTCTTGTCTATTTTCTTCAGCAACGCCTGTGCGTTGGGGCTGGAAATGTCGGAATAGTCGCAGGTGAGCAGCAGCGTGCTTACCACATTTTTCGGATTCTTGTCTATATAGTCGGCTATCGCCTTGTCTGTGCGGTCGTTGCGCATCGCCTTGAAGTCGGCGGCATGTGCCCGGATAAAGTCGTTCCACTGCTCATTGATGTCCGAGCCCGTCACCTTCAGGTTGTAGCGGTCGGCTATTGAGCCTTCAATCTTTATGTGGTCGCTGCCTTCCACTGCAAGGTGGGCAATCAGTTGCATCTGCGCGCTGTAGAGATAGACCACCGACAGGTCGGATGCCTTGCCGTCCACTTTAAACTCGCCGTTGACTGCCGGCACCCATTGCGACACGATTGAGTCGCCTGCCTGGTATACGATGCGCAGATTCTGTGTGCCAGCATCGGTCAGTTTGCCCTCGATGCTGAACGCGCTGTTGCCGCATGCCGTGCATACGGCAGCCGCTATGACGGCAAACAGCAGATATATCGTTTTTCTCATTGTAAAAATCATTTTCCTATAAGTTTTTTCAGTCGGTGGTGGAGCGCCTTTTCTTTCATGTACTGTTGCAGCATCTCGACGGCAACGGTGCGCATCTTTTCCTCGTCGAGTCCAGCCACGCGGGCATAAGCCTCGGCGAAGCGCACTGTCTCGTGCTCGCTTTGGATGTTGATGCTGCGGAAGTTGCGGTAGAGCCGTGCGGTGTCGTGCACGCCAAACTGCATCCGGTTGATGTCGACAAGCACAAACTCGAATCCGCCGTCTTTGTCGCGGCGATAGAGGATGTTGCCCTGCGAGAAGTCCTTGTGGTAAACGCCTTTTTGGTGGAGTGTCAGTGTGAAGCGGGCAAGCGATTCGAGCATCGCGCCCGAGTCGCTCATTTTGTGTTCCCATCCGCCAACAACGTCTCCTTCCCAGTAGCGGCACACGTAGTAGCTGCGGCGGAGCAGACCGCCGGCGCGCTCCTCGATGTAGGCTATGGGCTCCGGAGTGCCGATGCCGAGCTTGCCGAGCGTCATCGCGTTGTCATACGACCGGCGCGCCTTGCCCTTTCTGAAGAAAGTGTAGGCAATGCGGTTTGCCAGCGACGGAACTCTGAATTCCTTCACCGTAAGGTCGATGCCGCCGATGGTGGCGCGGTAGATGCGGTTGCGTCCCTGAAAAATCTTTGTGCCGCACACGGCTATTGTCTCCGGGATTGACGACAACTCCTTGCGCAGATGCTCGAATTCCGGGTTTATTACTGTTTTTATCATTGGCACAGGCGGTTAGAAACTGTCGAAATGCAGGGGCAGGAGGTCTGCTACCCTGTCTACAACATAAATGCCGTCATCGCCGTAGAGATAAATCTTAACCGGTTGCTTGCCGAGGGTCTCATACTCAAGGATAGACTGGCGGCAAGCGCCGCAGGGCGACACGGGGCAGCTCGTAAACTTTCCGTCTTTTTTGGCGGCGATGGCGAGTTTCTCAAACTTGGCTTCCGGATATTTTGAATGCGCGTAGTATACGGTGGTGCGCTCGGCGCACGTGCCCGAAGGGAAAGCGGCGTTCTCTTGGTTGGAGCCGCCAACAATCTTGCCGTTCGACAGCAGCACCGCGGCGCCTACATGGAATTTGCTGTAGGGCGCATACGAATTTTCGGTCATAGCCTTTGCCTTGTCAACTAAAATTTTGTCCTCTTCAACGAGTTCATCATACTGATAAACCCGCACGTTGGTAGTGATCTTTAATTCTTTCATATCAATGAAGACTCGTTTATGCAAATGTAAGAAATATTTTTTATAAACGGACATCATCAATGTCAAAATGCGGAGACGCGCTGCTGTCTTGGCTTTTTTAACGGCTCAAAAAAAACAGCGGCGCGGCAATGCGTTTGTGTCCTTCTGTGTCTGTCGGGTTTGTCAGAATTCGTAGCCCAGACGGAAGCCTATGTTGGTCTGGGAGTAGTCATTGTCGCCGATGTCTAATTGAACACTGTACTCGACGCCGGCGGTTAGCGAGTGGTTGTTTTTAAGCGCGAGGCGCATGCCGAGCACAAGACTGTCGTATGAGCCGTGAATCTTGCCGAAGCCGTAGCCATAGCGTCCGCAGACAAACGGGGTGGTGCGGCGGTTGAGAAAATTGCATCGCAGCTCGCCGAATATCGGTACAACAAGGCGTGTCGTTCCGTCGCAGAAAAACGAGTTAAACCCGATGCCGCCGCCAAAATAAAGATGGTTGTTGAATTGGAATCCATGCGACGTGGAGAAGCCGAGACTGTTGCCCGTATCTGTGTCTGAGGGATAAATCGTAAACAGATAATTGACGTCGTAAAAAGCTTTGTAGCCGCGCATCGTCAGCTTGCTGCGCACGGCATCGGTGTCTGTCGGCGACTGTTGTGCGTTGGCGGCAAGAGCCAGCATCGCTATTGTGATAAAAGCCAGTAATCGTCTCATAATCTTTGTGTTTAAAATTCATAACCCAATTTAAATCCGAGATTGTCGTTGACAAAGTCGGTGTGGTCTGCCGAACCATCGCCCAATTGGTTGTCATACTGGCACAGCAGGTAGATTGCATGGTGCTTCGGAAGTGAGTAGCGCACTCCCACTTGGAATGCGACATACGCACCGCGGATATCGCCGATGCCGTAGCCAAACCTGACATCGCCAAAAGGTGTAAACTTTTTGGCGTTTAACACATTTATTCTGAGTTCGCCGAAAACGGGAACCGTCAGATAGGTGTTGCCGCCGCTACGGTACAATTGGAAATCGGTGCCGCCGCCAAGAAACACGAAATTGTTGAATTGGAAGCCTGCCGACGCGCCGACGCTCCACTTGTCGGGGTCGTAGACGCCGCATAGGAAGCCTTCTTTGTCTGGCAACCCCCATTGGTAGCCTGCCTCGAACAGCATTTTATATCCGCGCATGGTGCGGCGGTTCTGATAGCGTAAAATCAGTTCTGAGTCGTCGTTCTGTTCTGCAGCCGGCGCCTCCTGTGCATATCCGCAAATCGCAGTCGTGAATATGAAAATCATAAGAAATAGTGCCTTTTTCATATCAAATCAGATTAATTTGCTTAAAAATAATTGTAATTTGTGAATAAACAAAATTATTTACAAAAAATGAGCGAAAAAGTGCTTAGCGACATAGTTTTGTCCATTGAATACTCTTGGGTTTAGGAAATTGAAACCGTGTTCAATCAGAATGCCGGTGTCAACGCCCTGATATTCCATATATTGGAACACGGAATCTACTTTTTGACGAAATTCTTCTTCGCTGAATTAATGCAGACAGATTGAGCTTTGTCGTTGTCATCCGTCAGCGCGGCGTTTCAGCGGGTTGCAGACGGCTGGCTCATCGTTTTTTCATACACGCGCATCAAGTCGGCGCACAGCGTCTCGTCGGTGAAGCGCTTGATGTGTTCCCTGCCGTCGGCAATCATGCGCTGGCGCAGCGTCTCGTCGCCAAGCACGCTCTCCACAGCCTTTCTCATGCCCTCTGCGTCGTCGGGGTCGACATATATCGATCCCTGTCCGCCAGCCTCCTCAAGACACGAGCCGGTGCAGCCCACCGCCGGCACGCCGCTGGTGAGCGCTTCGAGCAGAGGAATGCCGAAGCCCTCGATGCGTGAAGGGTAGACAAACAGGCACGCGAGCCGATAAAACGATGGCAGGTCGGCAAACGGCACGTTGTGGTGAAAATGGCAGTAATCGGCAAGACCGAGCTCTGCAATGCGGCGTTTCAGCGACTCGCAGTAGGCTGTGGAGCGTCCTACGGCAACGATGTGGAACGCGCGTCCGCCGGAGGCCGACAGCCGCAGCGCCTCGACGAGCAAACCGAGATTCTTGCGCTCCTCTATGCTGCCCACAAACAGTGCAAACTCGGAGGGAAGGCCGTAGCGCGCCTTCACGTCGTCGAGCGTGGATTGCGCAATCTCGGCGGCAAACGCCTTGTCGCAACCCTGATAGACCACGTCGATTTTCTCCTCTGCCACGCCGTAGTAGTGCATAATCTCGCGTTTGGTGTATTGGCTCACGGCAATAACGCGGTCGGCGGAATGGCAGGCGTGGCGGAACTTGTAGTTGTAAATCTGCCGGTCAATCCAGTGGTAGTATTGTGGAGTGTGGATGAAGATAAGGTCGTGTATGGTCACCACGCTGCGGCAATTGCCGCGGACTATGTTGAGGGGCAGCTCGTTGCTGAGCCCGTGAAACAGCTCTATGCCGTCGTCACGCAGCGTGGATGTCACGCCCCACACGCGCCACAGTTGCCGCAGACGGCTCCACACGCCTTTGGGAGGGAAGCATTGTCGCAGGCTCGCAATGGTGGGTATCTCGTGCAGAAACGGCGTGCGCCGTGGGTTGGGCATGTAGAGGCGGTATTCGTTTTCGGGGTGCTGCTGCGAGAGGATGCGCAGCACGAAGCGGCTGTAGTTTCCCAGCCCTGTGCGGTTTTGTGCCGCCCGCTTGGCGTCGAATCCTATTTTCATAACTTAGAAATCGCTGAAAAGTTTTGGCTTTATCACGAGTCCCACACGCAGGCGCGAGTGAAACTTGTTGTAGTCGAGCAGGTTTTCTCCATATCCGTTGTAGTATTGCACGAAGAGAAATTGATTGTCTTTCTTGAACACTCGGTAGTTGAACTCCCAGATGGTGTTGTAGCTCAGCCGCCATCCGCGGCGCTTGATGAGCGTCAGCCCAAAGCCGAATCGCTTGTTGGGGGTGGTGTAGGTCATGCCGGTTTGGTAGATGCCGCTGTAGTCGAGGATGTCTTTGTTGTTCATGCCGTCGATGATGGGAATCCACACTTTGCCGTGAATCATGAAATTCGGGTCGATGAAGATGTTGCAGGCAAGCGAAATCTTGTTCCAGCTGCGGGAATCCACGCCGTCGCGTCCGTTTGACTCATGCTCGACGAGGAGCGTGACCTTGCCGATATAGCGGTTTTTGACAAACAGATGCTTTGCCAGACCGATTCCGGGGTTGAAGTTGAGGTCGCGCATGGGAAGCGACTCCTCGTAGATGTTCCACATGCACTTCTGCGAGTAGAAGAGAAAGAGATACGTGTTGAACGGAAGCGTACTCTTTGTGAGACGCTGCGCGATGCTCACTTGGAATTTCACGTCGCTGTTGGTGCGCGACGGGGCTTGCGGTCCTATCGATGTGCCGGTGATGAAATAATTGTCTTTGTAGAGCGTGAAGTACGGACCATTGTCAAGTTCGCGGCGCAGACTGTCGGTGTTGATCTTTTCCTGTCCAAGGTCAACAATTTGTGCGTCGGCTCCAATGGCTGAAACCACGCAGATTAGTAACGTGATGAATAACTGCCTCATTGCGATTGCAAAAATACTCATTTCCCAAGCATTGCGGCAACTTGGAAGAAGATAATAATTTTTAAAATATCGCTTTTTGTGGCTTAATTGTCCTATAGCTCATAGTTCGACAGCGACTTGCGCAGTTCTTCAACCACGGCGGCCTTCAATTCCGCGGGGGCGACAACCATGATGCGGCTGCCTTTCGACAACAGTTCCTGGATAAAGTCGTAGGTGATGCAGAGATGGTAGTCGAAATCGCTGTAGCCGTCGCCCATGGTCTCGCGCTGGGAGGGGTGGAGCGGAAGGGCGCGCAGGTATTTGGCCTGTTCGCTGTCGGCGCGCAGCACAACGTGCTTTGCCTCGCTTTTGGTGGTCATGATGCCGAAAAAGTTCTTGAAAAACTCTTTCACGCTGATGCCGGGGTCGTCGAAATGCTCCTCAGTGAGTGTCAGGGTGTTGACGCGGTCGAGAGAATAGGTCTTAACCATGCGGTCCTTGGAGTTGTAGCCTATCATATACCAGCGTTGCTTGAAAATGCGCAGGAAGTAGGGCTCTATGATGATGCCTTCGCTTGCTTTGCTGCGGTAGAATGGAGTGTAGGAGAACTTCACCTTGCGAAACTTCTTGATGGCATCGATCACTGTGGCGAGATAGCGGCGTGCCGACGGCACGTCTTCCAGCATCACGCGGTCGGCGATGTCGCCTGCGTCGCTGAGCATTCCGTTGATCGACATTGAGTTGATGAGCCAGCCGCTGAGCTCGCCGGTGGCGTCGGCGTTTTCGATGAAATATTCGTAGGTGGCGCTGTTGTAGGCTATCGAGATGCCGAAAATCTCCTCTATGCCGTTGCGGTAGTTGTAGAATGTGCGCCGCGCCAGCGGTTCGCCTCCGGAGATGTCGGAGGCGAGCCACAGGTCGTTGAGTTCGGCGCGCGACAGGCGGCCGTGGCGCTCTATGGTTTCAAGCAGCCAGATATATTTGTTCAGCAGGTTGCGCGACATTCCTGGCTATTTGTTTCTTTTGATTAAGAATGCCAGACCTACCACGGTGAGCGCTGCGTTGATGAGCAGCAGCTCGAAGCCTATCTGATAGCCGTTGAACCATGCCTCGCTGTTTTTCTGAAGAACGAGGCTGATGAGGGGAGCTGCGATGCAGACCACTGGGACAAGTTTGTCGTTGACGGGCTTCTTGCATGCCATGCCAAACACAAACATACCGAGAATCGGGCCGTAGGTGTAGGAGGCAAGCGAGTAGACGGCGTTGATGGCGCTGTCGTTGTTGAGGGCGTTGAACACGATGATGGTGACAATCATCAACACCGACATGGCAACGTGCACTTTCTTGCGGGTGCTTGTCAGATGGGCGTCGTCCTTCTTCTTGTCGGCTTGGAGAATGTCGACGGTGAATGAGGTGGTCATGGCCGTGAGGGCGGAGCCGGCGGCGGAGTATGACGCTGCGATGAGGCCGAGGATAAACAGGATGCCGATTATTATCGGGAAGCCGTCGCTCCAGGCAATTGCGCCGAAGAGGGCGTCGGGCTTCTCGGTGTGGATGCCGTTGCGGCCGGCATACATGTAGAGAAGGGTGCCGAGCACGAGAAACAGCCCGATGACGAAGATTTGCATGAAGTTGGCAACAATCATATTCTTCTGTGAGTCGCGGAAGTTCTTGCAGCTCATTGTGCGTTGCATGAGGTCTTGGTCAAGGCCGGTCATGGCTATAAGCATAAACACTCCGGCGAGAAATTGCTTCCAGAAGTAGTGGGCGTCCGATGGATTGTCGAAGAAGAATATCTGGCTGGTCTTGTCGGCGATAACGGCGCCGGGAAGGTCGGCGATGCCCATGTCGAGGCGGCCGGCGATGACCACAACGCAGCAGATCAGAGAGCCTACAAGGCAGATGGTCTTAAGCGAGTCGGTCCAGATGAGCGACTTGACGCCGCCCTGGTAGGAGTAGAGCCAGATGAGTGCCACGGTGAGAATGACGTTGACGGAGAACGGTATGCCGAACGAATCGAAAACAAGCGATTGGAGCACAACGCAGACAACGAAGAAGCGCACCGACGCGCCGAGCATCTTGGAGATGAAGAAGAACCATGCGCCTGTGCGGTAGCTTGCAAGACCGAAGCGGTTTTCAAGGTAGCCGTAGATGCTGACAAGGTTCATGCGGTAGAACATCGGTATCAGCACAAGCGAGACGAGCAGTGCGCCGACAAAGAAGCCGAGCACCATCTGCATGTAGGAGTAGCCGTTGGCGGCGACGGCGCCGGGGACGGAGATGAATGTGACGCCTGAAATCGGCGCGCCGATCATAGCTATCGCAACAAGATACCACGGCGATTTGCGGTTGCCGGTGAAGAAGCCGGCGTTGTCGGCCTTGCGGCCGGTTATCCATGAGATGACAAACAGCAGTAGGAAATAAAACGCGATTGTCGCGAGGATTATCCAAGGAGTTGACATAAGTTTTTCGGTGTTTTGTTATAAGTGATTGAATTGTTGATTATTCTGCATAAAGAAGATATGGACGGCGCTGTGCCTTGAACTTCTCGACGTCCGACTGCCATGTGGCTTTGATTTCTTCGGCGCTCTTGCCTTCCTTTATCATTTTGCGGATGTCGCCGCGACCTATGAGCAGCTCGAAGAACGGACGGAAGAAGTGGTCGTCAAGATTGAGGTTGCGGTAGGCGTCGATGAGGTATTCGAGGTTTATGCCTTTGGCGATGACTTCTTCGTCCGACAGACCTGACAAGTCAACACCGTAGCACAGCTTGTTGAGTTGTGGCGGATTCTTGGCGCCGCTGATGCTGCGCGGTGTGAACGAGAACGAATAGCCCTTCATGTTGGGATGCCCGTAAATCTGGAATGGCTTCGTCGTGCCGCGCCCGAGGCTGACCGGGGTGGCTTCGAAATAGCACATCGACGGATAAAGATAGATGGCGTGCATGTTGGGGAGGTTGGGCGACGGTGCGATAGGCAGCACGTAGCGGCTCTGATGGGTGTAGCCCTTGCACTTTATCACGGTCAACGGCACTTTCTTGCCGCCCTTGAGCCAGCCTTCGCCGTTTGCCATTGTGGCAATCTCGCCCATTGTGAGGCCGTGCACGATGGGTATCGGAAGGCGTCCTACGCCTGATTCGTATTTCATGTCGAGGATCGGACCGTCGACATACATGCCGTTGGGGTTCGGACGGTCGAGAACCATAAACTCCTTGCCGTATTTGACGGCGGCGTTCATAAGGTCGACCATCGTGCAGTAGTAGGTGTAGAACCGCAGGCCTACATCCTGGATGTCGGTGACGATGATGTCGAATTTTGCCATTATTTCCTTCTTGGGCTCGCGTTTGTTGCCGTCGTAGAGAGAGGCGATGGGGATGCCGGTCTTGGGGTCGATGCTGCTCTTCACGTGTTCGCCGGCGTCGGCATTGCCGCGGAAGCCGTGTTCGGGAGAGAAGATTGTTGTGACGTTGACGCCTTTGCGCAGCATGATGTCGAGCACGTGCTCGTTGCCAACCATGCCGGTGTGGTTGCTCAGAAGCGCTACGCGCTTGCCTTTCAGCAACGGGATGTATTCACTTGTCTGCTCTGCGCCGACACTGATTGCTGCCTGTGCCGTCAAGGTGCTCATTGCAACCGTCAGGACTGTCAGGATGATTGATTTTAAGGACTTCATAATGGTTTGGTTATGGTTCTTGTGTTTAATAGTTGTGAAAGCTGGGGCTCGGCATAATCGTCAATAGGTGACGTCGTTGTGCGTTCGCTTTGCTTTATCTGTGCAAACATACGCAAAAATCCTCAAAAATTGCGTCTACAAACCTTAAAGATTGTTGATGTGCTGCCCTTTTCCCGTTTTTTATGAAAAATGGCAGGCGGCAAGTTGCACAACCGATGCAGCTTGCCGCCTGTAGATTGTCAGCCGTGCGGCTCTATGCCTCGGCTTCTGTCTGGGCGCGAACGCAGTCAACTACGTTGACGATGTAGTCGCACAGACGCTCGCTCTCGCAGATGATGTCCATATAGTAGATGCCTTCCTCATACGGGTAGATCTTGTGGTTGATGTTGTCCACATTCTCCGAACGGAGGGCATTGCGGTAGTTGTTGATTTCACGCTCTTTGTTGTAGGAAATCATGATATGCTTCTCGTCGGCGTTCTCGATGTCGCGGAGCAGCAGTATCATGTTCTCAAGGGCCTCGGAGGTGTATTTAAACATCGTGTCGATGTTGGCTGAGACTATCTGGTTGAATGTGACTTTTGCCTCGTGCTGGCGCACCATGGTGCGCGCAAGGTTGTTGCAGCTGTCGGCGATGCTCTCTATCTCGCTGACAATGCTGAGCATCGACGAGATACGCATTTTGCCTTCATAGCTCAGTCGGCCGTCGACAACGCGGTTGAGGTAGTTGGCTATCTCTATCTCCATGCGGTCGGAGATTTCCTCATATTTGCCGATGCGCGAAAAAAGCTTGTTGAATTCCTCGGTCTCGGGCTTGATGTGGCGCAGCGACTTGACCATGCCGAACATGCGGTTGACGCGGTCGGCGTAGACCTCAATCTCTCGCTGTGCCTGGGCAATGTTGAGCTCGGCGGCGTTGAGCATGCCTCGGGAGATGTATTTGAGCTGGAACTCGTCCTCTTCTTTGTGCTTGGGCTTGATGAGGAAGTTGCAGATTTTCACGTAGTATTCGGTCAGCCAAATCATGATGACTACGTTGATAAGGTTGAATATCGTGTGGAAAACCGACAGTCCGAACGACATTGCGGCTGCGCCGGCGATGTCGGGATTGCCTGGCCCTATCTTGGCTGTGATGGTGATTACAAGCGAAATCAGTGGGTAGATGAAAATCAGTGCCCACACGGTGCCGAAGCAGTTGAAAAGCAGATGCCCGAGGGCGGCTTTCTTTGCCGCGGAGTTACCGCCGAGGGAGGCGAGAATTGGGGTGATTGTGGTGCCTATGTTGCTTCCGAGCACCATCGCGCAGCCCATCTCAAACGTTATCCAGCCCTTGCCGCACATAATCATCACGATGGCAAACGACGCTGCCGACGATTGGATTATCATGGTGATGACGATGCCGACAAGCACGAAAATAACCACCGACGCAAAGCCCATATCGGCGTAATGGGCAAGGAATTCGAGCGCGTTGGCGTCAAGCTCGGGCACGTTCTCGCTGATGAGTTGCAAGCCTAAGAAGAGGAAGGAGAAACCGATAAGAAATTCGGCTATCGACTTGTAGTTGCTTTTGCTTGAGAACAGGAAGGGGGTGGCGATACCGATAAGCGGCAGGATGAAGGCGTTGACGTTTACCTGGCCGCCGAAGATGGAGATTATCCAAGCGGTGAAAGTGGTGCCTACGTTGGCGCCCATGATGACGGCCATGGAGTCGGCGAGCGACATCAGTCCGGCGTTCACGAAACTGACAACCATCACTGTCGAGGCCGACGAGGATTGAATCAGTGCTGTGATGAAGATACCGGTTATCAAACCTGCGAAACGGTTCTTTGTCATTGCCGACAAGATGTTGCGCATTCTGTCGCCGGCAGTCTTCTGCAGGCCTTCACTCATTATTTTCATTCCGTAGAGGAACAACCCTACCGCTCCAATAAGCGATAGAAAATCCAAGAAAGAATAATTCATCGGTCTTCGGTGTAAGTTTTTACAGGGTACAAAGTTAAGGCATAGAAATCAAAAATCCCTTAACTTTGGTTCATAAAAAACACTTTTTTTTTAGAAAATATCCGACTTTTGCCCCGGAGGGGCTTCCCTGACCCTCTTTTTGGACTCTGTTTTTTTTCGAGTCTCTGAAGGTCTGTTGAAAAAAAGTAATGGGCTTCGTTGTCGAAGCCCATCCATACCAATGAAAAAATTGTTTGTAAAAACCCGTTCTGTGTTCCCACACATTTTTTTGATGCTCTGTGCAGGGCGTTAGCCCTAATATATCTTGCAAAAAATTGTTTTATATAATTGTTTTTGTACTACTATGACTTGCTTCTTCACGAAAGGTTTAAAGACGGGGTGAAATTTTTTTAAATTTTTTTCGCTCAGCAGAATGGTCGCTTAAGCGCAGTGATGTCGCATCCGCCGTTGCGAGCCATTTCCTGGGCTATGAAGAGTCCGATGCAGCGGGTCATCAGAATGTCGTCGTGATGGCCGTCCTTGGCGCCGAAAGTGCCGTTGGGCTTGCGCTCGTAGGTCTGAAGCTCGTCGACGGCGCCGCTGTCGCGCTCGGTGTAGCTGCCGTCGCGCACGGCTGCCACAAGATTGTTGACAATCAGCGGTTTGGTCTGACGGTTGGTGTGGAATCCTGGACGCATTGCCGTGCTGCCTTCTCCGCTGCGGCGGTAGTAAACGTTGTCATAGTAGTCGGCGATTTCGTCGAGGATATATCCTGAATTCTCGCCCTCGGTGCGCTCGGTCTCTATGGTGTTGCTCTCAACGATGAGCAGGGCTTTGCGGTAGTAGGTGGCTATCTGGCTGGCGTTCCACGCCAGAAGGTCGTGGTCGGTGTGTCCGCGCCATTGGGCCACGATTTCCGGACGGTTGCCGTCGCCGTGGCGGTCAACGACGGCTATCACGCTGTAGTCGCTTGTGTCGCTGCGGCCGCCTATGTCCACAATGGTGAGATAACGGTCGGTGGATACGCTCTGCTCGGGGTGTTTCCAGATTTTCAGACGTCCGGCGCTGTCGGCGGTGAAATGCACGTTGCGGAGTGCCTCGCGCCCTTTCACGGCATTGCCGCAAATCTCGCCGGTCGATGCCGGTTGGCGGCATTCTGTGCGCAGACGCGCGATGCCGTCGGTGTCAAACACGCCGCGGTCGGTGGCGGTAAACGCTTCGTCGGCGGTCGACGGATATTCTGCCTGCATGGCGCGGTGGGTGGTGTATTCGCGGCGCTTGGCGTGATACCACGCTATCTGTTCAAGCGACAAGCCGCGCTGCCACAGTCCGCGCTCGTAGGGGTCGAGGCTGTTCCAAAGTGTTTCATAGTCGTCGACAGGAAGGGTGTAGATGCCATATTCATACCACGGGACGAAGATGGCGGTCTTGTCGCTCACGCCGGCTTCGGCGCGGAGCCATTCGGTGTGGAAATAGTTGCCAACGCCGTTGGCGGTGCTTTCAATCACGAGCAGGGTGTGGCTGGCAAGGGCTACCGAACCGGCTATCGAGCGGATGATGTCGTTGGGGTCGTGGCAGGCGGAGGTGCGCCAGAATGCCACTTCCGACAGATGGGCCATGGCGATGTCCTTGCCGCGCGCTGCCTCGGGGGTCTCTGCCGACGTGATGGTGACGGTGTTGTTGCGGTGGCCGAGGCGCATCGTGGTGCGGCTGCCTTCAAACGACGTGAGCCGGAGGCTTTTTTCGCCGGCGGGTAGATATTCTTCGGGATAGGAGGCGAGCAGTTTGCTCATCATGCCGCGGATGGTCTGGGCGGCGTCTTTGACGTGGGCGCAGATGAGGCTGTGCCAGTTGTCGCGGTGAAGGAGCTGGAGCCATGCCATGTAGGCTTGAACAACGGTGGAACCGCCGAGCTGACGCGCTTTGAGCAGGATGGCGCGGATGGGCTGGTTGGCGGTGCGCTGACGCTCAAGGACGCCGGCGATGATGCGTTGTGGACGGTTGAGGCGCAGACGCACGTCGGCATAGCCTGATTTGTCTTTGACGGTGACACACGTGGCACACCAATACTCGAAGTCGTGGCGTTGGCGTAGCTGGTTGAAGTCGTGTGCCGACATTTGTTTGCGGTAGCTGGGGTCGGCGGTCATGGTGGCTGGCACAAGCACGTCCTTGCCGCCGCGGCGCCTGACGGCGATTCGTTCGCCGAGGCATCCTTGACCGCTGATTGGGTCGTAGTTGTCGGCAAGACGGGCTGTGCGGCGGCGGTTTTCTGCGATGATGTCTTTGATGTTTTCGTTTTTCATGGCTTCTCGTTTTTTTTTCTGCAAAAATAATACAGCGACGGCGGCGATGCTCGTAATTTGGAGCATTCGCCGCCGTCGGTTTTTATTCAGACGTTGAAAAAAACGCCGGTAGGATTAATGGCAGCCGCCAGAGCAGCCGGAGCAGCCTCCCTCGCCGCAGTCGCCTGAGCAACCGCCGCACTGTGGGTGGAGTTCTGCCTCGGTGGCGTCGCGGACGGTGACAATCTCTCCCTTGAAGTGCATGGTCATGCCTGCCATCGGGTGGTTGAAGTCTACAGTAACATCTTCGTCGGTGATGTCGAGCACCATGCCTGGTGCCGGACGGCCTTCGGCGGTCATCATTGTGATGGCTGCGCCTACATAGACGTGTTTGCTGTCAAACTCGCCGTCCATCTCAAACATCTTGCGCGACAGTTTCTTTACCAGTCCGTCCTGATATTCGCCGAAGCCGTTCTCCGGTGTGACTGTGAAGTCGAAACCTTCGCCTGCGGTCTTGCCGCCGATGGCTTGGCAGATGGCTGGAAGCATATTGTCCTCGTCGCCATAGACGAAACGTTCGGGTTTCTCTTTGGTCATCTCGAGCATGAGTTCTTCCTTGCCGTCTTCGCCCACCTCATAGAGTTCGTAGGCCATCTCGACAAACTTTCCTTTTTCAATTTTGTCCATATCGTTGATTTTTGTTGTTTTAAATCTTGAAGTCCGTGCAAAGGTACGACAAATTTCTGAGATTCGTTAAAATCCCCAACCCCAGTCGCCGCCGCCGTTGCCGCCGCCGGTCTCTGCCTCGCCGGTGGTGGTCACTTCCTGTTTAAACAGCGGTGTGGTGGCTTTGCCCTGGTAGCCGAATGCGATGATATAGTATTTTGTGCCTGGTTTCAGTGCGTTGCCTTTATAGTCGAGCTGACCTTTGAGTGGTGCCGACGGCTTGCCGAGGAAGCAGTTGAGCATGATGTTTTCGCCTGCGGCTGAAATAACGCTGCTCATAAACTCTTCGTCGCTGCCGAACGCTGTCTCAAACTCATAGTCGGTTGCCGAAACGAGGCCTACGAAGTAGTACTCATCGTTTTTCGTCGGTACCGGAGTGAAGTTTACGTAGTAGTTGCGCTTGAAGAAGTCCTGTGAGTCGGCCTCGTCGCCGGCGGTGACGCCTTCAAAGCTGATTGTCATGTCTGATTTCTTGACTTCCGATGTGCGCACTTTCGCTGTCGATACGGCTGTTGTGCGGTAGCCCTTGGTGTCCATGCCGAAAACGTAGATGGTGTAGTCGGTTTCCGGCTTCAGGTTGGTGGCGCCGATGTCGGTGCGGCTGTTGAGGGTCTGTGTGCCGGTGTGGATTTGTTTCGACGTTGCCCAGTTGATGCTGAAGCCGTCTTCAAACACGATTTGCTCGTCGGCGATTTGCTCGGCTGTCTTGCCGGCTGTCTCGCTGTCGGCCTTGATGGCTACATAGTAGCGGGTGTCGGCGTTGCTTGGGGTGACCTTGACATCGAAGAGCATTGCCTGGATGTTTTCTGTAGCGATGCCGAATGTGCAGTTGTCGGTCACTTCGAAGCCTGGTGTGGTGAATGCCAGTTTCTGCAACGGGGTGGTGTTGTAGACGGTGTTGGCTTTATGTTTCTTGATGCCGAACGCAATGGCGTAGTATGCTGTGTTGGGTGTGAGTCCTGACATCAGCGAGCGCATGGCGCCTTTCTTGGCTACGGCGTCAAATGTGCCGCCCATCGCAAGATTGGTGTTGATTGTACCTACGGCATTGTTGAGAAGGGTCTGGTCGTCGCCGCCGAAATCTTTGGTGTAGGCGTCGGCTGTGACGTAGCCGATGTAGTAGGTGGCATTGGCGTCGGTCGGGTTGGTATTGATGATGCCTGATTTGGCGGAAAGGTCGCTGGTGCTGAGTTTGAAGTCAAGCTCAAGAAGCGACTCTGTGGTGAACGTGAATTTCTCCACCGTCGTGTTGGCGGTGCCGTCGGCGGTGTTGACGCCGTAGGCGTATGCCACATATTCGGTGCCTTCTTCAAGGTCGCTGTAGGGGAATGTCTTTGTATCGTCGATTTCGTTGCCTTTATAGAGGGAGAAGTCGAGATATTCCGACAGCGACATGTCCCAGCTCTTGGCGTCGGCATCAAATTTCTTGGCTTGGTCGGCGCAGAATGCTTCGTCGTTGGCGAAGGCGTTGAGGTCTGACGCCTTGATGACGCCGATGTTGAAGGTGCCGAGGGTCTTCGCCGGAACGAATTTGAGCTCTACCGACTTTGTCGTGAGGTCAACAACGGAGAAGGTGCCGGCCGACTGCATTTGCTCGAATGTGAGTGAGTCGATGGCTGAAACGGCGATGGTCTGGGTCGAGCCGTCTTTCAGATGGATTTTAAGCACGTCTTGTCCGGCATAGGCTGCCACTGCCATTATGATGGCTATCAATGGAAAAAATAATTTTTTCATATTATTGGTGTTTTTGTGTTACTGTTTGATGAATTTGAATGCTGCATTGCCGACGGCAAGGATATAAACGCCGTCTGTCAGCGACGAGATGTCGAGGCTGTTGCCGTCCCATTGTTTCTGTTGCATGACGATGCGGCCGCTGGCTGAAACAATGAAGGCGTCGGCGGGAGCGCTCAGTCCGTCAACCTTGAGTGTATTGCCAGTTTTTGCGAATTTCAGCGCGCCGTCGGGATTGATCTCGGTCACATTTCCCTCTTTGTCGCTGAAAAACAACTTCGTGATGTCCGACAGGCTGAACGTGCCGATCTTGCCGGAATCTTTGCCATAAACGTCCATCGTCGACTCGGTGAAGGTGATCTTGCCGATGTCGCCGACGGCGAAACTCTGTTGTTGCTGGCCGGAAACCACGAGGTTGACCCCGGCGGATGCCGTCAGGGCGCCTGCCAACAGAGCGATTGTCAATAATTGTTTTTTCATAAGTCCCTATTTTTTATGAGTTTTGAATAATTCATTGTTTTCTATCTGAGCCGCAGGTATGTGCCTACGGTCAGCGTGTCGTTTTCGCGCAGGTTGTTGATGTGCAGTAGCGATTTCAGTTTCAGCCCATAGTCGCGGGCTATCGACGACGCTGTCTCGCCGCGTTTCACCTTGTGTGCCTCGGGCATTCCATCCGGCATGCGCTCGTTTTTCTCCTGTAGGTAGAGCATCGCTCCGGAGTGGAGCATCTCGGAATTGCGGTCAAGGTCGTTGAACTCAAGCAGCTTGCGCTTTTTCATGCCAAACTCTTCCGCTATGCTGTCGTAGGTGTCGCCGGGATAGACGGTGACATAGTAGAGCCCCCACTTCTGACGGATTTTGTGCATAATCTTGAACTCGTTGACTATAGCCATGTCGATGGTGTGCTCCATTGTCTCGTCGCCTCGGAGCTCGCGGCGCTGGGCTACAACTGGTTGACCGGTGTCATACTTGTATAACTCATAAGTCTCGATTATGTTCACAAGCTTGGCTGCATACGACGGGTCGGTGGCATAGCCACACTGTTTGAGTCCTGCCGCCCAGCCGGCATAGTCGGTTTCTTTCAACTGGAAAAGCGGCTGATAGCGTTTGCGCTTGAGGAAGCGGGCGTGGTCTTCAAACGATTCCGACGCGTCGGCGTATTTGCGGAAACATTCGTTCTTCTCGTCGTCGTCGGCATAGATGCCGTCGCCGGTCCAGTCTTTGTGGCACTTGATGCCGAAATGGTTGTTGCCCTCTGTGGCAAGACGCGACAGTCCGGCACAGCTCTCAAGCAGTCCCTGCGACAAGGTGATGCTCGCCGGAATGCCGTATTGCTGTTGGTGGCGCACTGCCAATGGACTCCACTGCTCGATGTATCTCAGATAGTCCATCGACAGCGACTGGGCGTTGGCTGAAAGTACGGCGGAAAGGACAAGCAGAAGCGTCAGCGTGGCGCGCCAGGTCGTTTTTGTCATTTCTCTGAGCATAGCGAACATTTTGGATTGCGGGGCAGCGAAATGGTGTTGAATGTCATTGTCGATGCGTCGGCAACGAGCAGACGGTCGGTGAGAAGAGTGCCGATGCCGGTAATGTATTTTATTGTCTCGGTGGCTTGGATGCTGCCGATTATTCCAACGGCGGAGCCAAGCACGCCGACCGACGAGCTGTTGGGCACGGTCGATGGGTCGGGCTCGATGGGGAAAAGGCAGCGGTAGCATGCCGTGCCGGGAATGTGGGTCATCGTCTGACCGCCGAGCATGCGGATGCCGCCGAGCGAGAATGGCTTTCCGACAGCGATGCAGGCGTCGTTGACAAGATATTTGGTTTGAAAATTGTCGCTGCATTCAACAACGAAGTCGTAGTTCTTGAAAATCTCAGGGGCGGTTTCCGGCGTGAGAAATTCTTGATAAGTATCGATTTTGATGTTTGGGTTCAGGCGGACGAGTTTATCGCGGGCCGACTCCACCTTCGCGCGGCCGAGGTCGGCGGTGGTGTGGAGTATCTGGCGTTGCAGGTTCGAAAGGTCTACGCGGTCGCCGTCGGCCAAGGCGATTGTGCCTACTCCGGCGGCGGCAAGATAGTATGCCACAGGCGAGCCGAGACCTCCTGCACCTACAACGATCACACGGCTGTCGCGCAGCCGGCATTGTCCCTCGACGCCGAAGCCGTCGAGCAGCAGCTGGCGGCTGTAGCGCCGTGTCTCATCTTCTGTAAAAGTTGTCATAATATATATGTTTTTTTCCTTCTGTCTATCCAAACAACCCTCCCTCGGTGGCGTGCGGATTCTTGTGCAGGTGGGTGTAGGCAAGCGTTGTAACCTCGCGCCCGCGGGGGGTGCGCTTGATGAAGCCTTCCTTGATTAGGAAAGGCTCGTAGACTTCCTCCACGGTTTCCGCGTCCTCGCCGAGGGCGGTGGCGATGGTGGTGAGTCCAACCGGGCCGCCGTTGAACTTGTCGATAATCGTGAGCAGTAGTTTGTTGTCAACCTCGTCGAGTCCGAACTTGTCGATGTTGAGTGCCTCAAGCGCGAATTTGGCTATCTCGGTGTCGATGGAACCGTTGCCTTTCACTTGGGCGAAGTCGCGCACTCGGCGAAGCAGGGCATTGGCGATACGTGGCGTGCCGCGGCTGCGCATGGCTATCTCGCCGGCGGCTTCCGTTGTGCATCTGACGTTGAGCAGTCGGGCGGAGCGCAGCACGATGGAGCTCAGAACGTCGTGGTCGTAGTATTCTAAATGACATTTGATGCCGAAGCGCGCGCGGAGCGGCGGGGTGAGCAGGCCGCTGCGGGTGGTGGCGCCGACAAGGGTGAACGGCGACAGGTTGAGCTGAACGCTTCTCGCGCCGGGACCTTTGTCAATCATGATGTCGATGCGGAAATCCTCCATTGCGGAGTAGAGATATTCTTCGACAACGGGGCTGAGGCGGTGTATCTCGTCGATAAACAGCACGTCGTTCTCCTCGAGCGATGTCAGGATGCCGGCAAGGTCGCCGGGCTTGTCGAGCACGGGGCCTGACGTTACCTTGAAGCCTACGCCGAGCTCGTTTGCCATTATGTTTGACAGGGTGGTCTTGCCAAGACCTGGAGGGCCGTAGAGCAACGTGTGGTCGAGCGACTCTCCGCGCATTTTTGCCGCCTTGACAAACACGCGCAGGTTTTCGATGATTTTCTCCTGTCCGTTGAAATCATCGAACGCCAGCGGACGCAGCGCGCGCTCAAATTCATTGTCGCCGTCGGTGCGGCTTGTCCTTATGTCGAAATCTTCACTCATCGTTGGTTTATTATGTTGTCAAGCCGTTGCACTATGGTGTGGTAGTCAATGCCACGGAGGCAGGCATAGTCGCCGCGTTGGCACGGCTTGTTGCCAAACACGGAACATGGACGGCAGGGTAGGTCGGTCTGCACTTCGTTGGCTGGATTCTGATGCCATCCTGTGAATCCGCAATATGGATGTGTGGCGCCCCAGACCGACACCACCGGAAGCTCGACAAGCGAGGCGAGGTGCATGTTGGCGGAGTCCATCGAGAGCATCACGTCGCAGTGGCTCAGCAGCGCAAGCTCTTTGGCAAAGCCGTAGCGCTTGCCGGCAAGCGAGGTGACGTTGTGTGGGTGCTCGCACGCCCATTCTTCGAGGATGTCGCGCTCATAGCCGCCGCCTCCGAAGAGAAACAGGCGTGTCCCGTCGCGCTGCGACAAGGTGTCGACAACGAGCGACATCAGTCCGGGGGGATATATCTTTCCTTCGTGCTTGGCAAACGGGGCGATGGCAATCCAGCGCTCGCCGCCGGATTTGGGTTTCGTGATGTCGGCAAACAGCGTCGTGTCGGCTCCCGAGGGATAGACCGACGTGAATGTCTCGCCGAAGTCGAATCCCATTCGCTTGAATGCGTCGAAGTAGCGTTGACGGGTGGAAATCAGCGGATGCAGATTCTTGCCCGTCTCGCGTGTCAGCTCGCGCTTCTCGCTGCGACCTTTGTCGATGCGGCTCATCGGGATGCCGTGCATACGGCAGTAGACGCCCATGATGTGGGTGCGGATCACGTCGTGAAGGTCGATAAACGCGTCAATGGCGTATTCGCGCCGCAGGTCGCCCATAAGACGCCAGATGCCGTGCGTGCCTTTGTAGCGCTGCTTGACGTCGACTCCTACAACCGTGAGGTTTTGGGGAGGGTTGACAAACAGCGACGACGCTACGGGCTGTGTGGCGATGACAAACCGCACCGTGGGGTATGCCTCGCAGGCGGAGTAGACCACCGGGACGGTCATCGCGACATCACCGAGGGCGGAAAATCGCGCTATGAGTACGTTTTTGTATTCTTTTGTCAATTCTATCTTCCCGGTTTGATTATTTTTTCTGGGCGTAGAGCACCGGATTGGTGTCTGCGTCGTTGTACATCTTCATCTGGCGGTAGACTTTCATATATTTGCGGCCGGCGGCGATGTCGTCAAGGAGTTGGCCGATGGCGGTTGAGAGGTCTACTTGCTGCTCCAGCAGCACGCGCAGTTTGGCTGTGCACTTGGCTATGTGCTCGGCGGTGGCGTCGGTGCGCTCTGCCTCTTGGCGCATGTGGTAGATTTTCAGTGCGAGAATAGACAGACGGTCGATTGCCCATGCCGGACTTTCGGTGTTGATTGTGGCGCCGTCAAGCGGCTTGACGTTGCTGTAAAGGTCGCGGAAATAGGTGTCGATGTCCTCCACAAGGTCGGTGCGGTCCTGGTTCGACTTGTCGATGCGGCGTTTCAGCGCGAGTGCCTCGACGGGGTCGATGGCTGGGTCGCGGATAATGTCCTCCATGTGCCACTGCACGGCGTCGATCCAGTTCTTTCTGAACAGCACATCGTCGATGGTGCCTGCCTCGTATGGGTTTTCCGGCACTGCGTCGATGTTGTCGAATTTATGATAGTGGAGAGTGGTTTCTCCGAAAATCTTGTTGCATTTCTCTACGAAAGCGTTCATAGCGGTAGGAATTGTAGTTAATACTCTTTTTTCGGCGCATCTGAGATGCAACAACAAAGAAACAAAATATACTTGATTTCGCAAAACTTTAGACAAAAAAACCGCCACTTCTTCAAGTGACGGTCTCTTTTGCTTATGGTGTTTGCGTGTTATTTCAGTTTCGCTTGGATGGTTTTGCTCTCTGCCTCGTAGCCTGGCTTGTTGAGCAGTGCGAACATATTCTTCTTGTAGGCCTCTACTCCCGGCTGGTTGAATGGGTTCACGCCGAGGATGTAGCCGCTGATGCCGCACGCTTTCTCGAAGAAATAGATGATTTCGCCGAGGCAGCGCTCTGTGAGCGAGCCGAGGGTGATGTGGATGTTGGGCACTCCGCCGTCTACGTGGGCGATTACGGTGCCGAGTTCTGCCATCTTGTTCACTTCGTCGATGCGCTTGCCTGCGATGTAGTTGAGTCCGTCAAGGTTGGCGGCGTCGCTCGGAATCACCATTTCGTGCTGTTGCTCGGCTACGGAGATTACGGTCTCGAAGATGGTGCGTTCGCCTTCCTGAATCCACTGACCCATTGAGTGCAGGTCGGTGGAGTTGTCGACAGCGGCTGGGAAGATGCCTTTGTGCTCCTTGCCTTCGCTCTCGCCGTAAAGCTGTTTCCACCATTCGCCGAGGTAGTGGAGTTTTGGATTGTAGTTCACCAGAATCTCCGTCTTCTTGCCTTCGGCATAGAGTGCGTTGCGGGTCTTGGCGTAGAGGTAGGCGGGGTTGCTGTCGTCGGCTGCCGCGGTGGCTGCCTCCATTGCCTTTGCTCCGTCGAGAAGGGCGCGGATGTCGAAGCCTGCAACGGCGATAGGCAGAAGGCCTACCGGTGTGAGAACGGAGAAGCGTCCGCCGACGTTGTCCTCAATTACGTAGGTTGCGTAGCCTTCCTCTGTGGCGAGCGAGCGGAGCGCGCCGCGCTTGGCGTCGGTGACGGCAACGATGTGTTTCGAGGCAAACTCCTTGCCTTCCTGTGCCTCAAGCATTTCCTTGAGGATGCGGAATGCGATTGCCGGCTCTGTCGTTGTGCCTGATTTGGAAATCACGATGATACCGAACTTCTTGCCTTTCAAAAGGCTTACGAGCTCGTGGGTGTAGTCCTCGCCGATGTTCTGTCCGGCGAAAATCACGCGTGCGCCGCTTGCCGGTTTGTAGGCGGCAAACGAGTCGCTGAGGGCTTCAATAACGGCTTTGGCGCCAAGATAGCTGCCGCCGATGCCGATTGCCACTACATATTCGCAGTCGTTGCGGAGGGTGGCGGCGGTCTTTTCGATGTCGGCTACAAGCGATTCCGGTGTTGCACTGGGGAGATGCATCCATCCGAGGAAATCGTTGCCGGCACCTGTGCCTTTTTCGAGTTGTTCAAGTCCGTTGGCAGCTGCGCTGTCGAAAGCGTCAATCTGCGATTTGGTGACAAATTCTGCCACATGCTTGATGTTTAGTTCTAAATTCTTCATAATCAGCGTTATTATTAATCATAGATTGGTTGTCGTTATCTCAATTCAAACGCGAGGCGGTCGATGGCTTTCTGTGCCGGCACTTTCTCATAGAGTATGCTGTAGACACAGTTGAGAATCGGCATGTCGATGCCGTAGCGTTTGTTTATTTCATAGATGCACTTTGTGCCGTAGTATCCTTCTGCAACCATTTCCATCTCCATCATCGCCGCTTTGACAGAATAGCCGCGGCCTATGTAGGCGCCGAAATTGTGGTTGCGGGAGAATTTGGAGTATGCCGTGACGAGAAGGTCGCCAAGATACACGGAGTCGCAGATGTTGCGCTCGCCGGGGCTGGTGGCGGCGAGGAAGCGTTCCATCTCGCGGATGGCGTTGCTTGTGATCATGGCGAGGAAGTTGTCGCCGTTTTTCAAGCCGTAGACGATGCCTCCGCAGATGCCGTAAACGTTTTTAAGCACGGCGCCGTATTCAATGCCGGATACGTCGCCCGACACGATGGTGCGCAACGCCGGACCTTGAAGGCATGGGGCGAATGCGGCGGCAAGCGACGGGTCGAGGCTGCCAACGGTGAGGTAGGAGCGGCGGCCGAGAGCCACTTCTTCTGCGTGGCACGGTCCGCCGATCACTATCTGACGCTCTGGCTTGATGCCGAAATGGTCGGACATGTAGGTCGTGACGATGGTGTTGTCCTCGGGCACGATGCCTTTGATGGCGCTTACCATATATTTGTCAGAAAGGTCGGCGGTTACTTTCTTCAAGTGGCCCTTGAGATAGGGAGACGGTACGGCGAGCAGCAAGGTGTCGGCTTTGCCGCACACCTCGTTGATGTCCGATGAAAAGTTGATGCGCGCGGTGTCAAACACGATGTCTGACAGATAGACGGGGTTGTGCCCCGTGCGCTTGAAGTCGGCTATGCGGTCGTCGCGGCGCATATACCAATATATGCTGTCGCAGTTCTGCAACAGAAGTTTGGCGAGGGCGGTGGCCCAGCTGCCGCCGCCCATCACTGCAATCTTTCCTGGAAAAGCCATTATGGATTGTTTATTTCTTCACGGCGTCAATCCAAGCGGCGACGTTGTCGACCGACGGATTGGTGAGGCCGAGTTTGAATTTCTTGTTGAGTCCGCAAATTTCCTGATGCACTTTGCCTGGATTGGCGCCGTCGAGGCTGTCAACGGTGAGATAGCCTGCCTTCTGCAGCGGTGCTACCCATTCTGCTGGGATGCCGAGGGTGGTGTAGGCGTCTTCCTGGTCGCGTTTCACAACTTTCTCCGGACGCATCTGCGGGAAGAACAGCACTTCCTGGATTGTGGTCTGTCCAGTCATGAGCATCACAAGACGGTCGATGCCGATGCCGATGCCGCTTGTCGGAGGCATACCGTACTGGAGGGCACGGAGGAAGTCCTTGTCGATAATCATCGCCTCGTCGTCGCCCTTGTCGGCAAGACGCATCTGCTCTACGAAGCGTTCTTCCTGATCAATTGGGTCGTTAAGCTCTGAGTAGGCATTGGCAAGCTCCTTGCCGTTGACCATAAGTTCGAAACGCTCTGTGAGTCCCGGCTTTGAACGGTGCATCTTTGTAAGCGGCGACATCTCGACCGGATAGTCGGTGATGAATGTAGGCTGAATGAATGTGCCCTCGCAGAACTCACCGAAGAGTTCGTCGATCAACTTGCCCTTACCCATGGTCTCATCTACATCCATGCCCTTCTCCTTGCAGAATGCGCGGATCTCTTCCTCGGTCTTGCCGTTGCAGTCGAAACCGGTCTTTTCCTTGATGGCATCGAGGATAGGCAGACGGCGATATGGAGCCTTGAAGCTGATGATGTTACCATCAATCTCACGCTCTGGCTTGCCGTTGACAGCGATACAGATTGTTTCGAGCAACTTCTCTGTGAATGCCATCATCCAGTTGTAGTCTTTATACTGAACGTAAAGCTCCATGCAGGTGAACTCCGGGTTGTGGTTGCGGTCCATTCCCTCGTTGCGGAAGTTCTTGCCGATTTCATAAACGCCCTCGAAACCGCCGACGATGAGGCGTTTCAGATAGAGCTCGGTTGCGATGCGCATGTACATGTCAACGTCGAGTGCGTTGAAATGGGTGATGAACGGACGGGCGCTTGCTCCGCCGGCGATGCTCTGAAGGGTCGGGGTCTCAACCTCGGTGTAGCCTGCCTCGTCGAGCACGCTGCGAAGGGTGCGGAGCACGGTGGCGCGCTGAAGGAAAATGTCCTTGATGCCGTCGTTGACAATGAGGTCAACATAGCGCTGGCGGTAGCGGAGCTCCGGATCTTCGAAGGCGTCGTATGCCTTGCCGTCTTTCATCTTGACGATTGGAAGTGGGCGCAGCGACTTGCAGAGCATCTTGATGTTCTTGGCGTGAACGGTGATTTCGCCCATCTGTGTGCGGAACACAAATCCCTCGATGCCGACAATGTCGCCGATGTCGAGCAGTTTCTTGAAGAAAATGTTGTAGGTGTCCTTGTCTTCTCCCGGACAAAGGTCGTCGCGGCTGATGTAAACCTGGATGCGGCCTTCGGAGTCCTGCAGTTCCATAAACGAGGCTTTGCCCATGATGCGACGGCTCATGATGCGGCCGGCGATTCTCACTTCGCGTGGCTCGGCGTCGTCTTTGAAGTTTTCCTTAATCTCTTTTGTGTGTCCTGTAACTACATATTCCTCAGCGGGATAAGGCTCTATTCCCATCTTTCTGAGTTCGGCGAGACTGTTGCGTCTCACAATCTCTTGTTCGCTTAACTCCAATACGTTCATATATCTTTCAATTTGTTATTATCAAACGTTGTAAGCACACCTTATAAAGGGTTGCAGTTTGCAAAGTTACGCATAAACCGCTTGTTCTGCAAAAAAAGGTGTGATTTTTGGTTATTTCTTGTGCTTGCGGTAGTAGGAAAGACCGCGTTTCACGTTTTCTTTTATGGCGTTGCTCGAGTAGGTGGCGCCGCTGACGGCGTCTACTTTCTGTTTCGATGCCTCGCCGACATGCTTGCCTGTCCATTTGCCGAACATCCCTTTCTCGGCGCGCAGAAACAGGTTGTGCGACTCGCGGTTGGGAAGTGCCTCGATTTTCACAACGCGGTCGTTCTTGATGTGGATTTTCAGAGGCGTGGCGCCGGCATAGCCTTTGACGGTGGGCGCAAGTGTGGTGGTGTTGACCACGTAGGTGCCGTCGGCGCTGCGTGTCATCACATCGTCGGCGCTGCCGCCCGACATCATCGCCACCGCAGCTGTTGTCACGGCTGCGGCGGTTAGAAGTAAATTCCTTATTTTCATAATCTTAGTCGTTGTTTCTTGTTCCGAATCTTAGTCTTCGCTTATCATGCCGAGGAGTTGTTTCACCTCATAGTGCGACAGCCGTCGGCTGTCTTTCAGATGTTGTGCAAACTCGTGTGCTATTTTGCGCACCGATGGGTTGCGGAACACCTGCTCCAGATAGTTGAACGTTTCCTGAAACATGCTTCTTATCTCATCGTCATCCAATTGGCAGGTGCGTTTGCCCTCATCTGCCACGGTGCTGAAAATCGCTTTCTTGGCGTCGGCGTATTGCGTCGGCTTGCCTGCCGGCAGATTGCGGCAGAACAAGTTGGCGATGAGCATGCCTACGGTCATCTGGTAGTGCTTGAGCGTGGCGTGCCACGACTCCACGGGCGACACCGCGGGATTGCCTGAGAAATAATAGTCGGGCGTAAACGAGATGTAGCCGTGCTCATCGTCGTCAATGTCGATTTGGTAGAGCAGGTCCTCTCCGTTCCAGATTGAAATACCTATCGCCATTCCGGCGATGCCATAACATTTGTCTTCTTCGTCGTTATATTTCATCCTTTCTTTAAGTTTTTATTGACGGCGCCCTCCAGTTGGCGGAGCGCCTTTTCAAGCGTTGTGCGGCAGCAGCCCACGTTGAGCCGCATGTGGCATTCGCCTCCGGTGCCAAACATCTCGCCGTCGTTGAGGGCCAGGTGCGCCTTGTCGACAAAAAGGTCGACCAAGTCCTTGCCCTTCAGTCCCAATGCCGAGCAGTCGAGCCATACGAGGAACGACGCCTGCGGGCGCATGGCTCGGATTTGCGGTATCCGCTCCGCCAGAAATTGCTCCGTGTAGCGGATGTTGTCCTCGATGTAGCGCAGCGCCTCGTCAAGCCATCCCGCCGCTTTGGTGTAGGCGGCTTCGGTGGCTACGGTCTGCACGAATGTGGGCACGTTGTATTCATTGACTGTCAGCCAGGTGAAGAACTTGCGGCGGAGTGCCGGATTTTTCACCACACACCACGAACTTACGATGCCGGCGATGTTGAATGTCTTCGACGGCGCGCCAAACGTGACGCTGCATTGCGCTGCTGCGTCGGAAACGGAGGCAAACGGGGTGTAGCGGTTGCCAAACAGCTCAAGGTCGCCGTGGATTTCGTCGCTCGCCACCAGCACGCCGTATTCGGTGCAGAGGTCGGCAAGACGTGCCAGCTCCTCGCGGCTCCATACAAATCCGCCGGGGTTGTGCGGATTGCAGAGAATCATCATGCGCGGACGCTCCTCGGCAAACTGGCGCTCGAGCAGCTCGAAGTCCATCTCTACGTGTCCGTCGTCGCAGAAGCGCAGCGGATTTCTGACCACCTTGCGGCAGTTGCCCTCGATGATGATGCGGAACGGATGGTAGACGGGCTGTTGTATCAGCACCTTGTCGCCCTTGTCGGTAAACACCTGAAGTGCCATCGCAAGTCCGCGGACAATGCCGGGGATGAATGTCAGCTCGTCGCGCTCCACGCTGAATCCATGGCGGTTGAGCAGCCAGTCCTGTATCGACTGCCAATAACTGTCGGGTGCTATCGAATAGCCGAATACTTGGTGCTCCAGCCTGTGGCGCAGAGCGTCTGTGATGGCGGGACACACCTCGAAATCCATATCAGCCACCCAAAGCGGCAAAAGGTCGCTTCGACCGTAGTTTTGCTGCAGACCGTCGTATTTTACGCAGCCGGTGTGCCAGCGGTTGATTGTCTTGTTGAAATCCATTGCGAGACGTTTTTTGCAAACTTACACAAAAAACATAAATTTCTGCAAATATAGAACGAAAAAAGTTTGTTTATTGTCATTGAATAATGACATTATAAAAGCTACGCTTTGAATATTGAGGAAATCTGAGTAATTTTGCATATTGATGTCGGGCTTGCCCGGCAGCAAAAAAGGAGGAAAGAAATGGAAGAGAAAAATCTTGAAAAGATAGAGTCAAAGCCGGCGTTCAGGCACTCTATCCCGGTGCAGATGCGTTTTAACGACATCGATGTGCTCGGACACGTCAACAACTCTGTGTTTTTCACCTATTACGACCTCGGTAAATCGGCTTATTTCACCACCATCCGCAAAGGTCAGATGAACTGGACGCGGCCCGACGTGGTGATTGCCAACGTGAACTGCAACTTCTACGCCCCGATGCGATTCGGCGAGCCGGTGTCAGTCGTGACCCGTGTGGAGTCGATCCGCGAGAAGAGTTTCAAAGTGCACCAGCGCATCGTAAACACTGTCACGAAGGAGGTGAAGAGCGAATGCGCGACGGTGATGGTGGCGTTCGACGTGGATACGCAGGAATCGAAATGCCTTCCGGCTGCGTGGGTGAAAGCCATCTGCGAGTATGAAGGACGCAACTTGATTGAATCAAAAGACTGACAACAGATATGACAGACATCAAACAGTGTATGCGCGACATCCTCGCTCACGAAAGCCGTGCGGTGGCGGAAATCCCGGTGACCGACGGATATGAGCGTGCTGTAGGAATGATTGTGGAGCAGGTGTGGAACCGCCACGGAAAACTTATAACATCGGGCATGGGCAAGGCTGGACAGATTGCCATGAACATTGCAACGACTTTTGCGTCGACGGGAATCCCTGCCGTGTTCCTGCACCCGAGCGAGGCGCAGCATGGCGACTTGGGCGTGATGCAGGAGAACGACATCATGCTGCTGCTCTCGAATTCGGGTAAGACGCGCGAGATTGTGGAGCTGGTGACGCTTGCAAAGCGGTTGAATCCGCAGCTGCAGATTATCGTGATTACGGGAAATGCCGACAGTGAGCTGGCTCAGTCGGCGGATGTGTGCCTTTGGACGGGCAACGCTCCGGAGGTTTGTCCGCTCGGGCTGACTCCTACCACGTCGACAACGCTGATGACTGTCATTGGCGACGTGCTCGTTGTGGGAACGATGCGCACCACGGGATTCACAAAGGAGCAGTATGCGCTGCGCCATCATGGCGGGTATCTCGGCAAGAAGAGCCGTGGTGAGGAAAAGGAGGAACAACGGTGAGCAAGGTTATTGCAGTGGGACAGGCTTGCCTCGACATCCTGCATGAGGAGGGGAGGCAGGTGTGTTCGTTTGTTGGCGGACGCATTGCAAACATGGCAATGACGCTGAGCCACGATGGCGTGGAAGTGGAATTCGTAAGCGAATGTGCCACCGACGGCGTGGGCGACATGATTGTTGACACGCTGAAGAAAAACGGTGTGGGCGTGAAGTCGGTCGACCGGTTTACGGAAGGGCAGTCGCAGGTGTCGCTGATTTTCCGCGACAAGGTGGGCAACGAGCGTTTCTCGGAGTATGTGAAATACCCCGACTCGAGGTTTGACGTGTTGTGGCCGAAAATCGAGGAGAACGACATCGTGGTGTTCGGATCGTTTTTCTCTGTGGAGGAAAGCGTGCGCCAGCCGCTCTCTGAATTGTTGGCGTATGCTCAGGACCGCAAGGCGATAATCGTCTATCTGCCGGGTTTCAAGCCTGAGCTGTGCAGCCGCATAACGCGTGTGATGCCGGCTATCGTTGAAAATCTTGAGGTCGCCGATGTGGTCATCGCCCGCGAGAGCGATATGATGAAAATATTCGGAAAGGCAGATGCCCGCGCCTGCTACAACGAGCATATAAAATTTTATTGCAACAATTTCCTTTTTTCCGACAGCCGGCACAATGTGTCGCTGTTCACCAAAAGCGGTGTGCTGACGCGTGAGTCAGACGGGACGCCCGACGCCGCACATCGTCTGGAATGCGATGCGCGTCTGGTGGCTCGGTTTGTTGAGGGAATGCTGCGCCACGGGCTTACGCGCGACGGTCTTGACACGACAGGCGCGGACGAATGGGAAGATATAATGAAAAAATAGAACAAAGATATGTCTGTAGAAATCAGAGTTATACCGAAGGATAAGAAGTCACTGAAAAAGTTTGTGCAGTTTGGCACGGATATGTATAAAGGCAACGACTGCTTTGTGCCGCCGTTGCGCATGGACGATGTCAACACGCTGTCGCCCGACGTGAACCCTGCGTTTGAGTTGTGTGATGCCGAGTATTTTATGGCTTTCCGCGACGGCAAGCCTGTGGGACGCATCGCTGCAATCATCCATCGCCTCTCAAACGAGCAGCGAGGCAAGAAGGAGATGCGTTTCGGATTTGTGGAGTTTATCGATGATGAGGAAGTGTGCGACGCGCTTTTCAACGCTGCCATAGCATGGGGCAAGGAGCGCGGAATGGAAACGATTATTGGTCCGCTCGGATTTTCCGATATGGACTATGAGGGAATGCTTATTGAGGGCTTCAATGAATTGTCGACGATGGCCACTATCTACAACTACCCATACTATCCCAAGCACATGGAGCGCATGGGATTTGAAAAACGCGCCGACTGGGTGGAATTTCAGATGACCGTGCCCGACGCTATCCCTGAGAAGCATCAGCGCATCGCCGAGATAGTGAAGAAGAAATATGGGCTGCACGTGGAGAAATACACCAACCGCAAGAAGGTTGTCCGCGAGGTGGGACGTCCGTTCTTCGACCTTATCAACGAGGCTTATGCCGAGCTGTTTGAGTTTACCAAACTGACTGACCGTCAGATTGACTATTATGTGAAGATTTATCTGCGCCTGTTGCGCCTCGACCTGCTCTGTGTGATAAAAGACTCCAACAACGAGGTTATCGGTGTGGGCGTGGCTTTGCCGTCGTTGTCGCGGGCGCTGCAGAAGTCGCATGGACGAATGTTGCCGTTCGGATGGTGGCATCTGATGCGTGCCATGTATTTCAACGTGACCGACACGGTCGACCTTCTGCTTGTGGCTATCAAGCCGGAATATCAGAGCAAGGGCGTAAACGCATTGCTGTTCACCGACTTGATTCCGTATTTCCAAAAATATGGGTTCAAATATGCCGAGAGCAATCCGGAGTTGGAGCTGAACACGAAGGTGCAGTCGCAGTGGCAATATTTCGAGACGCGCCAGCACAAGCGTCGTCGTGCTTTTGGTAAGAAAATATAGAACGTAGGTCTAAGAGAAAAACAATCGGCGGCGGATGCTCCATATTGCGGGTCTCGCCGCCGATGTTTTTAGCTGGTCGACTTTGGACGCTTTTGTTGTCTATGCTCGCAATAATGTATACCTTTGCAACCATAATAATGATAAAAAACAGAGAATAATGGCTGGATTAAAATCATTGGTAAAAGACACTGCCATCTATGGTGTCAGTTCTATCGTAGGGCGATTTCTAAACTATCTTCTTGTGCCTATCTACGTCACGGCGATGTCGGCACGTTCGGGTGGCTATGGCGTTGTCACCGAGGTGTATGCATGGGTGGCGTTGCTGATGGTGATTCTCACCTATGGAATGGAAACCACATTTTTCCGCTATGTGAACAAGGCGGAGGAGAATCCGCGCAGGGTCTATTCAACAACGCTGATTATGGTGGGGTCCACGTCGCTGCTGTTTGTGGCGCTCGGACTGGCGTTTCTGCCGCAGATTGCTGGTGCCATGGGCTATGCCGACCATCCTTCGTATATAGGTATGATGATGGGTGTTGTGGCGATGGACGCTTTCCAATGCATCCCGTTCGCTTATCTGCGCTACCGCAAGCGCCCGTTTCACTTCGTGGCGTTGAAGCTGCTCTTCATTGTGCTCAACATAGCGTTAAACATTGTCTACTACGTGTTTCTCGGAGGCAGCGATGTGGCTTATGCCTTCCTGTTCAACCTTGTCTGCACCGGCACGATAATGCTGCTGATGCTGCCGCTCATAAAGCTTGGCGGCGGTTTCGACTGGCAGTTGGCGAAGCGTATGCTCAACTATTCTTATCCGATACTGATTCTTGGTATTGCTGGAATCCTTAATCAGGTGGCTGACAAGATTATATTCAGCCATGTCTATGTTGGCAGCGATGCAAAGATGCAGCTCGGCATCTACGGCGCGGCGAGCAAGATTGCCATGATTATGGCTTTGCTGACACAGGCTTTCCGCTATGCCTACGAGCCGATTGTGTTCAGCAAGAGCCGCGACAAGGACAGCAAGGAGTTTTACGCCAAGGCGATGAAATATTTTGTGATCTTCACGCTGCTGGCATTCCTTTGCGTGGTGTTCTACATCGATGTGCTCAAACACGTCATTGCCCCGAATCCGGAATATTGGGCTGGATTGCGTGTGGTGCCGATTGTGATGGCGGCGGAAATTCTGATGGGCGTTTATTTCAACTTGTCGTTCTGGTACAAGCTCATCGACAAGACGCTTTGGGGCGCGTTGTTCTCTTTTGTGGGATGCGCCGTGCTGATTGCCATGAATGTGCTGCTTGTGCCCAAGTTCGGATATATGGCATGCGCCTGGGCTGGCGTGGCCGGCTATGGCGTGGCTATGGTGATGTCTTATGTTGTAGGACAGAAGAAAAATCCTATCGACTACGATTTGAAGTCGATTCTCTCATACGTAGCCGTGGCTGCGGTGCTTTATTTTGTGGCTGAATATCTGAAAGTTGGCAACACGATGCTGCAACTTGTGGTCAACACCGCAATGCTTTGTGTGTTTGCCATGATGATTGTTAAAAAAGAGCATCTCAACATCGGTGCGATGCTGCGGAGGGGACGCAAATGAAAGTGGTGATTCTCAACACTGCCGATGCCCATGGCGGCGCAGCTATTGCCAGCTGGAGGCTTCTGCACGCCCTTGTCGGGGAGGGTGTTGATGCCCGTATGCTTGTTGTCGACCGCACTACGGCCGACCCGCTTGTCGATGTGGCGGGAACAGCGGAGCAGCGCCGTTGGGCTTTCCTGCGCGAGCGCATAGGCATCTTCGCCGCAAACGGCTTGAACCGCCGCGACCTGTTTAAGGTGTCGACGGCGCGCTATGGTGTCGATGTGCTGTCGCATCCGTGGCTGCGTTCAGCCGATGTGGTGTGTCTCAATTGGATAAACCAGGGGATGCTGTCGCTCACCGACGTTGGGCGACTTGCCGCAATGGGAAAGCGGTTGGTGTGGACGCTGCACGATATGTGGTGCATGACGGGAATCTGCCACCATGCCTATGGTTGCGATGGCTATGAGCGCGAGTGCGGACATTGCAGGTTTATGCGTTTCCCTTATGGCAACGACCTGTCGCACCGTGTGTGGAAGCGGAAAAAACGCGTATACGACAATGCCGACATCCATTTTGTGGCTGTCAGCGGATGGCTTGCCGACTGTTGCCGCCGCAGCGCGCTGCTTGAGGGCAGGGCGGTGTCGGTGATCCACAATGCGATGGCGGTTGACAGCTACAGTTGGCAGCGTACAGGAAACAAGGACAAGAAGGTGGTGACGATGGGTGCGGCGCGACTTGACGACCCCGTGAAAGGGTTCGGACTGCTCATCGAGGCGGCAAACGTCATAGCCGACAGTCATCCCGACTGCAACATCGAGTTGCAGCTTTTCGGCTCTATCCGCGACGAGTCGCTGCTCGGACAGATACGACTGCCTTACCGGTGGGTTGGCGCGGTGGCTCCTGAAAAGGTGGCAGACCTGATGGCGGCAGGCGATGTGGTTGTGTCGTCGTCACATTTCGAGACGTTTGGCATGACGCTTGCCGAGGGACAGGCTGCCGGATGCCTTGCCGTGGCGTTTGACCACGGAGGCCAGTCGGACATAATCACGCATCGGCGCGACGGATGGCTCGCCGCCTATCCCGACGCCGACAGCCTTGCCGAGGGCATCTTGTGGGCGGTGTCGCAGAGTGTCGACCGCAAGGCTCTCCACGACAGCGTGGCGGCGCGGTTTTCATACGGCGCAGTGGCGCGTAAGTATATAGATTTGTTCAACGAATTATTGAGAAAGGAATAGAAATATGGTGACAATACTGTTTCACGACACGATTTTCGGACCAATCCACAGCCGCAGGCTCGGCACGTCGCTCGGCGTTAACCTGATGCCCAACGATGGTAAAATCTGCTCGTTTGACTGCCTGTACTGCGAGGCTGGCTACAATGCCCAGGGCGCGGGAAAGGCTGGTATAAGCACCCGCGAGGAGGTGCGCGCGGCTCTGGAAGACAAACTGAAGGCGATGCATGCCGCCGGCGACCGTCTTGACGTAATCACTTTCTCAGGCAACGGCGAACCAACGTTGCATCCTGACTTCGGAGGTGTGGTCGACGATGTGATAGCATTGCGCAACAAGTATTACCCTTCGGTGAAAATCAGCGTTTTGTCAAATTCCACGATGATTGACCGTCCGGCTGTTGCCGAGGCGCTTCTGAAGGTGGACAACAACATTCTGAAGCTTGATTCGGCGGTTGACGCCACGATGCGCCTTATCGACCGTCCGGCAAACAGGGAGTTTACGGTGGAGCACGTGGTTGGACATCTTAAAAAATTCCGCCATCAGTGCATCGTCCAGACTATGATGGTGCGTGGCGAGCACGACGGCGTGCGCATCGACAACACCACCGACGCCGAGATTCAGGCGTTGCTGAAGGCTTATCTTGAGATTGAGCCGGCAGAGGTGATGCTCTACTCGCTTGATCGCCCCACACCGGAGCAGCGCCTGCAGAAAGTGGAGCGCGACGAGTTGGAACGCATCGCAGAAGTGTTCCGTCAGAAAGGTATTAAAGTACAAGTAAATTAAGACAATATGATATATCCAAAGCCATTAAGACAAGGCGATGCCGTGGCGATTCTCTCGCCGGCAAGTGCAATCAAACCGGAGCTGGTCGACAGCGCATGCCGGACAATCGAGAGTTGGGGATTCCGCCCCGTGGTGAGTCGGCACTGCAAAGGCGTGAACGGTTCGTACAGCGGAACGGCGGAAGAGCGTATAGCCGACATCCGTCAGGCGCTCGCCGACCCGTCGGTGCGTGCCATAATGTGCAGCCGTGGCGGATACGGAGTGGTGCATCTGCTCGAGCATTTCGAGCCGGGATTGTGGAGCCGCGACCCTAAATGGGTGATGGGATTCAGCGACATCTCGGCCTTCCATGCAGCGTTGGCCCGCGATGGCGTGGCAAGCATACACTCGCTGATGTGCAAGCATCTGACCGAGCGTCCCGACGACGAATGCAGCCGCGCGCTCCGCGACATCCTTACCGGCACCATGCCCGACTATGAAGTGGCGGCCGACCCTCACAACCGTCTTGGCGAGGCTGAAGGCAGAATTTACGGAGGCAATATCGCCGTGCTGAGCGGACTGCTGTCCACACCGTTCAACTTGCTCCGCAAGGACCACATCCTCTTCATTGAGGACATCGACGAGGCTATCTACAGCATAGAGCGCATGCTCTACCATCTGCGTCTTAACGGCACGCTTGCCTCTACGCGTGCGTTGATTGTTGGGCAGTTCACCGAATACAAGCCGTCGAAGGACTTCGACAATATGTACGATATGGTGCAGCGGATGGTTGCCGACTACGATTTCCCGGTGGCTTACAACTTCCCGGTGGGGCATGTCGACTACAACCTTCCAATCATCGAAGGCGCCAATGCCCACCTTGTCGTGACCCCCGACAAAGTGCGCCTCACGCTGTCAAAATAATATGGCCGTTAGAAAAAATATTTATGTCGTTTGATATGGAAAATACAAGAATACATAAGTTGCCATATGACGAGAAAGACATTGTGTCAATCTTCAATTATAGCAAGAAGCTGGTTGGCAAGACCCTTCGGGACTTTGTGCATGAATATCATGATTTGTCGGGAAAAGGGGGATTTGGTCAACTTGTGGAGAAATTGTATTTTAAGTACGATATAAATAGTAGACAAGAAGCTGATTTTGCTTTTGTAAATGCCGAATTGAAATGCACACCCTTGAAAAAGTCAAGAGAAAATGAGTTGCTTATAAAGGAGCGTCTGGTGTGCAGTATGATTAATTATCAGGAAGACTGGGACAAAGCGTTCGAAAACTCTCATTTCTATCAGAAGTGCTTGATAATGTTACTGTTGTTTTATCTGCATAATCCTTCTGTCCCAAAACTTGATTTGGAATTTGTTTTTGCTGTTTTATGGAAGATTCCAGAAAAAGACTTGCTTATAATCAAGCAGGATTACGATGTTATAATCAATAAGATAAGCAAAGGTCTTGCACACACCTTGTCGGAAGGAGACACTATGTATCTTGGTGCATGCAGAAAAGGGCAGAAAGGTGATTCCCTAATGCCACAACATGGGAATGAGCAGGGTGCACCTCGTCGGGCTTGGAGTTTGAAAACCGCGTATATGCGAACAGTGCTGGCAGAGGTTAAAAAGAGGAACAAGGCTGGCGCTTATTGCAACTTTGAATTGCTTGATGCGCAAAAAGATGCAATGTTTTCTGTGCAAGAGCTCAGATGTCAAACGGTAGACAGTATTGTACAGACCCGATTTAAGCCATTCTTGGGCAAGACGTATTCTGAAATTTTGGAAGCGATAGGCGAAAAAGAAACAACATCTAAGTCGAAGTATTTTAAATTGGCCAATGCGATAGCAGGATGTGGCAAAGTGGCAAATGTGAATCGTTCGGAAGAATTTATAAAGGCAGGACTGACAATGAAGACAATACGTCTTTCAAAAAATGGAAGACTTAAAGAAAGTATGTCTTTTGAAAATATTGATTATCAAGAAGTTTTTGCGAATGAGAATTGGACCGAGTCAAGGTTGTATGAATTGTTTTCAAGCAGATTCTTGTTTGTCGTGTTTAAAGAAACAGACGGAAAAATTTTATTGCCATCAGGAAAAGAAGAGCCAGAATACAAATTGGAGAAAGTGGCATTTTGGACAATGCCTCAGTCGGATTTGAGAATAGCAGAGGAATATTGGGAGAATATTAGAAAGAGTGTGGTTGAGAATCATATTTCGGCTGAATATTTTTGGAAGCAGAACGACAACAAATGTTTTCATGTGCGTCCGAAGGCAGTCAATTCTTCTGACAAGGCACAAAATCCAAACGGCGGAGTCGTCAACAAATATTGCTATTGGTTTAACGCCAAGTATGTTAAGAAAATCATAGATAATGAAATATAGTGAATTAGAATATATAGAATTCCCAGAGGAGTGTATGTTTGCAGAGCCGATTGTGGCTTATTCGCGAGATGCGCATAAACGGGTCCGACAGCTTGGTTTGTTCGATACACAAACGTGTGGTACAGAGGCTGGTGATATTCGGGTTGTTGAATTATTTGCTGGAGTCGGAGGATTTCGGGTTGGAATGGAACGCGCTTCAAAGTCTTACAAGGTGGTTTGGAGTAATCAATGGGAACCATCGACAAAACGACAAGACGCAAGTTTGATTTATTGCCGCCGTTTTGGGTCTGATGGACATTCGAATGAAGATATATCTGCAGTTCCCACAGCGGAGATACCCGACTGCGATTTACTATGTGGAGGATTTCCTTGTCAGGATTATTCTGTAGCAACAACATTAAGTCGGTCGGGTGGAATTGATGGGAAAAAAGGTGTTCTTTGGTGGCAGATATATAGAATTCTTGAAGAAAAAGGGGAGAAGCGTCCAAAATATCTTATGCTGGAGAATGTTGACAGACTTCTGAATTCTCCTGCAACACAAAGGGGTCGTGATTTTGCAATCATACTTGCGTCATTGTCGGATCTGGGATATACGGTGGAATGGCGTGTGATAAATGCAGCTGAGTATGGTATGCCACAGCGTCGTAGGCGCACATATATAGTGGCATATAAGGACGATACAAATTTGCATAGACAGTTTTATGTTGTTGAAAATAAATTCTTGTGGGTTTTGCACGATGGAGTTATGGCACAGGCATTTGCTTGTGAACAAAAAAACGCACAAATTTCAGAATTTGAGATAAAAGGAGATTTGGTTGAGGTCTCAAAATCATTCAATGTTGGAATGAAAACAAGTCCGTTTGGAAATTCTGGAGTAATGAGTGGCAGAAAAGTTTACTCTTTAGATACAACCCCGATTTATAACGGACATTATATTTCTCTTGGAGAGGTTCTGGTCGATGATGAGAGCATTCCGGATAGCTTCTATATTTCAGAGGAAGACCTTCCTAAATGGGAATATCAAAAAGGGCAAAAATCCTTGAAACGGGTAAACAAAACCACGGGTTATGAGTATAACTATAGTGAAGGTGCGATGGCTTTTCCAGATGCGTTGGACAAAGCATCGAGGACAATAATAACTGGAGAGGGCGGTGCAGGGCCGTCTCGCTTCAAGCATATTATAAAAACAAAGTCTGGGCGATACCGTCGTCTTGTACCTGTTGAATTGGAACGTTTGAATATGTTCCCTGACAATCACACGTTTGGGGCAAGTGATATGCGCCGGGCATTTCTGATGGGAAATGCTCTTGTCACGGGCATTGTTGAGGATATTGCATTGGTGTTGAAAAACAGAATGTAATGTTGTCAGAAACATGGCCAAATCGCCAAGTAAAACATGGCCAAATCGCCAAGTAAAACATGGCCAAATCGCCAAGCGAAAGTGTGTAAAAGTCTGCTTGTGTGTAGGTTAAATGATTTGCTTGCATAAGCAAAAAATGAACAAAAAAAGCACGAAAAAGGGTGCTTGAAAGATTAGTATGGTTGACACAATGACAGCCGAGCAACGGCATCGCTGCATGTCGCACATCCGCAGCCGCGACACGCGTCCGGAAACGATGGTGCGCCACTACCTGTTTTCCCGTGGATTCCGCTATCGCAAGAACGTGCGCGCTCTGCCGGGCACGCCCGACATTGTGCTTGGCCGCTACCGTACGGTGATTTTCGTAAACGGATGTTTCTGGCATGGGCATGAGGGGTGCCGCTATTTCCGCCTGCCGAAGACAAATGCCGGCTTCTGGCAGCAGAAGATTGAGCGCAATCAGGCGCGTGATGCCAGGGACCGGATGGAGTTGAGGCGTATGGGCTGGCACGTGATCCAGGTGTGGGAATGCCAGCTGAAGCCTCGCGAACGAGCCGCTACGTTGCGCAGCATCGAGCAGACGCTCTGTGGCATCTATCTCGACGACAATGCAGTGGAGCGAACCGACATTTCCCTTGCCGCCGAGGATGAAACGCCGTATAATAATTCTCTCCACAATAAATGAGTTATTTTATTTTGCATTACCTTTGTAGAGCGAAACAAAAAAACGTACATACTATGTCAACAGAATTGAGAGCCCAGGAAGGGCATAAGGCTAATTTGCCAAAATTGGACGGTTTCAGCGTCGGAATTGTCGTGGCTGAGTGGAATCCACAAGTGACGGAGGCTTTGTTGAAGGGCGCGCTCGACGTGTTTCATGCCGAGGGCTACACCGACGACAATATCCACGTTGAGCATGTACCGGGTACGGTGGAGCTTACTTATGGCGCGGCGTGCATGATCGACAATGTCAATGTCGAGGCTGTGATTGTGATTGGCTGCGTGATTCGTGGCGGCACACCGCATTTCGACTATGTTTGCGACAGTGTGACTCAAGGCGTGGCTCAGTTGAATGCAAACGGCGAGGTGCCGGTTGTGTTTGGCGTGCTTACCACCGACAATGAGGAGCAGGCTCTTGAGCGTGCCGGCGGTGCGCTTGGCAACAAGGGCGCGGAGGCTGCCGAGGTGGCTATAAAAATGGCGGACTTCACTCGCCGCATGCGTCAGGAATAAGCGGAAGTGACAAAGAATTTAACGAGGCGGAGGCTCATTTTTACGGGCTGCCGTCTCGTTTTTGTTTTCAGTGGAAAACGATGTCGGAGATGACGTCGGCTCCTGTGATTTCATTCAGGCGTTTCACCAAATGGCTGCGGTTGAGCATCAGCTCGTTGCGCAGCGGAGCGGAAACAATGACCACATGCAGCACGCGGTCTTTTATCCAGCGGCGCACCGTCTGCCGGTTGATGTATTCGCCCACCACGTCGGGCCAGAAGGCTACAAGGCGTTGCTGGTTGGCATTGTCGTCGAGAGCCGCAGGGTCGAGAAACTGGCGCATCACGTCGCCTAAGAGCACGGGGTCGCGGCGTTTCATTGTATGCCTCCTTCCTGACGGCACACACCGTTGTCGACCGTGAAAATGCGGTAGTCGCTACCCACCGCCTCCACAGTCTCGTCGAGGTGCTGGCGGTTGGTGTCTGACACAAAAATCTGCCCGAAAGCCGGTTCCGACACGATGCGCATAATGTTTGCCACGCGGTTTGCGTCAAGTTTGTCAAAAATATCGTCAAGCAGCAGAATCGGAGTCTGTCCGCATTCCGTTTTCAGAAAGTCGAACTGGGCGAGGCGCAGCGCGATTGTGTAGGTCTTGCACTGTCCTTGCGAGCCCGTGCGGCGCATCAGCTCGTCGCCGAGCATCAGCTCGATGTCGTCGCGGTGCACGCCCATCGACGTGTGTCCAAGCACGCGGTCGCGTTCCAGATTCTGACGCAGCACTTCCGCCATTGTCTGAGTGTTGAGCACGCTGCGGTAGTCGAGCCTCACCTGCTCGTTGCTGTCGGAGATGGTGTTGTAGTAGCGCATGAAGATTGGAGTGAACCTTTCAATCCATTGCTGGCGAGCCTTGTGGATGGCTGCCGCCGCCTGGCAAAGGAAAGTGTCGACGGTTTCGAGCAACAGAGGGTCGGCGATGCCCTGTTTCAGCATCGCGTTGCGCTGTTCGAGCGCACGGTTGTAGCCAATCAGCTGCTCCAGATATTCGTGGTTCCCCTGCGATATTATCCGGTCGATCAGTCGTCGCCGCTCCTCGCTGCCGCCGGCGATAAGATTCCAGTCGCTCGGAGTGACCATCACAAGCGGTAGCAGCCCGATGTGTTCGCTCTGCCGGCGGTATTCCTTCCCGTTGCGTTTCACGGATTTCTTCTTTCCGCGCTGCAGCGCGCACGAAATCTGCTCCGTTTTTCCGCTCCGCACATACTCGCCCTGCAGCAGCATGAACTCTTCGCCGTAGCGCACGGTTGTTGCGTCGGTTCGCGCGAGGCTGCTTTGACAGAAACTGAGATAGAAAATCGCGTCGAGCACGTTGGTTTTGCCCATACCGTTGTTGCCCAGCAGGCAATTCACCTTCGGGGAAAAATTGAGTGTTGCCTCGGCGATGTTCTTATAGTTCAATATCGACAGTTTCGACAGTATCATAAGTGCAAAAATAACGATTTTTCCGCAACTGTCTGCAATGCCGTGTCGTTTTTAAATTGATTTTGACTGTGGAAAGCGAAAAAAAAGTTATCTTTGTCATATGGAAAGTTATATAGTATCGGCAAGAAAATACCGCCCTTCGACGTTCAAGTCGGTGGTGGGTCAACACGCTCTCGTCAACACGTTGAAAAACGCCGTCAAGTCGGGACGTCTGGCGCATTCCTACCTGTTCTGCGGGCAGCGCGGAGTGGGCAAGACAACGATGGCACGCATCTTTGCGAAAGCCATCAACTGTGAGCATCTGACGGCCGACGGCGAGCCTTGCAACGAGTGCGAGTCGTGTCGCGCGTTCAACGAGCAGCGGTCGCTCAACATCATTGAGCTCGACGCCGCGTCAAACAACAGCGTCGACGACATCCGCCAGCTGACCGACCAAGTGTTGGTGCCGCCAGTCACGGGCCGCTACCGCGTGTTTATCGTCGATGAGGTCCACATGCTTTCCGCTGCGGCGTTCAACGCCTTTTTGAAGACGCTTGAGGAGCCGCCTAAATACGTGATTTTCATTCTTGCCACCACGGAACGGCAGAAAATTCTGCCAACGATTCTTTCTCGATGCCAGAAATATGACTTCCAGCGCATCACGCCCTCCGACATCGCCGAGCAGCTGAAATATGTTGCCGACCATGAGGGTTACACAACCGAGCCGGAGGCTCTTAACGTGATAGCGCAGAAGGCCGACGGCGCTATGCGCGACGCCCTGTCGATATTCGACCAGGTGGCAGCCGCATCGATGGGCAACATCACCTATCGTGCCGCCATCGACAATCTCAACGTCCTTGACTACGACTATTATTTCCGTCTTGTCGACGCTTTTGCCGACAACAATGTCGAGCAGTCGCTCCTCGTCTACAAAGACGTGCGCGACCACGGTTTTGACTCGAGGGTGTTTATCAACGGTGTTGCGGCGCATCTGCGCGAACTTGTCGTGGCCCACTCGCCGGAACTGGTGCCGCTGATGGAAGTGACAGGCGAGATAGCGGAACGCTACAAGCAGCAGGCGGCACGCTGTCCGCTTGGCAAACTGTATCAGGCGATGGATCTCTGCAACACGTGCGACCTTAACTATATCAATGCAACCAACAAGCGTTTCATTGTCGAACTTACGCTTATCAAGATATGCCAACTCTTTGGCGGAGAGACAGCCGCTCCGACCGCTTCGCAACCGCTGAGAAAGGTTGCTCCGGCAGCCCCTGCTGCACCGGCACCGCAGCGCCAGGTAGCTCCCGCGCCAGCACCGCAACCGGTTCAGGCGGCTCCACAACCGCAGGCGCCTGTAGCGCAGCCCGTGCGTCCGGTGCGGCCAGCACCGGCACCACGCCCTCAGGCAACGCCCGGCGGCAAGGTGGCGGGCTTGTCGTCGGTGTCGATAAAGGCGCCTATTTCCGGCACTGCCGTGCCACAAAGTCAGCAGCCGGCAGGCAGCAATGCCGCCGAGACTGAAAAAAAAAATGACATCCGGCCGCTGAATTCTCCGCGCAGTGAGGCTTATACCGACGACGCTTTTCGGGAAGGATGGCGCGAGTTTGTGCGTCAGCATGAAAAAGAGGCGATGCTCTACAACGCTATGATCAAGGGATTTCCGAGTGCCACAGGCGAGCCTTTCCATTATGAGTTTGTTGTCGACAATCCGGCGCAGAAGGATAAAATCGAGTCGTTTATGCCCGACATTCTCCAGTCGCTCCGCAACTTCGTCAGCAACGACAGCGTCATGCTCTCGGTGAAGGTGAGAGAGCGTCAGCCTGGCGAAAAAATTTGGAATCAGACAGAGCTTATGAAAGAGGCTGCGGAACGCAACCCCAAAGTGCTCGAGTTTATAAAGAAATATCAACTAAGCCTCGCCTAATCGATGGCGTGGCGGCAAACAACATAGAATGACAAAAAAGGTATTGGTCACAGGCGCCGGCGGATTTATCGGCGGATTTATTGTCGAGGAGGCGTTGAGGCGCGGCTACGACGTGTGGGCGGCGGTCAGAGCCACCACATCGCGTGAGTTTCTGAAAGACAGCCGCATCAATTTTGTGGAACTCGACTTTACCGACGGGGATAAATTCAAATCCACCATCGAAGCCCAATTGCGGCAGCATGGCGCGTGGGACTATGTGGTGCACAATCTCGGCGCTACCAAATGTGTCAATTTCAACGACTTCAACCGTGTGAACTACGGCTGCCTGCGGCTGCTTGTCGACACGTTGCGCTCGCTCGATGCCGTGCCCGACGGATTCGTGATGATGAGTTCGATGGGAGTGCTCGGTGTGGGCGATGAGAAAGGCTACACGCCCTTCACGGCTGACAGCATACCGATGGCAAATACAAAATACGGCTTGTCGAAACTCAAAGCCGAGACCTATCTGCAGTCGATAGCCGGCTTTCCGTATATAGCCATGCGCCCTACGGGAGTCTACGGTCCGCACGAGCGTGATTATTATCTGATGGTTAAGTCGATAGCGCAAGGTTTTGACTTCAGCGTAGGCTACCGTCGCCAACTGCTCACGTTTGTCTATGTCAAGGATCTTGCGTCGGCGGTGTTTGACGCGCTGGAATCCGGCGTGCGCCGCAAGTTGTATCTGCTTACCGACGGCAAAACATACACCCAGAGCGAATTCCGCAGCATCGTCAAGCATCTGCTTGGCAAGCGGTTTGTGGTCCCCGTGAAAGCCCCGTTGTGGATTGTCGGGATAGTATGCGCCATTGCCGAACGCATTGCCGCTGCAAAGGGCAAGGCAAGCACACTCAACCGCGACAAATATAAAATCCTGCGCCAGCGCAACTGGACGTGCGACATCACGCCCGCTGTCAACGACTTCGGCTACCATCCGCGCTACGACCTGCGTCAGGGTCTGGAAGAAACCATACGCTGGTATCGCGACAACGGCTGGCTGTAGACACTCAATTGACTTTTGCCATGGAAATGCTGATGCAATATATGTGGGAACACCGTCTGTGGGGCGCGCGCGAGCTCGCCACCAACGACGGACGCCGTGTGCGTGTCATCGACCCGGGCAGGCGCAACACAGACGCCGGCCCCGACTTCTTCAATGCCAAGGTGGAGATTGACGGCTGTCTGTGGGCGGGAAACGTGGAAATCCACTATCGCGCCTCCGACTGGCACCGTCATGGGCACGACGACGATCCGGCATACGATACCGTTGTGCTGCACGTCGTGGCAAAAGACGACGCTCCGGTGGTGCGCGCCAACGGCGAGCGCATCCCGCAAATGGTGATGGAATGCACCGCAGAAATCGCCGACCGCTATGCCGCGCTCGTGAATTCCACCGTGGAATTGCCATGTCGCCAGGTGATACGCGAAATGACAAGTCTCGATGTGGCGGAATGGGTGCAGTCGCTCATCTTCGAGCGGCTTGCCGACAAGAGCCGCCGCGTGAAGGGCTTGCTGGACCGTTTCCACGGCAGTTGGGAAGACACCTGCTACGTCACGCTCGCACGCACCATCGGATTCGGCACCAACAGCGATGCCTTCGAACTGCTTGCCAAAAGCCTTCCGCTCAACCTGCTGCACAAGCACGCCGACTCATTGCTGCAGCTTGAAGCGCTGTTTTTCGGGCAGGCAGGACTGCTCGACCGTCCAGCCACCGACCGCTATCAAGAGCAATTGCAGCGCGAATATGCGTTTCTCAGCACCAAATTCTCACTGCGCCGCCCTGAAGGACTTGTGTGGAAGGCATTCCGTATGCGTCCGCAGAACTTCCCGTGGCGCCGCATCGCCCTGCTTGCCCATTTTGTGCACGACGGCTTCCGCCTGATGGCAGACCTGCTTGAAGCCAAAGGCGACGAGCAGCGTCTCCGCGACCTTTTCAGCGTGGCGCTCACTGGCTATTGGAGCAACCATTACACGTTCGGTCGTGAGAGTCAGGAGACGCAGGCAGCCCTTGGGCGCAGCAGCGTCGACATCGTGCTAATCAACACCGTCGCACCGCTCTACTACACGTATGCCGAAACCGCCGACGACTACGATTGGACGGAACGAGCCGTTGCCTTGCTTGAGAATCTAAAACCAGAACACAACCATATCACCACAATGTTTGGCAACGCCGGCATGAAGATTGACAATGCCATGGTGTCGCAGGCGGTGATACAGCTGCGCAACGCCTATTGTCTGCCCCACAAATGCCTCTATTGCCTCGCCGGACACAAGATGCTGGCCGCAAAATAGTCGATTAGTCGTATTTCTTGGCATATTGGTCTTTTGGCGCTGAACAAAAAAGCCAATGGGATGTTCTTTGGACATAAGACCAAACTAAAACAAAATTTTATGAAAAAATTTATCTTATCAGCGATTTTAATCGTAAGTGCAGTGATTGGAATGAACGCGCAGGATGTTGCGTTGAGTATAAATGCCGGAGTAGGCACATCAACATGGGTTGGCGACCACTCATCAGGCACATCTCCACGTTTCGCCTATCGTGTTGGCCTTGGCGTGGATATGCCGATTCAGGGACGCTTCGGCTTCCGCACAGGTGTGAACTTCGAACAGATAGGAACAAATGTTGATACAAAGGACATTGCCAAAGATCTTGACACACACGTAAATCAGATGTATCTTGAGGTGCCATTGATGGGAACAATGCGTTTCGGTTTGAAGAACGCCGATGTGGTGTTTAATGCCGGTCCGTATCTCGCAGTCGGTGTAGGCGGCAAGACAAAAGCGTCTTATCGTGGTGAAAGTGTGTCGGAAAAAACATTCGGCGACGACGGTTTGAACCGATTTGATATGGGTATGGGCATCGGCCTCGGATTGGAGTTCGACCGATTCCTTGTAGGACTTGACACCCGCTACGGCTTCCTGCATATTGCAGACAACACAAAGGCTTACAACATTGCCTTGTTTTTCAACGTAGGATATAAATTCTAAAAAATAAAGACATAACTTTTTCCCGGGTGGACAGGATGCCTGTCTGCCCGATTTTTTTATGCCTACGGCTGGCGTTTTTGCCAACTGAGGAAACGAAAACGCGCCAACTGAGGAAATGAAAATGCGCCAACTGAGGAAACGAAAATGCGCCAACTGAGGAAACGAAAACGCGCCAACTGAGGAAACGAAAACGCGCCAACTGAGGAAATATATAAAAAAATAATTATATTTGCAGTCTAAATCAGTTACTTATGGAAATGGAATACAAGCATAGGATAGCCGATGGCATTTTGGAGAAAAAACTTAGGAGTAAAGGTGCGGTTCTTATAGAGGGCCCTAAATGGTGTGGTAAGACAACAACCGCGGAACAACAGGCACGAAGCATCCTGTATATGGACAATCCAGCCTCGTTTGAATCCAATTTGCAGATGGCTGAAATAGATCCAGGCATTTTGCTTGAAGGGGATACGCCAAGGCTTGTTGATGAATGGCAGTTGGCTCCAAAATTGTGGGACACCATGAGGTTTGAGGTTGACCATAGGCATCAGGTCGGACAATTCATACTTACGGGTTCTGCCGTTCCCTCGGATGAAGAATCCATGAAACATTCCGGGACAGGCAGGTTCAGCTGGTTGACGATGCGACCGATGAGTCTATATGAGTCGGGCGAGTCAAATGGAAAAGTAAGTTTGTCGCATTTGTTTGAGTCGCGCGAGAACATTGTTGCAACGAATAGCCTAAGAATAGACGACATTGCTTTTTTGATTTGTCGTGGAGGATGGCCTTTCGCATGCAGCTTGCAAGGAGACGCCGCGCTTGCTCAAGCGTTTGACTATGTTGATGCCGTAATAAAAAAAGACGTGTCGCGGGTTGACGGCACAAACCGGAATATAACAACAACGAGATTGTTGATGCGTTCCTATGCCCGGAACCAAGGTTCGCAAGCAACGATAGGCACAATCGTTGCTGATATGATGACAAATGATGAGAATGAAATAGGGATCAAAACGGCAGGTAGTTATTTGGATGCTCTTCGAAAAATTTTTGTGATAGAAGATAGCGAAGCGTGGAATCCGAATTTGCGCTCAAAAACAGCCATACGCACAGCAAATACCAGATATTTCATAGACCCATCAATTGGAACGGCTGTCTTGGGTCTTGGCCCGAAAGACCTAATCAACGACCTAAATACGATGGGTTTGTTTTTTGAAACTCTTTGTGTGCGCGATCTCCGTATATTTGCCGATGCTTTGGATGGACAGGTGTTTCATTATAGAGACAAGAGTGGGCTTGAATGTGATGCCGTAATACATCTTCGCAATGGTCGCTACGGTCTTGTGGAAATCAAGCTTGGAGGAGACCGATTAATCAACGAGGGAGCGTCGAACCTTCTTGCCCTTGTCGATAAAATAAATACAGACAAGATGAAAGAACCATCGTTCTTAATGGTTCTTACTGGTACTGGCGATTTTGCCTATCGTAGAAAGGATGGTGTTTATGTTGTGCCAATCGGATGCCTTAAAGATTGACCAAAACAGTTTGTCTTGGCTGGCGTTTTTGCCAACAGAGGAAACAAAAACGCGCCAACTGAGGAAACAAAAATGCGCCAACTGAGGAAACGAAAATGCGCCAACTGAGGAAATGCGGTTTGTTTATAATTGATAATCAGGTGTTTGTGCTTTGATAGAAAATAGTGGCAAAAACTGAAATTTTGACTGTTTTTTTGTGGTTGATTTTGACCGCGAGTGCGCCGGGTTACGACAAAGAGTCATCGCTCCGCGGCGATAGCCAAAGTTGCCATTGTTTCAAGGCGCAAAATACGGCATATTCCGCCTAAATGATAAGAATGGCGGCGGTTCGGGAAAACATTTTCAAACAAGTTTGAATGTTTTTCCGAACCTTGCACTATCTTTGTACTTGAAAAAACAAGAAATATGAATAACGAATTGTTAGGTCTTTTGGGAGGTATTGGCAGCGGTGAGATTATAATCATCGCTTTGGTGGTTCTTCTTTTGTTCGGAGGACGTAAGATTCCGGAACTGATGCGCGGCATCGGAAAAGGTATCCGTTCCTTCAAGGATGGAATGAACGAAGTGAAGGAAGAAATCGACAAGCCAGTCGACAATAATACCGATAAGAAGAAATAACAGGCTCGCCTATGGCGGAGACTGACAAAAGTTTTTGGGGACATCTTGACGACCTGCGTAAGGTGCTGTTCAAGATGGCTGGAGTGCTTGCCGTTTTTATGGCCGGCTTCTTCTATTTTATGCCGTGGCTTTTCGACAACGTCATAATGGCGCCGTGCCACGGCGATTTTGCCCTTTATCGTCTGTTTGCCGACATTACGGGCAGCATTCCCGGACTTGAGGCGTTTTCGACCAGCGATTTCAACGTTGAAATCATCAACTATAATCTGACGGCTCAGTTTTTCACACACATCAATCTGTCGTTGTGGCTTGCCGTTGTTTTTGCGTTTCCCGTGCTGCTTTATCTGCTGTGGACGTTTGTCCGACCGGCACTTTACGAGAAGGAGGTGCGCGGAGCGCGAATCGCGTTCGCGCTTGGCACGGTGATGTTTTATCTTGGTGTTGCGGTGGGCTATTTCCTCGTGTTTCCCATCACGATGCGCTTCCTCTTCACATATCAGTTGAGCAGCACGATCCACAATCAGCTGTCGCTCGACTCTTATATGGACAATTTCTTGATGCTCAACCTTGTCATGGGACTTGTTTTTGAGCTACCGCTGCTGGCATGGACCTTGTCGGCCATCGGCATCCTGCGTCGTAAATTTTTCAGCCGCTACCGCCGCCACGCCGTCGTGGTGCTGCTTGTGCTTGCCGCCGTGATAACGCCAACCGGCGACCCGTTCACGCTGATGATAGTGTTCTTGCCTCTGTATCTGCTGTTTGAGGTCAGCGCGCTGATTGTAAAGAAATAGAATTATGACAAAAAAGACACTATATATATCAGACCTTGACGGGACACTGCTCAACAGCCAGTCGCAAGTGTCGGCAGCAAGCCGCGACATGCTCAACCGTCTCATCGCCGACAATGGCATCAATTTCTCAATCGCCACCGCGCGCACCCCTGCCACCGTGGTGCAGCTGATGCACGGCATCGACAGCCGTCTGCCGTATATCGTGATGACCGGAGCCGCCATGTGGCAGGATGGGCTTATCAACCAGACATATCTGCGTCCGGAGGATGTTGAATGCCTGTCGGAGTTGAGCCGGAAGTATGGTATCCGTCCGTTTTTCTACACGTATAACGGCAGGGTGATAGAATCCTACCATCTGCCGACGATGGACGACTATGAGCGACGTTTTGTGAGCCAGCGCCGCAACTCTCCATACAAGCGTTTCCTTTTTCAGAACTCAATGCCTGTAGCCAAAAAGGAGCATACGATGCTCGTTTTTGTAGCCGGCGACTATGAGAAGATGGGAAATGTGTACAACGAAGCCAAAAGCCGGCTGAAATGCGAGATGACTTATTATCGCGACATCTTCAACCCTAAGGTGGGATTTCTTGAGGTGATGGCAGAAGGCGTGTCGAAGGCACGCGCTGTAGAGCGGTTGAAGCAGCAGGTCGGCGCCGACCGGGTCGTCGTGTTCGGCGACAGTCCCAACGATTTGTCGATGCGCAAGGTTGCCGACTTGTTTATCGCTCCGTCGAACGCGGTCGAGGAGGTTCGCCATGTAGCCGACGAGGTGACGCAGAGCAACGATGACGACTGCGTGGCTCGCTGGATAGAGAAAGACGTCGCAGCCCGGCAGTAACCAATAAAACAAAAAGCGAAGGCTGCTCCTGGCGGGGCAGAAAAAAGTTGGCACTTTTGAGAGTTCAAACACGAAAGTGTAGATGCGTCACAACGAGATGAGGGTCGGCGATATAACCTATGCCGAGACAGAAGAGTGGGTATGCGATTTCAGTGTGACGCAGAAGTCTATGGCTGGCGGATTGTTCCTCACAAACCCGTTTCCCCTTTGCCTTACCGACGGCATCCAAAAGCTGAGGTTGTAAAGAAAAATAGAGAATCGTTCTTAACGGTGTAAACGACATTAGTTAATCGCCCTCAAATCTGTCAACACATTCAGGTATAGTCACGGCTCTTTCATTTAAATTATAAGTAATGATGTATTGCCCCTTACCCGATTCATTGCGAATCGGGTCTTTCTTTTATGTTGTATGTCAGATATTTATGGCTCAGTAGAAATTTATCCCAACTAAATTTTTACTGAGCCACCTTACGAACTATGCTTTTATTTGATACAACATTGTTGGTTTTTGAGTATAAAATTGCAGAAAGCCTGAATATATTTTTTCTTTTGGTTGTTTTTTGAGTCTTCCATAATAATAATGTTATCGTTGTTGTGAATTGTGAACTGACAATAAGTAATCACAATAAGTTTGAGTTGCATTTGAAATCAAAAAAGCTTCCCTTTCTTTAATTTCTATGCGGTTTTTCCCAGCACCATGCGCATCGCTATTGATATTTCTCAGATTTGTAATACTATTAACAATTTTTTCAAGTC